>JAEIGA010008577.1_pt1 | contig 15499 bp, 29 predicted proteins | sample 9270691 | NCBI WGS metagenome assembly JAEIGA01 (sample SAMN17057246, study PRJNA624740) | gut metagenome | biome: biome; isolation source: fecal sample | host: Bos grunniens | place: China: Xizang | collected 2019
CATTAGCTAATTTTTTAGATCCTTATTTAAATACATAACTAAATGTAAATCAAAAGGAGTTAAGATGAAAAACAATATACAAAATTTAGATGTGTTATAGTTATTAGCATTTTATATACAGCTTAAAAATATTGAATGGGATTAGAATCAAAGTGAGTATATTCATTCTGTAATAGAAAATATTAATAATTAGATAGCTAAACTTCATAGAGAAAATGATATTATTATGTAGCAAAATTAGAAAATATTGTAGAAACTTGACAGATTATAAATTTTATGTTATACTATAAAGAGAGAAAGAAAAAAAGAAAGGCAAAAAGAAGAGAATGATTCAGAAAATATTATGTAAATTAAATCTTCATAAATATGACTATAATAATCCTAATGTAACTTTTCTTAGAAATGAAGGTACTAAATCCTATTTTAGAATAGATATTAAATGTAAAAATTGTGAAAAAATAAAAACAGGAATTTGGAGAACACCAAAATTATAAAATATTGGAGAAAATAAATTAATGTCAATAACGCTTACAAGAAAACAAGAAGAAGGATTAAAAATAGCTATTCAACGTTATCTTGATGGTGAAAAATATACAGTAATATTCAACTAAAAAAAAAAAAATTTCGTAGAGTAACAGTTTTGGTCGAATAAGGTTAAAAAACTTAAAATTATTTTAATATTTAATATCAACAAAAATAATTTTAAGGAGAAAAAATAAAATATGATAAAAGTTATTTGTTCTATTTGTGGAAAATAGTTTTAGGCACAAAGATCTACAAAAAAATATTGTAGTAAATAGTGTGAAAATACTCATAGAAGAATTAGATACCAAGAAGCAAAAGAAGCTGGTTTAGATCCTCATAATATGGGGTTAAAAGAAAAAGAATGTTTACTTTGTGGTAAAAAATTTACTCCTAAAACAGGCTCGGCTAATCATAGATTATGTTGTTATGAATGTATGCCAGAGGGAAAACAAAATTCAAGAAGTGAATTTTTAGATTTATTAAGAATTAATAGGGGTGGAAAGTGTATTCATTGTGGATATAATAAATACTTAGGTGCTTTAGAATTTCATCATTTAGACCCAACAAAAAAAGATTTTACTATTGGAAATAGAGATTTTAAATTAAAAGAATGTATAGAAGAAAGTAAAAAATGTATATTAATTTGTTCTAATTGTCATAAAGAACTTCATGCAGGATTATGGCAAACAGAAGATTTAAATTTAGAAGAAAGGGATTCTTGATGTCTATTATATTAACAAAAAAACAAGAACAAGGTTTAAAAGTAGCCGTTGATAGATACTTAAGTGGTGAAAAATACACTGTTATCAGCGGCTACGCCTAACTGGAACAGGAAAAAGCACTCTTGTTAAATTTATTACTCAATGTATACCTAATATAGATCCTGATACAGATGTTGTATTTGCAACTTTTACAGGTAAAGCAGCTCAAGTATTAATGTCAAAAGGTAATCATAATGCTATGACATTACATAGACTTTTATATGAGTCTATTCCTCGTCCAGATGGAACTTTTATTCGTCGTCCTAGATTACAGATTGAATTTCCTATTGTTGTTGTAGATGAAGTTTCAATGGCACCAAAAGAAATGATGGATCTTCTTTTTAGTCATTATAATATATATGTTATTTGTCTAGGAGATCCATTCCAACTTCCTCCGATTGATAAAAATTCAGATAATCACCTTCTTGATAATCCTCATGTATTTTTAGATGAAGTAATGCGACAAGCTAAAGAATCTGAAATAATTAGACTTACAATGGATATAAGAGAAAGAAGGAAAATTAATACTTTTAATGGAGAAGATGCTAAAGTTCTGGATCAAAAAGATTTAAATACCGGCATGCTCCTTTGGGCTAATCAAATATTAAGTGGGACAAATAGGACAAGAGTTGAAATAAATAATCAAATGAGAGATCTTCTTGATCGAGGGAAAGATCCTGAAGATGGAGATAAAGTTATTTGTTTAAGAAATTATTGGGATTATTTTAATACTAATGGAGATTATCTTGTTAATGGTACAATAGGTACTCTAAACAATACATATAGTAGTTTTAATGTTATTCCTCGTTACTATGGAGGAAAAAGTATTGACGTAATATATTCAGATTTTATATCTGAAGATGGTTATAGTTACGGAAATTTACAAATGGATAAAAAAGAAATTCTAACAGGTGAAAGATGTTTAGATAATAGAACCATTTATCTTTTAACAAGAAGTAGAAAATATTCAAATCTTGTACCTATGGAATTTACTTATGGGTATTGTATTACGTGTCATAAAGCTCAGGGTTCAGAATGGAATAAAATTCTTGTTATAGAAGAGGAATTTCCTTTTAAAGAAGAAGAGCATGCTAGATGGTTGTACACTGCTTGTACGAGAGCGAGTGAGAAGCTAGTAATTGTGAGATAAAAACATTATGAATAAAAAAAATACTATATTTTGTGAAATGGTTTGTTGTAAATGTAAGAAACCTTTAGGTGTGATAATATCTAATGATCTTATACAATCTAATTCTTTTATGCCATCTGTTAATACTATAGAAAAATATGGAACAAATTTAAATTTAAATTTATATTGTAATTAGTGTTTCCTTAAAGAAATCTTAATATTGAGGTAAAATAATATGGCAGATATGATGACTTTTCCACGAACTTTTATGGGATTTATTAAAGAATATAGTTTTAAAGATAAAGAAGAAATATATACTAATGGATCAGATTTAATCCCAGTTTTTAGAGTAGAGCAAGCTTGGGAACACTATACTGCTGATGCAGCTAATGCCTTGGATAATATTAGGGAATGTATAAGAATAGTAGAGAACAATCTTTATGATATAGAGGATGCAATAGAATGAAATATAAATGGAGATTATTATACAAACCACCCTTAGAAGAAATAATAGATGATGATCCAGATACTTGGAGAAAAACATTTTATATTAGTATATATGAATGTCCCTCTAAATTAGATTTGGATATTAAAGTCAAAGAACTAAAATCATTATATAAAATGAAAGATGAATATATTATTCTTGAGGATTTAGAAGAATATGAATAAATATAATAAATATCAAATGGTACCTAATCCATATTTAATAAATTTTTTTAAAGAAAAAAATAAAAAAGACTAGTTTACTCTATTATAGGTAGGTTGCAATGCCGGACAAAACATAAAAGCTTTATATGAAATTTATCCAAATGCAGAATATTATGGAGTAGATATTCTAAGAGAAGCCATTATATAGGCTAGAGAAAATTGTCCTCAAGCATATTTTTCTAAGATGAATATAGAAGAAGGTTTTATTTTTGGAGAATATGATTATATTCTTTGCCCAGACATTCTAGAACATTTAACTAATCCAAAAGAAGTTTTAAATAATTTAACAAAAATTTTAAAACCAGATGGATATATTTTTGCTAATATTCCAAATTTGATATATTGGAGTGTAATAACAAACCTTCTTTTATTTGGTAATTTTAATTATACAAAAACAGGCTTATTAGATTAGGATCACAAACATTTCTTTACACTTAATGAAATAAAAAAAATTTTTGAAGAAAATAATCTTATTATAGATGAAATAATTTCTATAGAAATAGGATAGATGCCTGATAATTATAAAGAATTTTTTAACTTTTTAGTAAATGCCTCTGGTGGTAATGTAGATATTGCTCAATATAATACTTTTACTTACATGTTAATGGCGCATAAAGTTGACAATTAGTAAAAATTATAGTATAATATTATTATATTAATAAAAAAGAGGTAACGATATTGCAACGATTTTCAACTCATAATCACACAGAAATGTCGAATTTTCGACTTCTTGACTGTATTAATAAGTTACCAAACCTTATAGAACGAGGAAAAGAGATTGGGTTAGCTGGAATGGCAATTACTGACCATGAAACAATAGCCCAGTCTATTCGTATTTGTAAATTACAAAAAGACAATCCAGACTTTAAAATTGCAATAGGTAATGAAATATATTTAACAGATAATAGAGATAAAAACCAAAAATATTATCACTATTTGTTAATTGCAAAAGATAAAGAAGGACATAAACAACTGCGGCGGTTGTCATCAAGGGCATGGCTTTGTTCTTATTGGGATAGAGGTATGGAGAGAGTTCCAACGTTAAAAGAAGAACTTTCTTTTATTGTGAAAGAAAATCCTGGTCATCTTATAGCTACATCAGCATGTATCGGAGGTGAGTTAGGAACTTCAATTTTAGAATTAACTCATTCAAGAACTATCGGTAACGTTAAAGCCGAAACCACAGCTTATAATCAAATTGTAAATTTTATTCTTTGGAATAAAGAACTTTTTGGACCAGACTTTTACCTGGAAATAGCGCCGGCCGCGAGTAAAGACCAGATAACAGTAAATAAGATGATAAATAAATTATCTGACCTTTATCATATTCCTATTGTTATTGGTGATGATAGTCATTATCTTAAAAAAGAAGATAGATATATTCATAAAGCATATCTTAACTCAAAAGGCGGAGAACGTGAAACAGATTTATTTTATGAGTATTCTTATCTACAAGATGAAGATGATGTAAGAAAGAATCTTGAACCAAGTGAGATTGATGTTGACTCTTGTTTTAATAATAGTATGGAAATGTTTGATAAAATTGAAGTGTATGATTTACTTCATAGTCAAACAATTCCGAGTGTACCTATTAAAAATTATCCTAAACAATAGCCAAGCTGGTATTCAAAAGATTATCCCATTTTAGAAAGCATGTATAAATCTGATGATATTTATGATAGATATTGGGTTCATGAATGTTTATCAGAAATGATTAATAAAAAACTTTTAACTAAAGAATACTGGGATGAATTGGAAGAAGAAGCAAGAGTAAAGAGAGTTATTGGTGAAAAACTTGGAACAAATATGTTCAAGTATCCAATCACATTGAAATATTATATTGATATGATGTGGGATTGTGGTTCTCTTGTAGGCGCAGGTCGTGGTTCATCTTGTGCAGCTTTGAATCATTATCTTTTAGGTATAACTCAGCTTGATCCAATAGAATGGAAACTTCCATTCTTTAGATATATGAATGATGAGCGAGTTGAGTTAGGTGATATTGATATAGATATATGTCCAAGTAAAAAAGGAACAATAGTAAAAGAGATTAAGAAAGAGCGCGGCGGCCGTTTCAATCCAGAAATAGACCAGCTCTCGCGAGAAAATTTAGGCTGTACTTTAATAGCTACATATGGAACGGAAGGAACTAAGTCAGCAATTCTTACTGCTTGCCGAGGTTATCGTCATATAGAATATCCAGATGGAATTGATAATGATGAAGCTCAGTATATTGCAAGTATGGTACCAAGTGAGCGTGGTTTTTTATGGAATATTGATGAAGTTGTAAATGGTAATCCAGAAAAAGGAAGACGTCCTGTAGATTTATTTATTAAAGAAGTTGAAAAGTTTCCAGGTCTTTTAGATATTATAAGAGGAATTGAAGGTTTGATAAATAAAAGATCTTCTCATGCTTCTGGAGTTATTCTTTTTGATGAAGATCCTTATAAATTTGGAGCTGGTTTTATGAGAACTCCAAAAGGAGAGGTTATTACTCAATTAGATCTTCATGATTGTGAAGCAGCTGGATTAACAAAATATGATTTCTTAGTAACTGAAGTTCAGGATAAATTAGCACAGGCAATTAAGTTTCTTCAAGAAGATGGATGTATTGAAAAAAATATGTCACTTCGAGAAGTTTATAATAAATATTTTCATCCAAATGTTTTACCGTTAAACAATGAAAAAGTTTGGAATGCAATTCACAATGGAAGTGTTATTAATATATTCCAATTTGATTCTCAAATAGGAAGTCAAGCTGCGAAAAAAATTAAACCTCAAACAATTTTAGAATTATCAGACGCGAATGGTTTAATGCGTCTTATGACAGCAGAACAAGGTGCTGAAACACCTATGGATAAGTATATCAGATTTAAAAATAATATTAAACTCTGGTATAATGAAATGGATAGATATGGCTTAAACCAAGATGAACAAAAAACTCTTGAACCTTACTTTTTATCATCATATGGAGTCCCTCCATCACAAGAACAGTTAATGACAATGTTGATGGATGAAAATATTTGTAATTTTAGTTTAAAAGAAGCTAATGCAGCCAGAAAAATTGTTGGTAAAAAACAGATGAATAAAATTCCTGAATTACATCAACAAATTTTAAATACTGCAAAAAGTAATGCTTTAGGACAATATGTGTGGGATTGTGGTGTTGGTCCTCAGATGGGATATAGTTTTAGTACAATTCATGCATTAGCATATAGTTTTATTGGTTTTCAAACTGCATATATTGCAACAAATTGGAATCCAATATATTGGGATACAGCTTGTTTAGTTGTAAACAGTGGTAGTTTGGAAGACAATAGTGAAGAAGAAATAGTAGATATTTATCAGCCAGAATATCAAGATTTAAAAGAAGGAGTTGTATTTGAAGATTTACCAGATAGAAGTGGTAAAATCAGAAAAACACAAGCAACAGATTATGGTAAAGTAGCAAAAGCTTTAGGTGAAATAATTGCGGCGGGGATTAAAGTTAGCCTCGTAGATATTAATAAATCTGATTATGGTTTTAAACCTGATGTAAATAATAATCAAATCCTTTTTGGTATGAAAGCATTAGGATATGTTGGTGCTGATATTATTGATAAAATAAAAGAAGGTAGACCATATGATAATTTAAAAGATTTTATGGAGAGATGTAAATTAAATAAAACTGCTATGATTAACTTAATTAAAGGCGGAGCTTTCGATGAATTAATGCAGCCTTGGGCAAAACAAGTTAATCAATCTCCAAGAATTTTATCTATGGTGTATTATCTTAGTGTAGTAAGTGAACCAAAGAAAAAATTAACTTTACAAAATTTTAATGGTTTAATTGAAAAAGGTCTTATTCCACAAGAATTAGATTTTCAACGTAGACTTTTTAATTTTAATAAATATTTAAAAGCTCATAAAGAAACGTCCTATTACGTGATAGCTGACAAGCCGGCCGCGGACTTCTATACAAAATTTTTCTCTCTTGATGATATATCTATTTTTAATGGAAATGGATATATTCTTCAAACAGTATGGGATAAAATTTATAAAACTAATATGGATATAGCTAGAGATTATTTAAAATCTCATCAATCTGAAATATTAAAAGCATATAATACTCTTCTTTTTAAAGAACAGTGGAATAAATATGCACAAGGAAATATATCAGCTTGGGAAATGGAAGCATTATGTTTTTATTATCACGATCATGAACTTAAAAATATAGATTTTCAAAAATATGGTATTAAAAACTTTTTTACTCTATCTCCTGATCCAGAAGTTGATTATTTCCTTAAACGAAATGAAAAACAAATTCCAATTTATAAACTCTGTCGTATAGCAGGTACAGTAATAGGTAAAAATGATACACGACATTTAGTAACTCTTCTTACTGTAGATGGAGTTGTAAATGTTAAATTTACACGAGATTATTATGCAATGTTTAATCGTCAGTTATCTGAAAAAGATAATGCTGGTGTAAAACATGTTACTGAAAAGGGATGGTTTACTAGAGGTACAAAACTTCTTGTAACAGGTTTTCGTAGAGAAGATACTTTTGTTAGTAAAAAATATAAAACTACAGGAGGACATCAATTATATAAAATTTCTTCTGTAGAAGGTAGAAATATAAATATAACATCTGAAAGATATGGAGAGAACTATAATGGGAACTGAATTTTATAATGTTTATGTAGATGATAACGCAGTGGCAGAAAATATGCCACTCCAATATGCTTTAATTCTTACTAAAGCAATTTATGTAGAGTTTTATGCAGAGCCTCATCTTAGAGTTACTATTGAAAGAATACCTGCAAAAGCAGACTTAGCTACAGAGGTAGTAGAATGATAAATGATCCAGTAACACACCCTTCTCATTATACTTCAGGTAAAATAGAAGTAATAGATTTTATAACGGATCAAAATCTTGATTTCTGTCTTGGAAATGTAGTTAAATACGTTTCCAGGGCAGGAAAAAAAGAAGAAGAGGGTAAAACTATTATTGAAAAACAAGTAGAAGATTTGAAGAAAGCAAGATTTTATCTTGACTTTAAAATCAGACAATTATGTTTAGATAATAATATTACCCAGTCCTAAGTGGTTTGGACAGAATGAATTTATTTTACTTCTATGATTTTCTTATATAATATCAATCTCATTTAAAGGAGAAATATTATGAATGTAATTTTATATACAACACACTGTCCGCAGTGTAAAGTTTTAGAAAAAAAGTTACAGGCTTCAGGTATTGAATATACTACTTCTGAAGATGTTCAGAAAATGTTAGAACTTGGTTTTAAGTCTGCTCCTGTTTTAATAGTAGATGATGAACCTCCCTATTCATTTAAAGATGCTTGCGCTTGGATAGACGAATATGAAGAAGGGGAAGAGTGTGATTTATGCAAATTAACATAAAGCTTTCTAAAAATTTTACAACTCAATGGAATAAACTTCAAGCTGAATTTGGAGAAGATATTGCTAGAATAAACGGGTTTGATGATTATCAATTATCATATACTAATTTTATAGATAATTTTATTGATGAAAAAGTAGTGGCAGATGCATCTATCGACGGCAATAGTAATGTAAGTCATAAAGATATTGTCACTCTTGAAAAAGAAATGCCAAAACCACATGAAAAATTATTAGCTTTTAATAAAATCTATTATGAAATTCAAAAGAAATATGGATTTAAAGCAGCTAATGATTGGCTAAGAATGGAGTGGATGGGGCAGTTATATATGCACGATGCAAACACTTCAACATTCAAATCCTATTGCTTTGCTTATGATCTAAAAGATTTAGCAGAAAAGGGATTATATTTTATAGAAGGACGTAATGCTAAACCTGCTCGACATTATATAACATTTGTAGATTTTATTAAAGAGTTTATTAGCTATGCTGCTAATAGAACTTCCGGTGCTGTAGGTTTACCAAATCTTATTCCATATATGTGGTACTTCTGGAAGAAGGATGTTGAATCTAATTATTTAGGAATTAGTGATGATTATGCAGAGAATATAGAAAGATGGAAAGCTAGATGTGAGTATTACGCAAAGCAAGGATTTCAGCGATTTATATATGCAGTTAATCAACCATATGTTAGAGATGGTTCGCAGTCTGCCTTTACAAACACAAGTGTCTTTGATAGACCCTATTTCGAAGCATTATTTGGAGGATCTGAGTTTCCTGATGGTTCTTTCATGATAGATGCTGAAGAAGAGATTATTGAGTTCCAGAAGTGGTATATGTAGACAATGGCAGAAATTAGATCTGAAAATATGTTTACCTTTCCTGTTTCAACAATATCTCTTCTTAGACAAGATGGTAAATTTGTAGACGAAGACTTTGCTAGATGGGCTGTAAAACATAATATGAAATGGTCTGATAGCAACTTATTTGTAGATGATAGTGTAAATAGTTTAAGTAACTGTTGCAGGTTAAAAAGTGATATACGTGACTTAGGATATTTTAATTCAATAGGTGGCACCGCGCTTAAAGTAGGTAGCGTTAAAGTATCTACCATCAATCTTGCCAGATTAGCTTTGGATACGAACAGTGAATCTGAGTATCTAGCCGAACTTGAACGTAGGGTAGAGACAAATTTACAAGCTTTAGATTGTGTTCGATATATTATCAAAAGAAATGTAGATAAGGGATTGCTTCCTAATTTTACCAATGAACTCATAGACTTTGAGCACCTTTATAACACAATCGGGTTTATTGGAATTTATGAAACAATGAAAGCCTTTGGTTATACATACAAAGATGAGTTTGGTAATACTTTCTATACCGATAAAGCTGCTGCTTTTGGAAAGAAAATTTTTGATACTATGAGAAAGACTGCGGATGTGTTTATTGAAAAATATGATCTGGATTATAAAATAAATACCTAGCAAATTCCAGGATAGAGCGCCGCCGCGAAGTTAATGCAAAAGGATAAGTTCTTCTATCCATATGCAGATATATATGATTTACCTTTATATGGTAATCAGTTTATGCCACTTGGTATTCAAAGCACTCTTCAAGAGAGAGTAAGAGTTCAAGCTTTGTTTGATAGTTATTGTAATGGTGGTTCAATCTTACATGCTAATATAGATGCTCCTTTTGATAGCTTTGAAAAAGCATGGAAAATGGTAAATTATATTGCTGAACAAGGTGTTACATATTTTGCTTTTAATACTAAAATTCAAGCTTGTGAAGATAACCATGCTTTTTATGGAACAATATGTCCTCAGTGTGGAAAACCAATAGCAACAGAATATACAAGAATTGTAGGATTTTATACTCCAATTAAAACTTGGTCAAAAGAAAGATCTCGTGAGTATGTTATGAGAAGATGGACTCCGATTAATAAAGAAAGTGATAGTATATGATTAGTGATATAATAGAGGTTAAAGGAGTTATACTAGAGGATTTTGTTAATTATAAAAAACCATGTATGACATTAATGATGCCTAACTGTAGTTTTAAATGTAATAAGGAATATGGAAGTAATATTTGCCATAATAGTTCACTCGCGGCGGCTCCTTTGCAAACGGTACATATTAATAGTTTAATGAGAAAATATATCTCAAACCCAATAACGGAAGCTATAGTTTTACAAGGACTTGAACCTTTTGATGACCTTATTAGTACTTATACCGTTGCCGCAGCTTTATCTGATTTTAATATTACAGATGATTTTGTAATTTACACAGGTTATACTCGAGAAGAGGTTGCATCAAAATTAAAACCCTTATATACTACTCCTGGTCATCTCATTATAAAATGGGGAAGATATATTCCTAATCAAAAACCGCATTATGATTCTATTTTAGGAGTATATCTTGCTTCAGATAATCAATATGGAGAACTTATAAAATAATGAATAAAATAGTAGATTTTAAAAAAACTAATACTAAAAAAACAGGTTCTATTGCAACAGATACCTTATATTCTATGAATAAACAAATCATGGAAAATCAAAAACCTTTAAATCATTTAGAATTAGCTCCTATTGAACCTAAAATTTCAGAATGGTTTAATATGATAATTGATACTTATGCCATGCTTCTTTGTCACGAGAGAAGAGATTATACTATTTTTCATCTTTATGAAACTCAAAATCAAGATCCACCTGCTGTTGCAACAAAAGAGCTTGTTGAATGTTTATTAAACAGAGGGGAAATTCTTTCTATTGATGAAACACCTGATAAAGCTTGGGAAATATGGCTAAGAATAAACAATATTCCTTATTGTTATTATCTATTTCGCTATGACGATGCTGTTATAGAATGTTGAAAGGAAAAGTATGAAAGAAATTGTAATTAAATTTGAACCTTTTGTTTTTAAACAAACAGTTTTTATAAAAAATGAGGATGGATAGATTTCTCAAGAACTAGTACCACAAAAAGAATTGACAAATTTTATCTCTCTTCAAACAGATATAGATAAAGTTCATTTCTTTGGTAATAGAAAGTTTGCCGAAAAAATTAAAGATGAATGTGTAACTAAATATAAATTACAAGAATCAAAATTTTATTTTAATCATTAATAGGAGAAAATACATGTCTCAGTTTTTAATAAAAACAACAGAAGTATATCGTTGTGATACAGAACAAGAAGCAAATGCTCTTATAAAAGAAGCAAAAGAAAGTAATCTTTATACAGTATCTAAAACCAGCTCTGAAATAAAAACCTTAAAACAAAAAGGAGAAATTATAGACGAGTGGAGAAGGGTTACAATTACGAAAGTCTTTAATGAAGAGAAAGAACCTTGCGGAAATATATATGTATCATATGATAACACAAGAGGAGAAAAAGTAGAATCTTATGAGAATTAAAAAATTAAATGAAAAGGCTATTATTCCAACAAAAGGAAGTGAATATGCAGCTGGATATGATTTATATGCAGTCTTAGAAGATGAAAAAATAACTATTTGGCCTCATGATACAGTTATGATAGATACTGGATGGGCTATGAAAATTCCTAAAGGATATTTTGGAGCAATCTTTGCAAGATCGGGATTAGCTAGTAAACAAGGATTGCGGCCTGCTAATTGTGTTGGTGTTATAGATAGTGATTATAGAGGTCCTGTTAAAGTAGCTTTACACAATGATACAAATGAACATCAAATTGTTCGTCAGGGAGACCGTGTTGCTCAGTTGGTAATAATACCATATAATCAAATAGATTTCATAGAAGTTGACAATCTTGATGAAACCGAAAGAGGAGCCGGTGGTTTTGGTTCTACTGGAGTTTAAAAAAATAAAGGGAGTGATATTTAATCACTCCCTTTTTTGTTTTATCGACCTTGATTTTCAAACATATCATGTTTTCTAATCATAAGATCTTCATCATTATAATACATAGGTCTTCTATATTCATAGGAGGAACTATTCCCGCTATTTCCTCCTCTTTCATACATCATAGGGGAATATCCATAATTACCGCCTCTAGCATAATTACCCCCTTTAGCATAGGTATACATACCCTAACCATTTTTTCTCATTTCATCTCTAATTATATATAAAGAAGCTAATTTCATACAATTATTATAAGTGCAAGAGCCTTGTTCTAACTATCTAATAGCTTCCTAAATCTCATGAAGATTCATGTTCAAACTCCTTTCTCGGTTTTATATAATGTAATTTTTTCTTATATTTTTTAATTAGACAATCTTGTTTAGTAACAATAGTTGGCATATCATATTCTGTAGATTTTATCTATAAATATTCTTTATTTGCATGTTTAATTTCTTCTTCTACTGATTTTATTAACTTTTTAATCTGAATAGATATACCTATATGTCCTTGTTGAATAGTTTGTGTATACATATCTTCAAAAAATTTTTTAGTTTCTTTTTCCCAATGAATATATTTTTCAAGACCGCTTTTTACGGCATTTCTACGAGTGTTAATATCAACATCCTATCTAGTATATCCATACCAGTTATCAGGAAGTATATTAAAAGAAGAAAGTGTTGTAGGAGAAAAATCTTGTATTAATTTACCTTGATGCTAAATATAGTAATTTATAAACTATCTATATCCATACATCTATTCAAAAAAATGATACTCATGAAAAATAGAATATCCTTTCAGACCTAAAAAATCATAATAATTTGCAAACTATTCATGATTCATACAACCTTGTAATAATCTTTGTGCTATTAACTTACAAATTTCTTCAAAAGGCATAATGTACCTCCTTAACAAATTTTAGTTACTACCATACGCACAATAGGAAAAGTACTTGCCTCACCAGTTTCACTTGTGTTTATAAGTTGAATAGTAGTAGGATTAATAGTGCAGTTACAAGGATTATTATTTTGACTTACTTGTACAAGAGAAGTAAATCCCAAAGTAGTTGTCTAATCCGCGGCGCCCGTTGCTTCCGAGAATGAACCTAGCTCTAATACACCATTTCGAGCTAGCTGAATCCTGACATCACCTGCCGCCGCAGGTGTTATACTTGCACTGACGTCAACCATATATACTCCACTTTTATTAAATTGTATCGTTCCAGGTGCAGATAATACGGCTGTACATCCTTTTGCTAAGTCTACATTATTAAAAGGGATTGAACTATTCTATTCTACTTCAACATTTAAACTATATAATTCTAACATTGTTCTTCTTACCTCTTGGTGTACTTAATACACTCTTTTCTTTTAATTATTAAACATTAATGCCGCATCCACATCCGCAGCCGCATCCATTGTTATTACCGTTGCATGTAAAAATTGGAGTTTGTCCATAAACAGGCATTGTCGGAACTGGACAATCGCGAAGTCTATTATAAACGCCATCAATCTCTCTAATTTGACCAGCAAGAATTTGAGCGGTCTGAACATCTTGAGAAGCTTGTCCACGAGCATAGAGTAATTCAGAACGGAGTTGAGCAATCGTATCATTCTTAGCATCAATCTTATCCTGGCAAAGCTGATCTTTAATAGATTGAATACCAGCTGTCTGAGCAGCAAGAATATCACGAATACCATCAGAAAGAGCGGCACGATCGGCACAATTTTCAGTAGCAATCGTGTACTTTAAATCATTTGTAGCAAGACGATTGTCACAGCAACACTGTGCCAACTGAGACTGAATATTTGTCATACCCTGAGTAGTAGCAGTCTGAGATGCAAAACTACGCTCTAAGTCAGCAATTTGATTTGCATACATCTGTTGTGCTAAAGCATTTTGAGCATTATTAATAGACATATTTACGCCACCGAAGCCATCGCAAAGCTGAGTGGAAAGATTTCCAAAGCTATTACATAACTGGGTAGATAAATTATATACTCCGTCACGAATAGATGTAATATTATCGTTCATTAACTGACTCTGAAAACCATCAGAGGTAAGATTGGCCTGATTCATCCAAGGATAAATATCATAACCATAACCTCCACGTCCACCTCCAGAACCACCATTTCCGCCATTACCCCAGCCAAAACCTCCATTAGCAAGGATTAAAAGAGCAAAAATCCAGAGGAAAGAAGAGTCTCCCCAGCCGCCACCAAAGCCGCCACCTCTATCTGTTAATAAAGCAACATCACTAGCACTTAAATTTCCGTTATCCATTTTGTTTTCCTTTCTTTCAAGTCTACATAGCAGACTTATTATTTAAGCATATTTAAAATAATATCAGGATCAATACCTCTCTGCTATGCCATAAAATAAAATAATTCTTTAGGAGATTTGTTACTATTTTGAATCATAGAATAAATATTTTGCATTTGAGGATTATTTTTAATATAATTATCTAAAAACTCTTGTGGGTTTGAACTATTTTTAAAATTGTTTATTAACTGTTTTAGACTATTGTTTGATATCTGATTTACCTGTTGATACAATGAATTCATTATTATTCTTTATCTCCTTTACTATTTCTTCTAATTCAGTTTTTGTTACATAATTAGATAAATCAATATTAGGAACTGAAGAAGAAGTGCTTGTAGATTCACTATCTGGTTCTTCTACGTAAGAAAATACTCTTATTTTTCCTAATCCTATATCATCTGTTGTTTTTATATAAAATTTTCCAACTTCACTATCAAGTAATATAACAGTACTGTTAGGTGGTAATTGCATAGAACGCGCGTTTTCTTTTCCTTTTACCCAAATTATATTATTTTGATAGACTTGTTGTTGCTGTGCTGTAGGTTGTTGAGATGGTAAATAGTTATTATTTCGATTCATATAATTATTATTATTATTATTATTATTATAAGGATTAGAAGAATAAGGATTATTCCACATTGAATTTGTATAATTATAATTTTGTAAATTTTGCATATCTTACCTCTTTTTAATATTTATCTAAATTCAACAAAAATATTTAAACATTTTTGTTACTATTATACAAAAATACTTTAAAATAATTTATCTATTTTGTCTAAAA
>JAEIGA010008578.1_pt1 | contig 15497 bp, 12 predicted proteins | sample 9270691 | NCBI WGS metagenome assembly JAEIGA01 (sample SAMN17057246, study PRJNA624740) | gut metagenome | biome: biome; isolation source: fecal sample | host: Bos grunniens | place: China: Xizang | collected 2019
ACATCAGGAAGTGCAAATGCCCCCATTTACGCACTGTCATCATCAGGGCTTGGAGGGATTGCAGGCTACAGTGCACTTTCAGGCGGCGGCGTTCTTAAAAGCATCAATGCAGCAAAAGAAGGTGCGCCAAGCTACAGTATAAACGGCGGCGGCTACGGACACGGTGTGGGTATGAGCCAGTGGGGAGCACGTGGAATGGCAGAAAACGGCTTTACGTATGACCAGATATTAAGACACTATTTTACTGACATAGAATTGGGGTAATTATACTTATGAATACAGATGAATTTGATTACTATTTGCCCGAGGAGCTTATTGCACAATCGCCTCTTAAGGACAGAACTGCATCAAGAATGCTGATGCTCGACCAAAAAAGCGGCGAGTATAAGGACGAGCTTTTTAAAAATATTAAAGAATATCTTAAAGAGGGGGACTGCCTTGTTCTTAATAACACCCGTGTAATTCCTGCAAGACTTTACGGAGTGAAAAAGGAGAGCGGCGGCGCTATTGAGTTTTTGCTTCTCCACCGTTTTTCGCAGAACGAGTGGGAGGTTGCATTAAAGCCCGGTAAGCGTGCAAAGGTAGGGGCACGGTTTGAATTCGGTGAAGGAAAGCTCCGGGCAGAGGTTATAGAAATTCTTGAAGGCGGAAACAGACGTGTAAGATTTTCTTATGGGGGACTATTTGAAAACGTGCTTGAGGAGCTTGGAGAAATGCCGCTTCCCCATTATATAAAGGAAAAGCTCACGGACAGAGAGCGTTATCAGACAGTTTATTCAAAACATAACGGCAGTGCGGCAGCACCCACGGCGGGACTTCATTTTACAAATGAGCTTTTAAAAGAAATTGAGGATATGGGTGTGAAGCTTGCCTTTCTTACCCTGCACGTAGGGCTTGGAACATTCAGACCTGTAAAGGTAACTGATGTAAGAGAGCACAAGATGCATTCGGAGCATTATATTGTATCAGAGGAGGCTGCCGATATAATAAATAAAACTAAGGAAAACGGCGGCAGAGTTATCTGTGTCGGTACAACAAGCTGCCGCACAGTTGAAAGTGCGAGTGAGAATGGACGTATTGCGGCAAAAAGCGGTGAGACGGATATTTTCATATATCCTGGTTATAAATTTAAAATGACAGATGCACTGATAACAAATTTCCATCTGCCCAAATCAACTCTGGTGATGCTTGTAAGTGCGCTTGCAGGAAAGGATAATGTGCTTAATGCATATAAGCACGCAGTAGAGGAAAAATACAGATTTTTCAGCTTTGGCGATGCGATGTTCATTCAATGATACTATCATTGAATGAACAAGTGAAGAGGTAAGCGTGAAAACGGCGTTATTTCCCAGATGTCGGTATTTTTCATGACGCTTGGCTTAGTGGCGCAGTTTGATTAAGAAAAGGAAGCCGTAAACAGGGTGGTATATTCGTATGAAGGAATACATAAAAAACAATACGCAGGTAATGTTTGACACTTTAAAGGCACTTTGCCATATTCCTGCACCGTCGCACTTTGAACACAAAAGGGCAGATTACTGTAAAGGGTGGCTTGAGAACAATGGTGCAAAGGGAGTATATATTGATGAGGCACTTAATGTTGTTTTTCCGCTTAACTGTGAAAAGAACAGTGAAATAACTGTGTTTGCAGCTCATACAGATACGGTTTTTCCTGATATGGAACCAATGGAGTATTTTGATGACGGCGAAAAAATCCATTGCCCCGGCGCATCCGATGATACTGCTAGTGTGGTTGTCCTTTTGCTAATGGCAAAATACTTTATTGAAAAGAATATTGTTCCTGAAAAAGGCATTATATTTGTATGCAATTCGTGTGAAGAGGGACTTGGAAACCTTAAAGGAACAAGACAGCTTTTCAGCGATTATAACGGCAGAATTAAGCAGTTTATTACCTTTGACAATATTATTAATAAGGTTGCGGACCACTCTGTAGGCTCCCACCGTTATGAGGTCGAGGTTAATACAGAGGGTGGACATTCCTGGAGTGCTTTTGGCAACAACAATGCGATTGCAAAGCTTTCGGAGATAATAAACGAGATTTATAAAATAGAAGTTCCCCAAAAAGAGGGTGCACGCACTACATATAATGTGGGCACAATAGAGGGAGGAACATCGGTAAATACCATTGCGCAAAATGCGAAAATGCTCTGCGAGTATCGCAGTGATGATAAGGAATGTCTTGATATTATGCAGAAAAAGTTTGAGGAAATCTTCCGTAATGCAGAAAGTGAAAAAGTGCACCTCAAGGTTACAAAGGTTGGTGACAGACCTTGCGCAAGCATTGAGAAAGAAAAGATTGCGGCACTAAAAAAAGTCGCTGTACCGATTATAGAGGATGTAACAGGCGAAAAAGTTGCGTTCGAAAGTAGTTCAACTGACTGCAACATACCACTCTCATTAGGAGTTGCGGCACTTTGCATAGGTACTAATAATCACGCAGGCATACATACACGGGAGGAATGGGTTGATAAGAAGTCGCTTATTCCCGGTCTTGAAATTGCTATCAAGGTAGGCTTGGAGCTGATGAAGTAATGAAATTTACTTCATCAGGAGATATTATTAGCTTTAATTGATGACCCAAAATAATCAGGAGGAAGATTATGACAACATTACTTTTGGTGAGACACGGTGAAAGTGAAGCGAACAGAATGGGCATTTTTGCCGGGCACACAGATGTAAAGCTGCTAAATAAAGGGATTGAGCAGGCGAAGAAAACTGCAGAATATATAGCAAAGCATTATACTGTGAGCAGTGTGTATGCAAGTGATTTAGAGCGCGCTTACAAAACGGGAAAGGTGATTGCCGATTTATTGCAAGTTGATTTGATTGGAGAAGAAAAACTGAGGGAAATCAATGCAGGAGAGTGGCAGGGAAAGCGGTTTGATGAACTTGTTTCTGACTATCAGGAGGATTATGCTTGTTGGCTTAGTGATATTGGGAACTGTACTTGCAGCGGTGGCGAAAGTGTAAAGCAATTGGGGGTGCGTGTTTTAAAAGCACTCAGAGATATTGCGGAGGATAATATTGGAAAAACAGTAGTGATTGCAACACATGCCACACCGATACGTGTGGCGCAATGCCTTCTGCAGGGTTATACTCTTGATGATATGAAAGATATTCCCTGGGTTTCCAATGCATCTGTCACACAGCTAAGTTATGAAAATGGGAAATGGACCTTTGTTAATATAGGACAAGACAAACATTTATCAGATTTGAAAACGTCTTTTCCTGCTAATGTATAAAAAAGGGGAAAATATAATTGTGGCAATTTTGATGGGTGTACTATCCTTTATATGGTAAATAAATATAATTAGGATATACAGTGTGATTGTAGATGAACGTGATACGTCATTTAATAAGGCTTTTTCCAAAGCTTGGTTCCTTCATTTGTATATCGATAAAGACGGAGAAACGCAAAATTCTGTTAGCAGAAGGCTGAATAATAGGTTGCAAAAATACAGAATATATGCTATACTGAATTGGTTATACAAACTCAGTGAATTGCCTGAGGCATGAAGCCAAGCGAGAATTTATGGCGGAGTGCCATTTCATAAGAAATGAACGGCGTCGAAAATGCACACTGATTTTATACTAACATTTAACTATATTTATCTGGAGGGATTTATATGCCGCTTGATGCGATTGCACTGGGTGCAATTGCCTGTGAGCTTGAGAGAGAGCTTGAGGGCGCAAAAATTGAAAAAGTGCATCAGCCAGAGCGTGATGAAATCCTTCTCGTTTTAAAAGGATACAAAGGGACAAGAAAGCTTGTTATAAGTGCATCATCAGCCAATGCAAGGATGCATCTTATAACGGAAAGCAAGGAAAACCCTGCAGTTCCCCCGATGTTTTGTATGCTACTTCGAAAGCATCTTACGGGCGGAAAAATATGCAGCATAAAAAGGCTCGGCTATGAAAGGGCAGTTGATATTGAAATTTCGTGCAGGAATGAGCTTGGCGACCTTACTGTGCGGCATATAATCTGCGAGATTATGGGACGAAACAGTAATATAATTTTCCTTGATGAAAACAGAAAGATAATTGACAGTGTAAAGCATATTGATTTAAGTGTAAGCTCGGTTAGAAACATTCTGCCGGGACTTTTGTATATGATGCCACCTGACGGAGGAAGAATTAATCCGTCGGGTGCTTCGTATGAGGATTTTTTTAATATCCTTATAAATTCGCCCGAAGGACGTGAGGCGGAGAGAGCAATAACAGATGCCGTTATGGGGATAAGCCCCCTTCTTGCAGGAGAGTGCGTATTCCGTGCGTGCGGCAGCAGAAAAATGCTTGTCGGGGAGATTTCCCATAGTGATATGCAAAAAATTTCACAAGAGCTTTATTTAATGTTTGAAAAGGCGGAAAACGGGGATTTTTCACCGTGTATTATATTTTCAGATGATGGGGCAAAGGCGGCAGATTTTGCGCCGTTTGAAATACGGCAGTATGGTGCACTTAGAAAATGCAAAGCCACAGGAAGTATGAATGATGCTGCGTGTGAGTTTTATTTTATGCGTGATTTATATGCACGTATGGTGGACAGAAGCAGCAGTATAACAAAGATTATTACAAATAACCTTAAAAGAGCGCAAAAGAAACTTGACATATTGCAAGCAGAGCTTAAAGAGGCAGAAAACAGGGAACAGCTTAGAATTTGCGGTGACCTTATTACTGCAAATCTTTACCGTATACAAAAAGGGGATAAGGTTTTAAAGGCACAGAATTTTTATGACGAAAATAATGCGGAAATTGAAGTTAAGCTCGATGTTACCCTTTCGCCGTCACAAAATGCAAAAAAGTATTATACAAAATACAAGAAAGCTAAAAACACACAAATTTATGCAAGTGAGCAAATTAAAATAACGATTGAGGAGATCGGGTATCTTGACTCTGTACTCTACAGTGTATCAAATGCACAGACTGTGATGCAACTTGGAGAAATAAAGGCAGAACTTGCCCAGTACGGTTATATAAAAAGCGATACAGGAAAAAAGAAAAAGGATAAACAGATCCCTCTTGGAAAACCTCTTGAATTTGAATATAAAGGATATACAATTTTTGTTGGCAGAAATAATGTTCAAAATGATTATCTAACCCTTAAAATGGGGCGCAGCCGTGATTTGTGGCTGCATACGAAAAACATTCCCGGCTCGCACACGCTTGTAAAGTATATGGGTGAGGAATTTCCGAATGATGTAATTGAGGTTGCGGCATCTATTGCGGCGTTTTATTCCAAGGCAAAGAACTCGCCGTATGCAGAGGTTGATTATTGCCCTGTAAGTCACGTGAAAAAGCCGTCGGGTGCAAAGGCGGGTATGGTAATCTATGAGGGGTACAATACTGCATTTGTTAAGCCTATGAGAGTCCAGCCCCATATGCCTGACGGTCAAAAAGCAGAAGAATTAAGGAAATGATATTATGAAAAAATATCTTGATAAAATAAATAGTCCTGCCGATTTAAAAAAACTCGGCAAGGAGGAAATCCCCGTTCTTTGCAGTGAAATAAGGGAGCTTCTCATAAACAGTGTTTCAAAAAGCGGCGGACACCTTGCAGGAAATTTAGGTGTTGTAGAGCTTACTGTTGCAGTCCACAGAGTTCTTCAGGCGCCAAAGGATAAAATTGTATGGGATGTGGGGCATCAGTCTTACGTTCATAAAATTCTCACGGGGCGAAAAGATGAGCTTGATACTCTCCGCACCTTGGGCGGACTGAGCGGTTTTTGCAGTCCTGATGAAAGCGAATATGATACTACCTTTACAGGTCACGCATCCTCATCCCTTTCTGTTGCGGCAGGAATTGCAGCGGCGAGGGATATTTCAGGAGAGGATTATACGGTAGCGGCAGTTATAGGTGACGGCGCATTTACGGGCGGTCTTGCGTTTGAGGCGCTTAACAATATCGGTAATCTTAGGTCAAAAATGCTGATTATCTTAAATGATAATGAGATGTCTATAGCAGAAAATGTAGGGTCTTTCTCGGCATTCCTTTCAAGGGCGAGGACAAACCCCAAATATACTGCGTCAAAGCGTAAAATAGTAGAGAAAATTAAGAGTATGCCCGGTGACGGTAAGAAATTAATGCAAGCACTGCAGAATATAAAACGTCATATTAAATGGATGGTTACGCCAAATCTTCTTTTTGAGCAGTTTGGAGTTACGTACCTTGGCCCCGTTAACGGACACAGTGTAGAGGATATGGAGGATTTGCTCAGGCGTGCAATGACACTCGATGAGCCCGTTCTCGTTCACGTTATTACCAAAAAGGGAAAGGGATATTCCCCTGCGGAGAAAAGACCGCAGGTTTTTCACGGAGTAGGACCGTTTGATAAAAGCACGGGAGAGCTTGAAAAGAAAAAGGCGTCTTTTTCTGATGCCTTTGGAAAAAAGCTATGCACTCTTTGTGAAAAAAACGATAAAATAGTTGCAATTACACCTGCAATGATACCCGGAAGCGGACTTTTGGAATTTTTAGAAAATTATCCTGAAAGGCTTTATGATGTAGGCATAGCGGAGGGGCACGCAGTTACCTTTGCAGGAGGCCTTGCAAGAGGCGGGTTAATTCCTGTTACCGTTATATATTCCTCTTTTATGCAGAGGGCATACGACAACCTTATATGTGACGTGGCACTTGCAAATTATCACGTAGTATTTGCAGTTGACAGGGCAGGACTTGTTGCGGGAGACGGTGCTACACATCAGGGAATGTTTGATATTTCATATCTTACATCTATACCCAATATGACACTGCTGTCCCCGTCGTGCTACAGAGAACTTGAAAAAATGCTTGACTATGCAGTAAATAATCATAATGGTCCCATTGCAATAAGATACCCAAGAGGGCAGGAGAAAACAGATATTGATAATGGTGAATTTCTGCCAGGCCGAGCAAGCATAGTACGTGAGGGCACAGACGTTACAATTGCCTCGGAGGGGCAAAGTGTATATACTGCACTTTGTGCGGCGCAAATATTGGGCGAAAAGGGTATCAGTGCAGAGGTTATTGATGTGAGAAGTATAAAACCCATTGATTTTGATACTGTGTTTAAAAGCAGCAGAAAAACAGGTTATCTTTATACTATTGAGGAAAATCTGCGCCGTGGAGGAATGGGTGAAATGCTTTCATCATATGCAAAAGAAAGCCTTGAACCATTCAAGGTGAAAATAAAGGCGATAGAGGACACGTTTGTTTCGCACGGCACTATAAGTGAGCTTAATGAAAAATACGGATTTACGGCAGAAAAAATTGCCCTTGATATAGAAAGGATGCTTGCACAGTGAAAATCAGACTTGATGCATATTTAGTTGAAAACGGTCTTGTTTCAGGCAGGGACCTTGCAAAAAGCCTTATTATGGAGGGCAAGGTTTATGTTAATAACCAGAAAGCTGATAAAGCGGGGGAACAGATAGGCGAAAAGGACAAGGTTGAGCTACGGGGGGATACCCTTAAATATGTAAGCCGCGGCGGATTAAAGCTTGAAAAGGCGATGAATACATTCCCTATAAACCTTGACGGCTCAGTTGCGATGGATATAGGTGCGTCTACGGGCGGATTTACAGATTGTATGCTGCAAAACGGCGCGAAAAAAGTTTTTGCGGTGGATGTCGGCTATGGGCAGCTTGCGTGGAAGCTACGCACGGATGAGCGTGTGGTTAATATGGAGCGTACAAACATTCGTTATGTAACTCCCGAAGATATCGGGGAGGAGCTTGATTTTGCATCAATTGACGTTGCGTTTATATCGCTTAAGCTTGTACTTCCTGTAGCACAGAAGCTGCTTAGGGAAAACTGTGAGTTGGTAGCTCTTATAAAACCGCAGTTTGAGGCGGGCCGTGAAAAGGTAGGAAAAAAAGGTGTTGTGCGTGACCCATCCGTTCACCGCGAAGTTATATTTGATGTTACACAGTTTGCACAGGATTGCGGATTTTGTGTGCTAGGTCTTGAATTTTCACCGATAAGGGGCCCCGAGGGAAATATAGAGTACCTTATGTATGCTAAAAAATGCAGTGAATTTGAAAAGAAAAATTTTGAGGAAGATATTGCCGTCCTTGTGGACAAAAGTCATCTGGAGGCAAAATAAAGTGGTGAAGTTATGCTTTTTACTATAGATAAAAATAAGAGCCTTGCACTCTTGCAGGCTGTAATGGCGTTTTTTTTGGTGCTGGCGCCATCGGTTTTAGAACTGTTTCCCATTCATTCAGGTGTTTACGCCTTGTTTATTGTGTTTACTTTAATTTTTACGCTGCGAATAAAGAAAACACAAAGGGTGTATTTTTCACCTATGCATTTGGTTTTGCTGCCATTTTTAGGGTATGTTATAATATCGTTCTTATGGGCGAAGAACAAAGAAGGGCATCTTCTGTATACTTTTATAATAATGGCGGTAATTATTTTTCTTAGCGTAGCTATTGATTATTTTAAGGAAAGTAATACGGAAAATATCAAACGCAGAATGATGTATTTGTTGCTTTCATCAGGAACATTGTGCGCATTTCTCAATGTTGGCTACTGGTTTTTATACATACTTCCGGTAGGGGGAAAGGATGCGTTTTCCTTTGGTGCGGGAACTAATGACTTTCTCTCTGTGTTTATGCTTTTTTGTATGTTATGCGAAATGGCTTTAATGAGGTCGAATTCAAAATTGCGAAGAAGATTTATAATACTTAGCTTTATACTGATGCTTTTCGTCTTTGTGATGTCAAAAAGCCTGATTGGCTTTGTTACAGCGATTTTAATATGTGTTATTGCAGTTTCTTCAAAGCAATCGAAAAAAATGTTTTTACCAATTTCATTGATATCGGTTACAGTTCTGGCAGGAATTAGTATAGCTGTTTCAACGGTTATGCCGTGGGGGGATTTTTCAGGAGATTTGTTTGAATTTTTTCTGAGCCATCCTATGGGAAATGGCGGTGGAGTAGTGGATGCACAGACAATTTACGCGTCTAAAGCGTACGGGAATGGTATCTCTGCACCGATTTGTGTGCTCATATTTGCACAATCGGGTGTTTTGGGTGCAGCGTGCTGCATAACTATATATCTGCGTACTTTAATTCACTTTTTAAAGCTTAAAAATGAGAGTAGTCTGATTTGCCTTTTAACGCTGACTTTAATGATGATTTTACCCTTTGGAAACAGCTATGCAGTGCTCTTTTTGTGGCTCCTTCTTTTTGCATATAATGAGCAAGCCCTCTCAATGTGTATAGGAAGAAGTATTAAAAGCAATTTCCTTGAAAAAACAGTGTACGCACTGGCGGTAATGACAACAGTTTGCGCCCTGCTTTTTATGCAATGTATTATGCGTGTGTATGCAGATAAAAAATTTCAAAATAAAGATTATATGTCAGCATATAACATTTACAGAGCGGCTTCAGCAATAAATATTTCTGACAGTGAAAGCTGCCGTATGGCGGCAAAAAGCCTTCGCAAGGGTGCTGATATAAAGATGCAGAGAGATGAGGCACTTGCCCTTATTGATAAGGCAATAAAAAGAGATGAAAGCAACCTTGAGAACATAGTCGAAAAAGCACGCATCTATAGTGCGTGTGAGGAATACGATTTGTGTGCGCAACAGTACAGACTTGCATCACATAGTGCAAAAGTGAATGAAACGTACAATCTCTCACTTGCAAAGACTCTTTATAAAATAGTGCAGAAAAATCCAAAAGGAAGCAGTGAAACAAAACGTGCATATGAGGAAATTTTCACCATTGCACAAGAAACTCAAAATCTTGATTACAGAAAAGAAATTAATGATATTGCCGACAAGGCATTAGGTTTTACAAAAGAGGAGCTTTCCAATGAAGAAGATAATTAAAGACGCTCTGTTCTGGATGATACTTGTTGTGATTGTAGGCGGGGCAGTATTTATAAACAAATATGAAAATACGACAGAGGAAGAGAGAATTGTCGGTGTACACGTAAAAGGTGAAGTGAGTGCACCGGGTTATTACGAGCTTCCCTACGGTAGCAGGGTAAAGGATGCCGTCAAATACGCAGGGGGAGAAACTAAGGAAGCAGACCTTGCGGCACTTAACCTTGCAATGAAACTGCGTGACGGAGAAGAACTGATAATCGCTAAAAAAGGAGAAGTCAAGGAAAACGAACAGAACGGGAAAATTAATATTAATACCGCCGATGTGTATAATTTGTGCAAGCTTGAGGGCATAGGTGAAAAGCTTGCAGGAAGAATTGTTGCGTACAGAGCAGCGAAAGGAAATTTCAAGACAATAGCTGACATTAAAAAGGTTTCGGGAATAGGTAAGGAAAACTTTAATAAAATAAAGGACAAAATAACGGTATAAGAATAATGACCTCTGTAGTTGAATATATTCAATTACAGAGGTGATTTTTTTGGAAAGGCTGCAGGTGCTTAAACTGTCGGAAAATAAGGAGCTTTTTTCGCCTGCTTTTGAAACAGAAGAAAAAGATAAAATATCCGTTACATATCTTAAAAACACCAAAAGTGCACTGAAAAAGCTTGTAAAAAAAACAGAAAAAAAAAGCTTCCTGATTGAAAACGGCAGGCACAAGGAAAAGATTTTTCAAAATAAAATAAAGGAAGTTACCCATTATTCGCCCGATGTTTTTTTTCCTGTGCTTGAAAAAACATTTTGTACATATATAAAAAAGAAAGATGCAGAAATCCCCTTAGGGGAAATATATGTGATTGCGCCTCCGCCCGATGCGTACAGAATAATTTCTTTGCTATATCCGTATGCAAGGCTTTTTACTGTGATCTCACGCGAGGAGTATCAGGGGAAGATGTACGATGAAATATATTTTAAGCACGGGACACTGATACGCCAGATGGAAGTTTTTAATAACGATGTAAGAGAGGATTGTGCAGTTATACGATTAGCGGGCACACATGTGCCATTATGGCTTAAATGCCCGATTCTTGATATGGGGTGTGATAGCAAAGAGGGAGCGCGCAGCCTCATAATGAAGGATATTTGTATAAAAGACGATTTTTTGTCTGTGGCAGAAAAAGAATGGGGTGGAAACGCGGGCGCAGTGTTTTATACACTGTTTGGGAAAATACCTTCACAAAAGGCAAAGGTAAATATTGCACAAAAGGCGGACAAAATTTTTTTGCTTGACACAACTGAGTTTTAATACTATAATAAAAGGAGTGTGTGGAGACTATGTGTCTTTATACAAGGAAAATGAAAAGAGGTTGTATGGAAATGGCAAAAAAGGTGTTGCTCACGGCTGAGGGCTTAAAGAAGCTCCAGGATGAGCTTGATAATCTTAAAAATGTCAGAAGGAAGGAAAATACCGCTGCGCTTAAGGTTGCCAAATCTTTTGGGGACTTGTCCGAGAACAGCGAGTATGACGAAGCAAAGAATGAGCAGGCAGAGATAGAGGCAAGAATTGCTGAGATAGAGAATATGCTCAAGAATGCTGAAGTAATTGATGAGGACGACATTGCAACAGACGTTGTTTCGGTTGGCGCAAAAATAAGCGTTAAGGACCTTGATGACGGAGAAGTGGCTGAGTATCTTATCGTAGGCTCAACAGAGGCTGACCCTATGAAGGGAAAGATTTCTGACGAGTCGCCTTTGGGAACTGCCCTTTTGGGACATAAGGAAGGCGAGAAGGTAGTTGTTGAAGCTCCGATGGGGAAGATGGAGTACGAAATTGTAAAAATTTCAAAGTAAATGTCGAAAGCTGCAGAATATCTGCAGCTTTTATTCTTGAAAATAAAAATTACTGTGAACAATTTGTAAAATTGATGCCCGATAGGTTGAAATAAAAAATTTCAGTTATATAATAATAGGGTGATTTTAAGAAAGGGAAGATGCATATGAAAAAGAAAGTTTTGTCACTTTTTACCTGTATTGCAATTGTAATTTCGTTTTCAGGAAATGTGTTTGCACAGGATGAAGAGGTACATACGTCTTATACACTCAGCCTTGAGAATGCTATAAGAATGGCAACAGAGGACAGCCCTCAGTTTACAAGCGCTGATGTAAAAATAGAGGATGCAAAAAGACAGCTTAAAGAGGCACAGAAGGATAAACGAAACTTTAAGGGCATTATCAGGCTTCCCGCAGGGCTTCAAAGTGTTGCACTCAAGCAGGGGTACTATGTGAAACAGGCGGAAATCGGGGTTAAAAGTGCCGAAATGGAAAAGGTACAGGCACAGAGTAAGGTTGCCTACGATGTAACGCAAAAGTATTATGGTGTAAAGCTTTCGGAGGCACTTTTAGAAAGTGCACAAAGCGGTTGCGGGCTTGCTCTTGAAAATAAAAATACTATGGAAACGCAGTTTTCACTCGGCCTTGTTTCCGAGCTTGATGTAAAAAATGCCGAGTATGCTTTAGCACAGGCGAAAAATTCGTGTGATACATATGAAAGAAATCTCGATATAGCAAAGAAAAGTCTTTTGATTGCACTGCAGATTGATGACGAAAATGCTCAGCTTACTTTAACTGATGATATTGAGTATGAGGAGTTTTCTGCAAACCTTTCAGAGGATATTGCAGGTGCTATGGAGAAAAGGTACGATATTTATTCGCTGAAATCAGCATATGAACAATCCTTAAGCTACAGAAAAGTTACAGAGGTTATCGGAATGAGTTCGTCTGAGTATTCTGCGGCAAACAATAATGTTATACAGATGGATTATAACTATACAAACACCAAAAAGCTTATAGCTCTTTCAATCAATTCAAGCTATAATGCAATACTAAATGCGCAGGATTCGCTAAAGCTTGCCGAACAAAACGTAAGTATTAAAGAGCAGGAATATAATGTTGCCAAAATACAGTGTTCTCTGGGAATGATAACAAACACCCAGCTTACAGCGGCAATGAACAGCGTAACAAATGCACGTATTGAGCTTGAAAATGCGAAGCTTACATATAAGCTTGCCGTAAAGAAATACGGATATGAAATAACAATAGGACTTTAAGAGCTAAGGAGAGGTACATAAATATGAAAAGAATAGCATCATCAGCACTTATACTTATAATGTTACTTACGCTGTCAGGTTGTGGTAAGGGGGAGAAGACTTCTGCACCTATGCAGGGTGATACGAAGGTAAATGTCTCTGTTTTTGAAACAAAGGAAAAGACCATTGAGGATACTGTTACATACACAGGTGAAATAAAGGCATCAGCTGCTGCAAGCATCTCTGCAAAGGCAAGCGGTGTTGCAAAGGCAGTTTATAAAGAAATCGGTGATTTCGTAAGCGAGGGAGATATTCTTCTTGTAATTGACGATACAGATTACCGCACACAGTACAATCAGGCGAGCGCTGCTTATGAGGCGGCACGCGCACAGTATAACAGCGTAACAAACGGCGGTGCACAGCAGACAAAGCTCCAGCTTGAGGCGGCTCTTAATTCCGCTAAGATAGAGTATAACAATGCAAAAACAAACTATGAAAACCAAAAGGTTCTTTATGAAAACGGTGCAATCAGCAAAAGCGCATATGACGCCGCAGTTACCCGCTATGATAATGCACAGATAAATTTTAATACTGCACAAAGTAACTATGACCTTACAATCGGTGTAGTGCTTGAGGAAAATAAGACAAGTGCAAAGGCAAGTCTTAACAGTGCCAAGGTAGCTCTTGAGGCGGCATCAAATGCCCTCGAAAATACTGTGGTAAGGGCGCCGATTTCAGGATACATAGCGGGCAGAAATGCAAATAAAGGGCAGATGGTTGCACAGGGTGTTGAGATTTTCTCTATAAAGGCAACTGAGATTGTAGAGGCAAAAATTAATGTTACAGAGGCTGTCATTTCAAAAATTTCTCTGGGAACAAAGGCAACCATAGGTGTTAAGGCGGCAAATGCAGAAAATATTGAGGGCAGCGTAACCACTCTCAGTCCCACGAAAAATGCACAGACGGGAATGTATCAGGTAGGAATTACCATAGATAATTTTGACGGCGTGCTTAAAGATGGTATGTTTGCTGACGTAAAGCTTGCCCTGAGTGTTAGTGAGAAAGCACTCGTCGTTCCCTCAGAGGCTGTTTTAGAGGACGAGGATGGCAAAAAGTACGTTTATGTTGCAGAGAAAAACACTGCAAAGAGGACGGATATAGAAACAGGCATAATCACTGATGAATATACGCAGATTGTAAAAGGCGTTAAAGAGGGAGATAAGGTGGTTGTTTCAGGTCAGGACTATTTATCTGAAAAGAATAACAAAATCAAAGTTGTAAAGTAAGGGGCGAAAAACAGTGAAATTATATGAATTATCAGTAAAAAGACCTATTGCCGTTACAATGGCAGTGCTGATATTTGTCGTTATAGGTGTTTATTCGCTTTCTATGCTTCCCATTGATGCGATGCCTGAAATGGACCTTAAGATGGCTGTCGTAATGACAACTTATCAAAATGTAGGCTCGGAAGAAATTGAAAACCTTATAACAGAGCCGATTGAAGAGGCAATAGCCTCCGTCTCGGGACTTGACACAATGCAAAGTCAGTCGATGGAGGGAATGAGCGTCGTTATGGTGCAGTTTACAAATACCAGCGATATTGACGAGGCTGTAAGTACCATTGAGAATAATATTGATATGATTTCAATGATGCTCCCCGAGGATGCGAGTGAGCCTACCGTATTAAAGCTTGATATGAATTCCATGGCATCACTGATGATGTCTGTATCATATGAGGGATATGACCTTATCCAGACAAAGCAGTTTATTGAAGATAATGTCGAACATAAGCTTAAATCAGCAGGCGGTGTAGCCTCTGTTAATATAAGCGGAGGACGTGACAGACTTATTGAAATAGAGGTTGACCCTGACAAAATGCAGGGTTACAATATGTCATTTACTGATATTGTAGGCGCAATATCGGGGCAGAATAATAATCTTCCTGCGGGAAATACCGAGTTTAGTAAAAAGGATTTGTCCGTGCGTATGATGGGCGAATTTGAAAAGCTCTCTGAAATCGGTCTTGTTCCGCTCACAACAGCGCAGGGGCAGGTAATATACATAAAGGATATTGCTGATGTAAAAGAGGCGTATTCTGATGAGTCAACATTTTCACGAATAAACGGTGAAAACTCTATTTCTATTTCAGTCAGCAGTGAATCAGATGCAAACACCGTTGACGTTGTAAACAGTGTTAAAAAAGCGCTCGAGGAGATAAAGGCAGAGCATCCCAAATTTAATTACAATATAACGATGGAGCAGGCAAGCTACATAGAGGAGTCAATTGCCTCTGTTGCTAAAAGTGCGCTTATAGGCGGTCTTCTTGCAATAATCATTTTATTTTTGTTCCTCGGCAATGCGAAAAATGCGCTTGTAATTGGTGTTTCAATGCCTGTGTCGGTTATTACAACCTTTATAGGTATGTTTATATCGGGAATGACGCTTAATGTAGTATCACTTGGCGGTCTTGCGCTTGGCGTCGGTATGCTGGTGGATAATGCCGTAGTTGTTCTTGAAAATATATTTCGCAGAAGAAAAACATACGCAGATGATGCAAAGACAGGAGCTATGAAAGGAACG
>JAEIGA010008579.1_pt1 | contig 15496 bp, 15 predicted proteins | sample 9270691 | NCBI WGS metagenome assembly JAEIGA01 (sample SAMN17057246, study PRJNA624740) | gut metagenome | biome: biome; isolation source: fecal sample | host: Bos grunniens | place: China: Xizang | collected 2019
ATTGCCGACAAGCATCACGTTGAATATGAGCAGAGACACAGCAAGGGCGAAATCCTCTCCCTCTTCTTCGAAGAATTTGCTGAGGAACACCTCATCCAGCCCACGTTCGTTACCGACCACCCCATCGAAATCTCTCCCCTCACAAAGAAGAAGCCCGAAGACCCCAACTACGTTGAACGCTTCGAATTCTTCATGAACGGCTGGGAAATGGCAAACGCTTATTCAGAGCTCAACGACCCCATTGACCAGAGAGAACGCTTCAAGGCTCAGGAAGCTCAGCTTGCACAGGGCAACGAAGAAGCAAACACCACAGACGAAGATTTCATGATGGCTCTCGAATACGGTATGCCCCCCACAGGCGGTATCGGCTTCGGTATCGACAGAATGTGCATGCTCCTTACAGACTCCTCAGCTATCAGAGACGTTCTTCTCTTCCCCACAATGAAGTCACTCGGCGGTTCGGAATCCGCAAAGCCTGCCGAAAAGGCTGAAGAAAAGGCCGAAGCCGTTGCCGTTGCCGAAGAACCCGTTAAGGAAGCAATCGACTTTTCAAAGGTTAAAATCGAACCCTTATTTGAAGAAAGCGTTGACTTCGAAACATTCAGCAAGTCAGACTTCAGAGCCGTAAAGGTTAAGGAATGCGTTGCCGTTCCCAAGAGCAAGAAGCTCCTCCAGTTCACACTTGATGACGGAACGGAAAACGAGCGCACAATTCTCAGCGGTATCCACGCTTTCTATGAGCCCGAAGAACTTATCGGCAAGACACTCATTGCCATCACCAACCTCCCCCCCAGAGCGATGATGGGCATTGAATCCTGCGGTATGCTTCTTAGCGCTATTCATGAAGAAGAAGGCGAAGAAAAGCTCCATCTTCTTATGGTGGATGAACATATCCCTGCAGGCGCAAAGCTTTATTAATCGATATGAAAATTTCGGTTGCGCTCGCAGCATATAAAGGCGAGCAATTCATCGCGCAGCAGCTTGAGACCATCCGCTCACAGCTGGGCGAAAACGATGAAATAATTGTTTCGGACGACTATCCCGCAGGCAAAACCTCTCAGATAGTCGCCGAAATTGCTGAAAAAGATAAAAGAATCATTTATGTTGAAGGTCCCGGCAAGGGCGTTATCAAAAACTTTGAAAATGCCCTCAGCCTTTGCAGCGGAGACGTCATTTTCCTGAGCGATCAGGATGATGCCTGGCTGCCAGGCAAGGTTGAAGCCGTTATGAACGAAATCAGAAACGGCGCCGACCTTGTACTCCATGATGCAAGCGTCACTGACGGCAATCTGAACGTTACCGAGCCTTCATACTTTGCGGTTCACGGCGCAGATAAAACGCTGGCAGGCAACCTTATGCGCAACACCTTTGTGGGCTGCTGCATGGCATTTACAAAGCAGGTCTTGCAGGAAACAACCCCTTTCCCCGAGGGAATTGCAATGCATGACTGGTGGATAGCCCTTACGGCAATCAAAAAGAAACGAAGCGTTGCCCTGCTCAGGCAGCCGCTTATTCTTTGGCGCAGGCACGGCAACAACGTTACCGGTGGCAAAACAAGCGCAGTTCAAAAAATAAGCTGGCGCATAAAGATGCTTTTATCTCTGGCAAGGATTTGATTTTTCCAATATGTGCCTTGGAAAGGAAAAAGTAATAATGAATAAAACCGTAACAGGTTGTATTGTGACTTACAACAATATGTCAACCATCGACAAAGCTGTAAGTTCGCTGCTCAACTGCACCGAAATTCCGTTCAGGCTTTACGTTGTTGATAACGGCTCGACGGACGGCACGGTTGAACATATACAAAAGAACTATCCCGAAGTTATGCTTGTGAAATCAAGCGGCAACATCGGGTTCGGGGCTGGTCATAATTACATTATGGACAAGCTCAATTCCGATTACCACGTAATCATCAACCCCGATATTGTTATAAAAGACGATGTTCTCGCAAAAATGGCTGCATACCTTGATTCAAACCCGGATATCGGTATGCTTTCGCCCGAAATCAGGTTTCCCGACGGCAGACTCCAGGTACTCGGCAAAAAGAACCCCTGCCTGCGCTACCTTGTTGCAAGCCGTATGAGAGGTAACGGTGAGCCGGGTGACACCCTCAAGGAATACGCAATGCTTGACACCGACCTTTCAAAACCCGTCGATATCGAAAACGCAACAGGCTGCTTTATGTTCATCAGAACAGAGCTTTTCAAGCAGCTCGGCGGATTTGACAAGCGCTATTTCATGTATTTTGAGGACTGCGACCTGACCCGTGAGGTTAACCGAATCAGCCGCACAGTCTATTATCCCGAAACAACCGTTTACCACGAATGGGGCAGAGAATCAAAGAAAAACTTTAAGCTCAAACTTATTCAGATAAATTCCATGTTCAACTACTTTATGAAGTGGAGCAGAAAAAGCTGAGCGGAGAAAGGAACTGAAATATGAACTACCTGAAAAACTTTTATAAGTACAGATTCCTTTTATCTGAAATTGTCAGAAAAAACATAAAGCTCCAGTACCGCAACTCGATTCTCGGTATGTTCTGGACTTTTCTTCAGCCGCTTATGACGACCCTTGTTCTCGTGGCGGTTTTCAGCGGAATCTTCGGCACAAACAGAAGAGATATGATAAACTACCCGATTTATCTTCTTTGCGGCAGGCTGATTTATGAATTCTTCACTCAGTCAACCAAAAGAGCCATGCGCTCCATCCGAAACAGCGCATCGGTTATCAAAAAAGTTTATGTTCCAAAATACATCTATCCCCTTTCGAACGTTATTTCAACGTTTGTAACGTTTATTATCTCGCTTCTGGTTCTTGCCTGCTTCCTTATTTATTTCTACTTCTTCAGCGACAAGCAGCCGATAATCAACGCTCATTTCCTGCTTTTCCCCATCCCGATTATCATCCTGCTCATTCTCTGTGTAGGCGTCGGTATGATTCTGAGCACGCTTGAAGTTTTCTTCAAGGATATCGAATATCTTTACGAAGTGTTCTGCATGCTCCTTTTCTATATGACCCCGATTTTCTACACAGTTGAACAGCTCAATCTCCCGAGCAAAATCATCAGGATGGCGCTTATGGCAAACCCGCTTTATTCGATAACCGAAATGTTCCGCGACTGCGTGCTTTACGGCGAAATGCTCAACCCCAACCACATTTTATATTCGCTCGGTTTTGCGGTTCTTACAGTTATCATCGGCGGTGTTCTGTTCTATAAAAAACAGGATAAATTCATTCTCCACATTTAAGAAAGGAGGGCCCGCATGAGCAACCCGGCAATCAAAGTTGACAACGTCAGCATTCTTTTCAACCTCAACAGCGAAAAAGTTGATAACATCAAGGAATATTTTATAAAGCTTATCACAAGAAAGCTCAATTACACCGAATTCTGGGCTCTCAACGATATTTCGTTCACGGTCGAAAAAGGTGACAGAGTCGGCGTGCTCGGCTTTAACGGCGCAGGCAAATCAACACTGCTCAAGGTTATTGCAGGCGTTCTCAAGCCCACCAAAGGCAGCGTCAAGGTTGAAGGCGTAATCGCCCCTATGCTTGAACTCGGCGCAGGTTTCGATATGAACTATTCCGGCAAGGAAAACATCTTCCTTTACGGCGCAACGATGGGTTATTCAAGAAAATTCATTGAATCAAAATACGATGAAATTGTTGAGTTTTCCGAACTCGGGGATTTTATCAACGTTCCCGTTAAAAACTATTCATCGGGTATGCGCGCAAGGCTCGGCTTTGCGATTGCAACCGCAGTTGAACCCGAAGTTCTTATCCTGGACGAAGTCCTCTCCGTAGGCGATGCGAAGTTCAGGCAAAAGAGCGAAGCAAAAGTGCGCTCAATGTTCGACAAGGGAATCACCGTTCTTTTTGTTTCGCACAGCACGCAGCAGGTGCTCAATATCTGCAACAAAGCAATCATCATCGACAAGGGCAGACTCATTGCCCAGGGCGATGCAAAAGAGATTTGCGAAAAATACAACGAAATGGTTAAGAAAAAATAACCGAAAGGATGAAATCAATGGTTTTTGCAGCGGTTTTTGCCGGCGGTATCGGCAGCAGAATGGGTAATTCTGATACACCCAAGCAGTACCTTGAACTCGGCTCAAAGCCCATTATCATTCATACAATAGAGAAATTCTTCGTCAATGAAGAAATCGACGAAATCCTCGTTCTCTGCCCCAAGGCATGGGTTGCGCATACCCGTAACCTCGTGCAGAAGCATCTGCCGCAGGGCAAGAAAATAACCGTTATTCAGGGCGGCGAATCAAGAAACGGTACCCTCGAAAACGCAATCGCATTCATTGAGGAAAACTATAAAATTGACGAGGATACAATCATCGTTACTCACGATGCGGTAAGGCCATTCCTCACTCACAGAATCATCTGCGAAAACGTTGAATCAGCCCGCAAGTACGGCGCATGCGACACCGTTATCCCCGCAACTGACACCATCGTTGCCAGCGAAAACGGAACAATGATTTCCTCAATCCCTGACCGCAGCAAGATGTATCAGGGTCAGACTCCCCAGTCATTCCGCCTGATGGAACTTAAGAGAGTCCTCTCAAGCCTTACTGAAGAAGAAAAGGCTATCCTCACCGATGCCTGCAAAATCTTCTCAATCAAAAACAAGGATGTTTATATGGTTGACGGTGAGGTTTTCAACATCAAAATCACCTACCCTTATGACTTAAAAGTTGCACACACACTTTTGAAAGGTAAGGACACAGATGCTTAACGCAGTTTACAGGCTCGTTGCACCGGGCATGATTGAAGTTGCCTACACCGAGCCGGATATAAAAAATAACGTCCTTTTACGCCCGGTTTATCTTTCGGTATGCAAAGCCGACCAACGTTATTACCTCGGCAACCGCAGCTGCGAAGCCCTCAAAGCAAAGCTGCCCATGGCGCTTATCCACGAATGCGTTGCCCGGGTTGTTTATGATCCCACGGGTCATTTTAAAAAGGGCGAATACGTTGTTCCTGTTCCCAATATGCCGACAGAAGAAGATGAGGTTATTGCGGAAAATTACCTTCGTTCAAGCCGTTTCTGCTCCAGCGGATACGACGGCTTCCTGAGGGATTATATTGATATGCCGTACGGCAGGCTCGTCAGAGTGCCGGAAGGTCTCAACCTCAAGATCGCATCTTTTGCTGAGCTTATCAGTATCTCCGTGCATGCGGCAAGCCGTTTCGAGCGCTTTGCTCATAAGAGAAAGAACGCCATCGGCATCTGGGGCGACGGCAACGTCGGCTATATCACAGCCCTTATCCTCAAAGCCCTCTACCCTGAAGCAAAACTTTATATCTTCGGCACCGTGCCCGAAAAGCTTTCCTACTTTTCGTTTGCACAGGCGGTTTATCACGTTGATAATATCCCCGATGACCTTATGATTGACCACGCCTTCGAGTGCGTAGGCGGCGAAGCTTCACGCTTGGCGATTGCTCAAATCATCGACCATATTAACCCCGAAGGCTCAATCAGCCTCCTCGGCGTCAGCGAAAGCTTCATCGGCATCAACACAAGAATGGTGCTTGAAAAAGGACTTTGCCTCTTTGGCTCCAGCCGCAGCGGCGTTGCAGACTTCCGGAGGACAATGGATATCCTTGAATCCAACCCCGAAATCCCCGAATACCTTGAAAATATCATAGGCAGTGTTGTTGAAGTTAAAAAAATTGCCGATATCCATGAAGCTTTTGCCCAGGATATCAGCCGTCACTTCGGCAAGACAGTTATTAAATGGAATAAATAATTATGGATTATAAATACAAAGTTTCCGTTATCGTCCCCTGCTATAACAGCGAAAAATTCCTCAGAGAAACGTTGAACAATCTCCTTGCGCAGACGCTGAAGGATATACAGATTGTCCTTGTCAATGACGGCTCGAAGGATTCAACGCCGCAAATTATTGCCGAGTACGCCTCAAGGTACGGCAACATTCTTGCTCTTTCGCAGGCAAACGCAGGCGTTTCGGCCGCAAGGAATAACGGAATCGAGCACGCTGAGGGTAAGTACATTTCATTCCTTGACAGCGATGATTTATACAGCGAAAACGCGCTTGAAAGCATGTATAATGCACTCGAATCAACAGGCAGCGATCTTGCGATTTGCAGGATTATGCGTTTTGGCTTCGGCGGCAACGAATTCAACCCCATTGTTGATGAATTTGCAAAGGAAAAATCCATAAATTGTTATGATAAGCGCCTTTTATGGAATTTCCTGCCCTGCAATAAATGCTACCGCTCGCAGCTGCTCAAAGAAAGCGGCGTACGTTTTCCCGCCCTTCGCTACAGCGAAGACGGCGCATTCTTCATGCAGTTTGTTTATGCAGCTCAGCCGAAGATTACAGGCGTCTTTGACGCGGTTATGAAATATCGCAGATTAACTCCCGACCAGGGATTTTCTGTAAGCCAGCGAATCGAATACGAGCTTGTGGACCACTTCGCGCAGTCGATGGACATTGTTTATTCAGGTGCTGAAAAATCTTTTTTAAACAGCAACTGCGCCGACAAAGAAGGCTACCTGCAGGAAATCCTCAGGAAGAGTTATTCTGCCCTCATAAACGAGTTTTACCGCATGCTTTGGAGAGGCGACGAAGAAACGCTCGCCCTCATCGGCAAAAAAGCGGAAGAATACAAATCCCGTATGCTTCCGGAAACGCTGCAGAAATGCAACGCGGTAATCAAAGATATCGGCACTCCCCTGTTTTCAAAAAAAGAGATTGCCGAAAAGCCTTTCATCAGCGTTATTGCAAAAAATGCAGGCGAGGAATTCACCGAGTCACTCAAAGCTCAGTCGATGCCTGTTTTTGAGCTAATAACCGCCGCAAGCGGAACCGAAAACGCCGTTATTCTCCCTGCAACGAACTTCTCTGCATCGGCAAAAAAAGCCGCAAAGGGCAGAATAACTGTTAAATTCAGCGGCAGAAAGCCCATCAGCGACGCAAGACTTTTCAAAGTCATTTCTCTGCTCAAGCGCAACCGCATTTTCAGTATGCTGCCTGATTTCGCAATCAAAGCAGGTGCTATTCTGTTTTTGAAAATAAAAAAATAAAAGAGGTATTGAATTGAAAAACCTGTTTTATCTGCTATATGCATTTTCCTTTAATATCAGCCGCATTTTTCCGCTAAAAAGCAACAGAGTGGCCTTCCTCGCCCCCCATAACGGCGGCAAAGAAGATTCGCTCGGAGTGATGCGGTCATACATTGAAAATAAAGGCGGATACGAAACGGTTTTCATTTCAACCAACGATCTGAAACTGAACTTTTCGGGGCTTGTTCCCCTTGTGAAATCCTGCCTTAAAGCGGCGGGATTTTTCACTTTAAAAGCACATCAGCTCGCAACGGCAAAATACGTTTTCCTTAACGATAACTTTATGCCGATGGCAAAGCTGAATTTCAGCAAAAAAGCAGTTATCACCCAGCTCTGGCACGCAGAGGGCGCTTTCAAGAAATTCGGGCTTTCCGCACCCCTTATCGACGAAGTGAGCCAAAGAGAAAAAGCTTGCTCGGCAAGGCTTGATTATGTTATCTGTTCTTCGAAGAATGTTGCCCCCGTTTATGCCGAAGCCTTCGGCGTTGACGAATCAAAAGTGCTGCCGCTCGGCTCGCCGAGGATTGACCGCCTGCTCGGCGGCAAGGATGCAACGGCAATAAGAGCCGATTTCGATAAAGCACACCCCGAATGCAAAGAAAAGAGCCTTGTGCTTTACGCCCCGACGTTCAGGGATTCGCAGGAAAAGGATTCCGCCTTGCTTTCGAGCATCGACGTCGAGCGCTTCAATTCGGAGTTTGGTGGCGAAAAAGTTCTTCTTACAAAGCTCCATCCTCAAATCAATTCTTCCAAACCGATTGAAGGCGCAGTTGACGTAACAAAAGGGCACGATATCGGCGATTTAACGCTGATTTGCGACACGGTAATAACCGATTACTCCTCGGTTTGCATGGACTTTGCGCTACTTTCAAAGCCCTGCATTTTCTATGCGTTTGACCTTGAGGAATATGAGGACGAGCGTTCGTTTTATTATGATTACGAAAGCTACGTCCCCGGTAAAGTTGTCCGCAACAACGACGAACTTTTTGACGCAATAAAAAATCCCCAAAACGGAGAAGATAAGCTTCGCCGTTTCAGGGAATTCAATTTTGATTATAACGACTGTCAGAATTCCGAAAGGATTTTTAACGCAGTTTTCAAAGCCAACTCTTAATAATTGATGCAACCCTTTCGGTTGCTTTGCCGTCACAAGCGCCCATCTGTCCGTTAACGAATTTACCGATTCGCTCAACGGGCGGATTTTCTTTTGTCCTCCTGGCGGCTGCAAGCAACTGAGCGCCGTCGGTTATCATATCACCGGGTAACCCGTCGGGAAAATCAAGGTAGAAACCTCTTTCGTATTCCTTATAATCGGGGCAATAGAACACGCTCGGAACCCCAAGCAGGCAAGCATCATAAATAACCGACGAATAATCGGTGATAATAACAGCGCTTGCCGCCGTCAGTTCAAGGGTCGGTTCGTCCGTAAGGTCAACAATATTATTAAATGTATTGTTAATAAGGCTGTAATTCATAATCGGATGACGGCGGATAATGAAAACCTCATCCTCAGCGAGCGATTCGCTAAGCGCCTGCCAGTCAATATGAGGGTCATAGACAATATACTCGCCGTCATTTTCACGGAAGGTCGGGCAGTAAAGATAAATCTTTTTATTTTCAAACTCGGGGTGCCTTGCATAAACGGCATCCCTCATTTTTTTCGCTTCGGTAAAAAGCCTGTCCGTCCTCGGCAGACCCGTAACAAGGCATTTATCCTCGCTGATGCCGAAAGCGGCGGCGTAATGCTTGCGGCAATCCTCGCCCGTTACCGCAACGGCGGTATACTGCGCATGGGTTGCCCTTTCCTGCTCGGGGGTGAGCTTTGACGGCGCATCGAGGCCGAACTTTTTAAACGCACCGCAGGCATGCCAAATCTGAAAAATCTTCTGCTGCTTTCTGAAGCTGAATTCACGGGAATAGCGCAGATAGTCATCCGTAACAATAACACGGCTTGTCAGGAGGCTGAAATAAGCTTTTACACTTGTTCCGAGGGAATGCGGAACCTTTGCTGCAAAAACTGCTTTTTCGCAATCAAGAGCATCGTAAACCGCCTTTGCGTTATCGAGAAGCTTTCCGTCAGCTCTGATTGTATAAAACAAAACCCTGTTTTTCAAAGGCAAAATCTTGCAGAAAATCGCAAGAATTTTAAAAGCGCATCTGACAATGAAATTGCGAAGCTTCAAAGGTAAAAGTATTTTAACAATTGATTTCATATAATCACCGTTAATCATTGTATCACAATAATTTTTACAAAACAAGAAAAAAATAAAAGCACCACTTTTGTGGTGCTTCTATTATTGGCTTGGGAATAGGGATTTTTCCGTCGCTGCCGCTCCTGTCGCCTCGCTTCGCTCGTTGCCCACGTCGGCGAAAACAGTCCACCGGACTGTTTTCTTCCGCAAACTCCGTTTGCTCCCTCCTTGTTCGAATCCCTCCGAACAAAAAAAATAAAAGCACCACTTTTGTGGTGCTTCTACTATTGGCTGGGGAATAGGGATTCGAACCCCAACAAACAGAGTCAGAGTCTGTCGTGCTACCGTTACACTATTCCCCAATGTAACTCGCATCTGGGCTACGGATATATATTATACACAATTATCCGGAAAAGTCAACACATTTTTAAAGAAAATTTCAGATTTTTTTATTTTGCAGAATAAATTTCTCCTTTTACCGGCAAAAAAATTGCATTATTTTCGCCGTATGTGTATAATTAAATTAATAAAATATGTGACGAAACCCGATGAAATCCGGTCTTTATATATGAAGAGCTCTTTTATTTTTAAAGCAGGGAGTGAAAAGCATGGACGATAAGAAAATAGTCAGCCTTTACTGGGAACGTTCCGAGGCAGCTATCGACGAAAGCACAAAAAAATACGGCCGTTTGTGCCATTCGATTGCGTTCAACATCCTCAGAAATAACCAGGACAGCGAGGAATGCGTTAGCGATACCTGGCTCAGAGCATGGAATTCCATGCCGCCGCAAAGGCCGCAGAAGCTTACTGCGTTCTTTTGCAAGATAACACGCAACCTTTCCATTAACAGGCTTGAAGCGCTCACCGCCGCAAAGAGAGGCGGCATCGAAGCGGCGCTTGCTCTCGATGAACTGGCTGAAATCGTATCCGACGGCAAAAGCACCGCCGACGAAGCGGAAGCAAAAATGCTCGCCGAACTTATCAACCATTTTCTCGCTTCCCTGCCCAAAAAGGAGCGGAAAATTTTTGTTATGCGATACTGGTATCTTTATTCCGTGCGTGATATTGCAGATAATTTCGGTTTCGGCGAAAGCAAAACAAAAATGATTCTGCTGCGCACCAGAAATAAACTGAAAGAATATCTGGAAAAAGAAGGTGTTGAGCTTTGACAAATAAAGTTTTATTGAACGCTGTGGGCGGAATCGACGAGAAGTATATCCTCGAAGCCATGCCCGAAAAACTTAAGCCCAAAAAGCAAAAATACATGAAATATGCCGCCATTGCCGCGTGCTTTATAATCATCCTCGCAATTCCATATTACTCAATTGTCTTAAGAGGTGCAAAAGCCGAGATGAGCGCACCCGATCCGAATAAAAATAATATGCAGGATATGCTGAGAATGCTCGATTTCGGCAACGCTTACTACGAAATAGTTGATGACAGAACAATGCTTGAACGCTTCGGTCTGCCGCAGGAAATAACGCCCGATATGCTCGGCAAGCGGGTATCAACCCTTGAAGAAACGGTTGAAGACTTTGAATATAAAGAATCAACCGCCGAAACCGACTGCGCTCTTTATGAATACAGCGCCGCACCGTTTAAATCCGTTTATATCCTGCGTGACGGCGAAAAGCTGAACTTTGCGGTTTTCTGCAACTACCACGTGTCGCAGAATGAATCCATGCCGCTGAAAGACGCTTTTAAAATATACGGCGTCAGCGGCGCAGACGATATCGAGGCTTTCTGGAAAACCGACCGAAACTACAACCGCATAAGTGAAAGATTCACCGAAAAAAGTTCTCTCGAAGCGCTTTATAATGAACTGACCGCACTTGAAGCGTTCAGCTTTGACGAATTTCACGGCTCTGTTTTTGCTCCCGATTTTTCGGACGAGAGCTACACCGCATTTGCGGACAGCGAAGCGTACCGCATCACCTTCAGGGCGCATGGAATAAACTTCAGCTTTAAAATTCACAGCGAGTACGGCTGGGTATACTGCTCCCAGACCCTCAGCTATTATAAAATATCCCAACCGCTTGCAGATATTCTCAACCGAATATAAAGGAGGCTGAATTATGAAAATCAAGGCTCCCTTGGCAATTCTTATTGCATTAATCCTGCTTATCTGCCCCTTCACCTGCGCTTTTGCAAATTCAGCGCAGACCTACTGGCAGGGCACGGCGGCTTCTGGCGCAATCATTGCAGAAAAAGACTGCCCGATAACGGTTGAGCACGAGCTGCTGACGTTTGATATAAATGACTTTCCGCCGAATTATTACAGAGCTGATGATTTCAGCTACACGGGCAAGGTTACCGCTGAATATACCTTCAGAAATCCTGCCGATTATACGGTAACCGCAACCCTCGCCTTCCCATTCGGCACTTACCCGTCATATATCCCCCAAAACTACAATGAGGATGATGAGGAATACAGCGACACACACCGCTACGGAGTAACCGTCAACGGCATCGGCATTGAAAGCGACCTGCGCCACACTTATATAAACGGTGCATATTCAAACGCTGACCTTGAAAAAATCGGCAGCAGTTACATTGAGGGCAGCTTTTATAAAGCCGATATGCCCGTCACAAAATATACGTTCACGGTAAGCGGCATCACAAAGGAGCCGCATAATTCCGCCTACGCTTCTTTCTCCCTTACCGCAGACCCCGCCGAAACACGCACGATCATGCTGCCCAACAGCGGCTATGATTACCATGACGGCAAAAAATCCGCCACCGCAGGCGTTTGGGTGGAAAACGGCGATGAGATTGTAATTTACGCCATAGGCAAGCCGTATAAATCCGCACCTGCCTTCACGGTATATTACAGCGGCGCAGAAGAAGAAACAACTGACGGAAGCGTTGAGCTGACATCAACGGAAACAATGACCTATGAGCAGCTGGTATTCACAGAATACGAGGAAGACAGAGGGGTTTCAAAGGTTGACTGGTTCAATGCCATGGTGTGCATGCACGAAAGCATAGGAGCCGAAGCAGGCCTTATTTTTGATTTTCATGCTCCGCTCAATCTGAGCCGTGATTCGCTTATGCGATGGTATATCTACGAAATAACCCTTGCACCCGGCCAAACGCTCACAAACGCCGTCACAGTGCCGATTTACCCCGATATTGACGGCAACTATGAGCCGTCGGTCTATGCTTATGAATATCTCCTTTCCCCTGCCGCAACCTGGAAAAGCTTCGGCAGCCTTGACATCGCAATAAATACGCCTTATTATATAATTGAAAGCGGTTTTGAGAATACAGAAAAAACAGAAAACGGATATAAACTTTCGTTTGACTCCCTGCCCGAAGGTGAGCTTGAATTCAAGCTCTGCGCTTCTCAGGCTCCCGAAGAAATCAAATCCGCATATTTTCTGCCAATTGAAATGATCATCAGCTTCAGTGTGATTGCGGCGGTTGTTGCCGTTATTGTGGTCACCGCAGTTCTGATTATCAGAAAAAGGAAAAAGCAGTAAAGGAGAAATGAAAAATGAAAAAGCATATCAAGTCAATCGCTCTTGTGCTTGCCATTGCAATTGCCGTCGGCTCGCTCTGCTGGAATTATTACCTTTCAGAAGAGCTTGAAAGCCTCAGCGGTTCGCTGAGCAACAACACGCAGAATCTGCAAAGCCAGATTGAAAGCATCTACGTCAACGTTGATAATAAGCTCAAAGAAGAAGCGAGCCTGCTTTCAAAATCCGATTATGAATACGGAAAAATTGACATAAAGAACGCAACGGCTGATATTGTTTTTTCAATTCTCCCGAAAGAATACACAAGCAATACCGCTGTGGAAATTATATTCGACGGCAAATCATGGCCCCTTGAATTCAAGGGCGGCTGCTTCACGGGGACGGTCACCGTTCCGCTTTTCGGCGATTACTATGAGGTAATGGACGTTAAGCTGACCGACGGCGAAAACATCAGAACCCAGACGCCCGAATGGTCGTTCAGCCCCATCGGTCTGCTCGGCGAGCTTTCGGTAACCGAAGGCAATCTTTCGTCATACGGCACTTACGGAGACAACACATATAAATCAACCGTCGAAGGCGTTCTCCAGATGGACTATTACTGCAAAAAGGACATCGGTACGCTCAAAGAACTCTGGCTTGTGCAGGAAATCAACGGCGAAGTCAAGCTGAGAACTCAGATTCCGCTCAACACAACAAGGCCCGAAAATCTGGGCGTTTATACGCAATACGTCGGCCCCGAAACCGACTATTCAAACACCTCTTATTATTATGAAATGAAGCATAACTTCGAAGCGCCTTACGGCAGCACGCAGGCGGTTTACATCGAAGCGGTGGATTCAAACGGTCTGCGCTACCGCACCGCGATTTGCGAAGGCATGGCAACCGCACTCATCGAAAAGGAATCGAACAGCCACGGCAGCGATTTTTATTACGGTTCAAAAATCGCAGACGCCGACGGAAATATTCTTTGGGAATGGAAATAAAAGTGAGAGTTTCGCGCCTCAAAAGCGAATAAATAATGATTTCGGAGGTTAATTCAGAATGGCGAAATACGAAAAAATACTCATCGGCGATTTTAACGCAATTCTTGCGCATATCGAAAACGGTATAATCAACGGCAGCGCTTCCGCCTCGCTTGAAGATGCAAGCGATTTTTACGCAAACGGCGCAAGATGCAGCGTGCGTGTTTTTGAGCGTTACAGTTATACGGGCGGAAACCGAGTCAGCATGAGCGTTACCCTTTTCCAGAACGGTGACGAAATCCACCTTTCCGCAATCACGTCGGGCGGCAGCCAGGCGATGCTTTTCAAGGTCAACACCTTCGGCGAAGAAGCTTTCCTTGATAAGCTCATAGAAATCCTGTAAAATCACGTTCCGCAACCAATAGTTGACGGATAGTTGGTGGCTTTTGCAAAGCCTTGATGCTATCATACAGGCGGAGGTGATGGCCGTAAGCAGAGGCATAGGCAACAGCATCTTTCCGCTGAGATTCAATAACCGCCCCGAAATCATAATAACCGAACTGGTAAGGAGCGAGTAAAATGAAAAAGAAACTGTTAATCATCATCCCGATTGCGGTTATAATAATCGCCGTTCTCGGTGCAGCGATTTTCGTTTTTTCAAGCGGTCTGAGCTTTTCAAAAGGCGTTTTTCTTGCTGCCGATAACGGCGCAAGCCTCTTTATCGACGAGCAGGGCAGCCCGATAAGAATGACGGACTGCACCAAAAAGGGCAACGCATTTGAGGGGTTTGAAACAGGCAACGAAATTCTCATTCTCCACGACGGGATTCAGGAAAGCTACCCCGGCGGCACGGGCGTTTACTACGCCAGAAAAACCGCCGAAGGCTCGGCAGACCTCATTCCCAAAGAAACCGTATCCGCCCTCACGGAGCTTGGCTGGCTCAAAGCCGAAGAAGAAAAGCACGAACACTCTCTCGCAGCCGTACCGCAGGTCAGCGAGCCGTCTGAGCCCAACGGATATTGCGGCAACACCGTTACAACTTTCATTATCAACGGAACGAACTATTCCATTATGTACGGAAACTCGGTTGCCGTTACGGATTTGCTGCGCACAACGGTCTTTGACCCCCAAAAGCTTTGCAAATGCCTGCCCGAATTTGAGATAAAAACGGAATTCGGCGACGAGGTATACGGCGTTAATCTGTCAGAAGGCTACGTGCGCTGCAGCAAAGGTCAGGCAGACCTTACGCAGGAGCAGATCGACCTTATCGCAAAAGCAAGAACCGAAGCAGTTGAAACAAGAATGATTCTTGACTGACAAATAAAAAAAGGCAAAGAAAAGCTCCGATGCTTGTGCATCGGAGCTTAATTTTTAAATTACTGGTTATCCTTACCCTTGATAATATCATTAATCATGATATAAAACTGGTCATCTTCAAAACCGTCGCTCTTCTTTTCGGGCGATGAAACGCTTGAAATGTCATTTGAGCTCTGAGCATTTGATGATGAGCCGAAGTTAGGGATGCTGGGTGCTGCGGGAGCTGCAGGTCTCTTGGGAGCAGCTTCGGGAGCAGCAGGAGCTGCGGGAATAACGGGTGCTGCAGGAGCGGGAGCTGCCTGGATGGGTGTGGGAGCAGCTGACTTTGTTGCAAAGGGATTTACGCTGACCTTTTCAGGTTCCTTTGCGAGTGAATCAAAGCCTGTTGCGATAACTGTGATAACCATTTCATCATCAAGCTCGGGATCAAATGCAATACCCCATGTGATG
>JAEIGA010008580.1_pt1 | contig 15496 bp, 12 predicted proteins | sample 9270691 | NCBI WGS metagenome assembly JAEIGA01 (sample SAMN17057246, study PRJNA624740) | gut metagenome | biome: biome; isolation source: fecal sample | host: Bos grunniens | place: China: Xizang | collected 2019
GCCGTGAAGAATGAAGTGGAGGGTCTAGGCAATCTGGCTGGTGATCCTTGCCAGTATTTCTATCAAGGTGATCGTCGCGAACACCCAGCATGGGACAGTCTGTGTTTTGATTATGGCAAGAATGAGGTGCTGCACTTCCTGTTGAGTAACTGTAAGTATTGGATGGATGAATTCCATTTTGACGGATATCGTTTTGATGGTGTAACATCAATGCTTTATTACAGTCATGGTCTTGGTCAGGCATTTGGAGGTTATGGTGATTACTACAATGGTAGTCAGGATGACAATGCAATTGTTTATCTAACCTTGGCAAACTGTTTAATACATCAGGTTAACAAGAAAGCCATTACTATTGCCGAGGAAGTGAGTGGTATGCCAGGTTTGGCTGCGCCATTTGAGGCTGGTGGTTACGGTTTTAACTACCGCATGGCCATGAATATACCCGACTACTGGATTAAGATAATCAAGGAATGGCGAGATGAGGACTGGAAACCAAGCAGTTTGCTGTGGGAAACGACCAACCGTCGTGCAGATGAGAAGACTATCAGCTATTGCGAGAGTCACGACCAGGCTTTAGTAGGTGATAAGACAATCATTTTCCGTCTGGTGGATGCTGACATGTATTGGCACTTCAAGAAGGGGGATGAGAACTATACCGTGGAGCGTGGTATTGCTTTGCACAAGATGATTCGTTTGCTTACGTGTAGTACCATAAATGGTGGTTACTTGAACTTTATGGGTAATGAGTTCGGTCATCCCGAATGGATAGACTTCCCACGCGAGGGTAATGGCTGGAGTCATAAGTATGCTCGTCGTCAGTGGAATCTTGTGGACAACAAGGATTTGTGCTTCCACTTCCTGGGTGATTTTGATCGCGCGATGTTGAAGATTATTAAAAGCGAGAAGGATATTCAGAAGACTAACGTGACGGAAATCTGGCACAACGATGGCGATCAGGTGTTTGCTTTCCAGCGTGGTGAACTCTTGTTCTTCTTTAATTTTAGTCCCTTCCGCAGCTATACTGACTATGGATTCATGGTTAAGGCCGGTACATATCAATATCTGCTTAATACTGATGATGTGAAATTTGGTGGTAAAGGTTTCAATGACGATACACTGAAGCACCTGACAATTTACGACCGCGATTTGGCAAAGGACGGCAAGGGATGGTTAAAGCTCTATTTGCCTGCACGTAGTGCATGCGTCCTAAAAATTAGTAAGGACTAAATGTAACAACAATATATAGAATATGTAATTTATAATGTCCGCACGACTCCTCCCACAGAATATAAATAGAGTGGGGTGGTGTCGTGTGGATAACTACAATGTATTTCAAGGTCAATTTGCTACTCTTTAGATAATTAATGTATGGCAGGGATACAGTATCATTATAAGACGACTAAATATAAAGCTAACTTTCTTACGGTTGTTTGCTTTATTCTCTTTGTGCTATATTCCCTAATATTGTACCTTAAGCATCAGTACGGGATTGTGGCGTTGACATACTTCATTGAATCCGAATTAACTACATCCACCATTTTATCTTCAACAACAAGGATTAGTGCATTATTAGGTACACTATTGTGTGTAATACCGGCAATAATACTTCTGCACACACTCCATTTTCCTCTCCGCTTCAAGGCTTTGGCCTTTTTGCCATCATACATACTATTGGGTTTCCTTACTGGAATTTCGCCAGAAACAGTTGCTTCACACGAGAACGAGGTACACATCCTGTCGCCAGTGTTACTTTTGCTGCTTTGCGGGGTATTGATCTTCTTAAGTCAAGTATATCGTGAAGACAGAGGCGAACATGCTCCTGTTACCAATTACCTTGGTTTGAACATACTAATATCCGTTGTTGGCATGCTATTATGTATGGCACTGACTAACACTAATAGTCAGTTGCATGTACAACTTGCTTTGGCAGAAGCCATACATCGTAATGATTACTCTGTTGTAGATAATCTTTCCAAAGGTGAAACAACGACTAACAATACAATAACTTCCATCCAGGTGCTCAATCTCAGCAAGAAGGGAGTCCTGGGTGAAAAACTCTTTTCTCTACCACATTTAACGGGGAGTCAAAACATGTTGCCAGACACGAATCCAGCTTCACTTCTCTACCATACACCTACTTTGGTTTATGGTCATTTGAAGGCTGTTCCCGTGGGTAAGAAGTGGAAAACGACAGATTTTCTGGAGAAGGCCCTTAAAAGACGCATGCTATTAGCTGCAGAACATTCAGCAATCAGTGATACTCTTGGTGTAAGGATATTGGCAGACTACTATCTCTGTGCTCTCTTGCTTGACCGCGACCTGAACAGGTTCAGTCGAGATTTGCCAAATTATTATAATGCAGGTAGTACATTGCCACGTCACTATCGTGAGGCCCTTGCCATATGCAAATCTCGGGAATGTGGCGAGATACCAGAAAGAACACTGTATTCGGAAATGGATAGCATATATCTTAGGTACAAGTCGCTGCATGATAGTCTTTTGAATGCTCCTGCAATACAACGCAAGGAGTGTTCCAAGGCTTACGCTGGTTCGTATTGGAACTACTATTTTTTTGTTAACGAAAAACAATAAGAATTACAATATAAAGTCAAAAATATGCCACAAATATCAGTTCGAGGTCAGGAAATGCCCGAATCTCCAATCAGAAAACTTGCTCCTTTGGCAGATGAAGCAAAGAAGCGTGGTGTGCATGTCTATCATCTTAATATAGGACAGCCAGACTTGCCAACACCGATGTCCGCCTTGGAGGCAATACGTAAAATAGACCGCAAGATCCTTGAGTACAGTCCTTCTCAGGGGTATCTCAGCTATCGCAAGAAACTGGTAAAGTATTATGCTTCCTACAATATCAACCTAACTGCAGATGACATAATTATCACCAGTGGCGGTTCAGAGGCAGTGCTCTTTTCTTTTTTGGCATGCCTGAATCCTGGTGATGAGATTATTGTGCCAGAACCTGCTTATGCCAACTATATGGCCTTTGCCATTTCGGCAGGTGCACGTATACGCACAATCTCCACAACGATTGAAGAGGGATTCTCTCTGCCCAAGGTGGAGAAGTTCGAGGAACTGATAAACGAGCACACGCGTGCCATCCTCATCTGCAACCCCAATAATCCTACGGGTTATCTCTATACGAGACGTGAGATGAATCAAATCCGCGACCTTGTAAAGAAGTATGACCTGTATCTGTTCTCCGATGAAGTTTATCGCGAGTTTATATATACGGGTTCTCCATATATATCAGCCTGTCATTTGGAAGGTATAGAAAACAATGTCGTACTTATTGATTCTGTATCCAAACGTTATTCAGAGTGTGGTATTCGTATCGGTGCTCTTATAACAAAGAATCAGGAGGTTCGCCAGGCTGTAATGAAGTTCTGTCAGGCACGTCTCAGTCCTCCCCTTATCGGCCAAATTGCAGCAGAGGCATCTTTGGACGAACCAGAGGAGTACAGTCGTGAGGTGTATGACGAGTATGTTGAGCGTCGTAAATGTCTTATTGATGGACTTAACCGTATTCCTGGTGTGTACAGTCCTATACCAATGGGAGCATTTTATACAGTGGCCAAGTTGCCTGTAGACGATGCCGATCTGTTTTGTCAGTGGTGTTTGAGTGATTTCCAGTGGGAGGGTGAGACCGTAATGATGGCACCCGCCTCCGGTTTCTATACTACTCCTGGTGCTGGACGTAATCAGGTACGTCTGGCCTATGTTCTCAAGAAGGACGATCTTGTTCGTGCGCTCTTCGTTTTGCGTAAGGCGCTTGAAGCGTATCCAGGCAGGACAGAGTAGTTGCCGTTTTTGACCAAAAACGTATTACATGTATTTCATAGCCAAAAAAATATATCAAGGAGGAGAGGCAGGACGTGTTTCTGCCTCTGCTGTTCGTATTGCCACGGCAGGTGTTGCTATAGGCATCATGGTTATGATAATTAGCATATGCGTGACCATCGGTTTCCAACGTGAGATAAAAAGCCGTGTGGCGTCTTTGGTTGGGCATATTCAGGTAATAAACTCACATAATCTTTATCGGAATCAATCTGTACCAATACAGATACAAGACTCTCTGTTGTCAAATATAGCAGGAATTACGGGAGTTGAACATGTACAACGCTTTGTTCTATGCCCAGGTATGCTCAAGACCGACAAAGCCTTCCTGGGACTTTTCTTCCGTGGTGTAGATGCCGATTTCCAATCATCTTTTATATCCGAAAACCTTGTTTCAGGTTGCGTGCCGTCTTTTGGCAGTGATAGCATTCCGTCTGATAGTATTCTTGTTTCTGCTTCTACAGCATCAATTTTGCAGATACAGACAGGTCAAAAGATTTATGCCTATTTCTATGACAGCAACTTACGTGCTCGCCGTTTTGTTGTTGCAGGAATATACCAGACAAATATGGCAGACTTTGATGGAAAGATGTGCTATGCAGATGTGCGAACAGCACAACAATTGAACGGATGGGAGAACGACCAATATAGCGGAGCCGAGGTGTTGCTTGATGATTTCAAAAGTATGGACGCCGTCTCATCTGAGATATCTGCTATGCTTTTTATGAAGGAAGATGCATATGCACAATACTATGCCTCGCCACGCGTGGATGAATTGTTCCCTCAGATATTCTCTTGGCTAACTCTTTTGGATACAAATGTGATTGCAATACTTATATTGATGATATGTGTTGCTGCTGTAACCATGGTTAGCGGTTTGCTTATTATTATACTTGAACGTACACGTTTTATAGGTATAATGAAAGCCATGGGAGCCACTAACTCTCAGTTGCGTAGAGTTTTTATCATTCTTTCCTCTATGATTGTATTTCGAGGTCTTTTATTGGGTAATATCATAGCCTTCGTTTTTCTTTTCGTGCAGAAACATACTGGTATCGTGTCACTTGATCCAGCAACATATTATCTTTCTCAAGTTCCGGTATATTTCCCATGGATGGGTATCGTAGGCATTAATATTTTTACCTTTGCTATATGTGTACTTTCTCTTGTTGTACCAACATTTATTATAAGTCGCATTAGACCAGCAAAGAGCATAAGGTTTGAGTAAGTTACTGATAAAACACATTTACATCACAAGGTATTATTCCCCACATATTTACGATGAAGTATTTTGAAGTAAGGTTTCGTATAAATCCCAATAGCGAGATTGCCTCGGATATTCTTAGTGCACTTCTTGCTGATGAAGGTTTTGAGGCATTTGAGCAATATGATGAAGGCCTTTTGGCATGGATTCAACAATCGCAATATAATGATAAAAGAGTGGATAGCGTGATAGATGCTTTTCCACTTCCCGAAACCATTATATCGTATGACGTCTTCGAAGCACCAGATGAAAACTGGAACCGCCAATGGGAACAGGAAGGTTTTCGTCCCATCATTATCAGGGAAACGGAAGAAGAAGATTCTGACGTCCTTATTTCTATTCACGACACATCTCACCCAGACATTTCCCAGGCTCGATACGATATACGTATAAATCCTTGTCAGGCATTCGGAACAGGTTCCCACGAAACCACACGCATGATACTGAGACAGCTCTTGACCATGCCTATGTCTGGCAGACATGTTGTTGACGCTGGTACTGGAACTGGCATTTTGGCCATCTTGTGCCGTATGCTGGGAGCAGCACATGTCTTTGCATATGATATTGACGAGTGGAGCGTACGCAATGCTCAGGCCAATCTTCTCCTCAACGACATACACGAGGCCGTGGAGGTGCACCTTGGGGACAGCAGTGTTCTGCCTAAGTCGGGTGATACAGTATCATTGCCTTCTCCTACACTTCTTATAGCCAACATCAATCGCAATATATTGTTGGCCGACATGCCCAGTTTCTCTGCCTGCCTATCGGATGAAGGAGAACTGTTGCTGAGCGGTTTCTATACCGAGGACGTACCAGTTCTGCTTGCTCATGCAGCAACCCATGGCTTCTATCCCGTCTATCAAAGTCAAGACTCCAATTGGGCCCTGCTTTTGCTAAAAAAGGGAAAATCCTCTTAATAATAGGAAATTGCCCATTGTATTTAAATATGAAACCAGTATCTTTGATATGCAATTTTAAAGTTTCAGCCCATATGAATAAGCTTGCAGTACTCTTCAGCATCATCATGTTGGTCTCTTCCTCTGCACTGAAGGCTCAGGAGGATGATATGTATTTTACATCTAAGAAAGATAAAAAGGCAGCCAAGACAGAGAAGATCACCCGCAATATCGAGGTCGTCCTTGAGACAGAAGACCCCTCCTCTGTTCCGGCGTCGCGTGTGAAGACATCTGTCCCGGTCACAGAGGCTCGCGATGTAGATGAATACAACAGGCGAGGCAAACGGCCATCCCCGCAGGCTGACACCCTTTATTCGGATGTGCAGGTGAATGAAACCGGAGATACATATAGCCTTTCCGCCCAGAGTCTCTATGACTTGGGATATAGCGAAGGATATGAAGAAGGATTTTCCGACGGCAACGACATAGACTTCTATTATGGTCTCCGTCTGGCACGTTTCCATGGCCGTCATTTCAATGACCCATGGTATTGGAACCGCATCTCATACGTCTACGATACTTGGTATTGGGACCCTTGGTATTGGGACTCGTGGTATCGTCCCTATTACTATGGCGGATGGTATTCCGTAGGGTGGGGCATAGGATATTACGGGAGTTACTGGAACCCATATTGGCCAGGATACCATGCAGGATATTGCCACAGGTATTACCCGCATCATCATTGGGGAGGTTATTATGTCCATGGACCTCGTGTTTCCACATCCCGAAACCATGACTATGCACGTACACGCATAGTGGACCGTAGAGGCAGTGTTGAGCGCACAGGCAGAAACAATACCACCACAGGCAGGCGCACTGCAGCAAATCGCACAGCACGCCGTACTTCAGACCGCACAGCACATTTGAACGAGCGCTCCATAGACCGTTATAACCGTGTCACAGACCGTACCTCAAACCGTCCTGCAAACAGGGCAGCCGACCGCTCTTCTAACCGCGCGTCCGAGCGTACTGTAAACCGTAATACGTCTGAGCGTACTGTAAACCGTAGTACGTCTGACCGTTCCAGACATTCTGAGAACAGTACCGTAAATCGTTCTTCCAGTCGCAGCACCAACCGTTCTATTACGTCTTCTCGTACCGGTAGCGGTTCTACCTCCAGGGGCGGCAGTTTTGGTTCTCCCTCCGGTGCTTCACGTAGCGGAGGTGGTCGAGGTAGATAGCCATCCTCCTCCTTCTTAGAGAACAAAACACAGATTTTATCTTTATACGATATTGCAAATATGAAGAAGATACTTTTTTCTCTCGTCTCTGCCATCAGCCTTTCTGCCATGGCCCAGAATCCTTATCTAAACAATACTGTCATCAACACCTCCGACCTCTTCGGCACATCCCGCTTCGTCAGTATGGGCGGAGCCATGGGTGCACTTGGCGCCAATATCTCCGCTATCAGTAGCAATCCTGCCGGTTTGGGCATGATAACAAAGAACGAGGCATCACTCACTGCAGGAGCATCGTGGATGGAAAACAACAGTGCCAAGGGAATGGCTTCCAGTACCTTTGCCCAGTTCAGCCAGGTCGGTGCCGTGGCAACGTTTAAGGGCAGCGGTATGTTACGCAACATCAACTTCGGTTTTAACTACCAGAAGAAGGCCGACTTCAACAACAGTTTCTTCGGCGAGACCTATACCGAGGCATCATGGGCCGACCAATTGTTTGATCTCTCATGGGAAGCCTATGACTACAGGACATCGATTTATGCTGATCCTGATAACTATTACAACACATTGTATGCGCTTGCCGATCAGTATGGGCTCTTTCACGACAATATAGCAAAGACCCCCAACGACCCCAACAGCACCCTCGCAGTTTCACGTGGTTCGCTCAATGCCTATGATTTTAATATCAGCATGAACTTGGACAACAGATACTTCTTTGGTATAACATTGGGTCTGGATAATCTTGATTACCGTTGCGGTACCGACTATTGGGAACAGCGCACTGATGCAAAAGGCAATATACAGGACTTTGGTTATATCAACGAGCAGATAATTACCGGTACGGGCTTTAACTTCAAGTTTGGTGCCATTGTTCGCCCCTTCGAGTCAGGTTCCTTCCGTATCGGCTTTACCGTGGAAACACCCACATGGTATAACTTGCAGTATGTTGACGACCAGAGCCTGAGCACCAAGTATTATTGGAGCAAGAATGATAAGGCCGCAGTCTACGACCCCACACCTGGTGCATACTACACACACTATGTCTACGACCTCTCCGACTCTTACATTAACTATCTAGAGTACCACATCACCTCCCCCTGGAAGGTACGTGCACAGATGGGCAGTACCCTTTCCACCTGCTTTGCATGGGGCATGGAGTATGAGTATGCCAACTATTCATGTACCACAACCCGCTACCCTTCACAGTACGGCGGTACAGTTGTGGATTATGATTTCAAGTATGTATCATCTGCCATGTTCAACCCACAGCATACTATGCGTGCAGGTGTTGAGTACAAACCTGCCAGTTCATTGGCGTTGCGAGCCGGTTACAACTATATCACCGCCATCACATCCTCAGATTCCTATTGGGATCCTTACTTCTCCGACAATGCAGTGGCATATCCCACAGGACTTGACTACATGAATCTGTCTGATACGCACATCGCCACCATTGGTCTTGGCTATCGCCACAAGTGGTTCTATGCTGACCTGGCCTACAAGTACCGCCATCAGACCGGCACGTATTATGCCTTCTATAGCACAATTCCCGGTACAGGTTTCAATGTCGACCTATCTACCCACACAATCACCACCACCTTGGGAGTGAGGTTCTAATTTGCTGTTCTTTGCCGTTATCGGTATTTGGAACATGAATCAAGTACCAATAGAGCATGCAGATAAAAAATATTCTGCCTTTTCTTTGGAATATTGCACTAAACTTTATACCTTTGCACTCGCAAATACGGGAAATCATTCCTTATCTGCAATATATTATCAAGGATGGTTCGGTAGCTCAGTTGGATTAGAGCAGCAGCCTTCTAAGCTGCGGGTCAAGGGTTCGAGCCCCTTCCGAATCACAAAATTAGAATAAAAAGGCAAAAAGAGGACTCATCTTATGAGTCCTCTTTTTGCATAATTACCGTATCGCCTCCTTGATGCTATCAACTATATAGCGGACATCATCATCTGTTACACAAGGACCGGCAGGAAGGCACATGCCAACTTTAAATATCGCCTCTGACACACCGTTGATATAGGCCACGCTCCTATCCGAGGTCTGACGAATAATACCATCAGCCAGACACTCAACGCTAACCGCTACCCCCTCACCGTTCACATACACCGGCTGCTTGTGCATAGGTTTCCATACAGGACGAGCCTCAATCTTCTTGCCCAGCAAGAACACACGCATAGCCTCCACGTTATCATTAGGCTGGCAATCTGTAGTTGGACTATCCACCAAGTTTATCACACCAGCAGCACCACCCACAGCACTCTGTATCACCTCCTTGTAAGCATTCTCCTGCCCTATCACACTAACATCCTCGTCAATGGTGATGCAGCACAGCCAGAAGTTAGAGTCATACTCGCCCGTGGCAGGCTGTTTATGAACATGTATGCCAGGAACATCTGCCAAAAGTTCCTCGTACAAAGCCTGCACATGCTTATGATGGTCGATATGAGCCTGAGCTATAGTCATCTGCCCACGACCAATACCAGCGCACACATTACTCATACGATAGTTGTAGCCAATAGCAGTATGCTCATAGTAAGGATATGCATCACGCGCCTGAGTAGCATACCACATAATCTTGTTAGCATCCTCCTTAGGAGTAGAAGCCCCTCCTAAATCCTCCCCTGAAGGGAAGGACTTACCGTTACAAATAAGCGCGCCACCTCCTGAAGTTGTAATCATTTTATTGCCATTGAAACTCAACACACCAAAGCGGCCATAGGTACCTAGAGTCTTGCCGTTGAACTTAGAACCAAAACCCTCAGCAGCATCTTCCACAACAGGGATGTCGTACTTGTTGGCCACCTCCATCAATCTGGTACAATCATAAGGCATGCCATACAAAGCCACTGGAATGATAGCCTTCGGGTATTTGCCCGTCTGCGCCTTACGGTCCAAGATAGCCTTCTCCAGCAGTTCCGGATCCATGTTCCACGTATCACGCTCCGAATCCACAAACACAGGAACAGCACCGAGATAAGTCACAGGATGCGACGAAGCACAGAAAGTGAATGACTGCACCAGCACCTCATCGCCAGGACCAACGCCACAGGCCAACAAAGCCAAGTGCACAGCAGCAGTACCAGCCGATAGACAAACGACCCTCGGAGCCTCTCCTAAATCCTCCCCTGAAGGGAAGGACTTGCTGTCCTGACAACGTGAGGCCAACATATCACAAGTTTCCTTAATTTTTTGAAGAACACTTTCTGTATTAGTAATAACCTCTTCATTACTGAATCTAATCTCAGTACACCCTAATCCCTCCAGATATTTTGTTCTCTCAGCGTCACTCTTAATTTGAGAAGGAATATTATGGTATCCACCATCAATTTCTATACAAAGGTCGTTCTCGCAGCAGAAGAAATCCACTATACAGTCACCAACAATATGCTGTCTTCTAAACTTGTAACCAAGGTTACTACCCTTTAACATACTCCAAAGAGCACTTTCCGCATCAGTAGGATTATTTCTATGCTCCTCTGCATGCTCCTTAAGCAAGCCATAAAGCATAGGGTCAGCAGAATGCACCCCAACAGAGCCCTTTACAACGGCAGGCCGCAAGTCCTTCCCTTTAGGGGAGGATTTAGGAGAGGCTATAAACGTCTCCAAATCCTGTTCAAACCCATTCACATTAGGACCCAAAGGCACCACCCAGTTCGTATCGAACGCCTCCTTCACATATTTCTGTTCCGCCCCGTTCTCGCTCATATGAGCAAGGCACAGGTAAATCATTTTTCTCTCTTCTGACATAATGGTATTGTATTTTTAGTTTGTTTTCATATTGTGTATGGAGAGTATGGAGAGTCCCCTCACACCTCTTCTCCAGCGAACTTTACCTTGAAGCCAAGAACAGTTGCGAAAATCATCTCTATATCCTTTATGAAACTGTAGTTGCGGTAATAGTAGCAGTTCAGTCTCACCTTATCTGGATAAATTACGTTATCGTTGTATTCCGTCGCAATTTCCTGCATTGGGCGGGTATCACCCTCTGCTTGCTTCTTTGCTACATATTCCGAAATCATCTCATCCTCCAGACGGTATTTCAGCGTTGCAGGACCGGTGATACCGGGACGTAATTTGAGCACCTCTCTGTCATCCCCCTCCAGTTTGTCAGCATATCCCGGCACATCCGGACGAGGACCCACAAAACTCATGTTACCTATCAGCACATCCCACAACCCAGGCAATTCATCCAGTTTATAATGTCGCAACGTTGCACCAAACGGAGTGATACGGCTATCCCCAGCTACAGAAACAGTAGAACCGTTATGGTTCACCGTCATTGTGCGAAACTTATGACAATTGAACAGTTTGCCACCCTTTCCCACACGCTTCTGCACAAAGAAAGCAGGACCACCAGGCATCTTCACCTTCACCAAGATGGCAACAACCAGAAGAACTGGCCACAAGAAACAAAGACCGATAAAAGCCACCACACGGTCAAACAAGAATTTTAGTATCATAAACACAATTTTACGGATTCAATTTGCCACTTTTAACTAACTTACTGAAGTAATAAAGAAATTCTCCAAAGATAGCACATTTGTCATCTTTGCGGAAATCATCGTATGCATCAAAGTCTCTGAACTTCATTACAAGTTTCATCTCATCTTTATGGAAATTGAGTTTAATGAGGCGGCCAACAAAAGTAATTACATCACCTAATATCCATTTGGTCTTTACCCCGATGCGAGCATCACATGGTTCATCAAATTTGCCCTCTGTTGCTAATTTATAGATTATCCAAGGGATATCAAAACCAGCTGTTACAGGGGTTGCCAAACCTCCAGTAAAACGAGCATTCACTTCTATAAAAGCAATCCTACCTGTTTCAGGTTCATAACGGAAATCTATACCGCAAACGCCATGAAAGTCCACACTATCCAATAGCATCTTTGCATATTTTTCCAACTCTGGAGCATTAACTATCTCACGTTGTGTGGTAGTACCACCTCCATCTGTTTTTGTCACAAGAGCATGGTACACCGAAGATTTCCAAAAGCCATCCCATCGTACACAATCCACGCTATAATCAGTTCCTCCGACCCACTCCTCAAGCAACATCTCATCATTCTTATGGTTGGTCATTAAATGTAGCAATGCGTCCTTACTCTTAGGGAAATACACTCCCTTCGCAGAGTTGCCAATCACCGTCTTAAACACGATGGGATAGTCCTTTACCTCATCTACTGATTCATACACCTGAGGCACAGGTACTCCTGCCGTACGAGCCATCTCTGTAGCCTTCGCTTTATTTGCCAAATCCAGCAACAATTGCTCTCCTTCATAAGGAATAATGAGTTCCTTGGGAAATCTATCACGATGACGCATAATTACCACGCTCTCATCATGCGTTGGCAATAACACTTTTGGATTCAACTCTACCACCTTAGTCAGTAAGCATTCAACAAATGCTTCTTCCTCAGTAAAGGGATCCGGATACACAAAACTCCCTGCACAGAACTTTGACAAACTACAGATGTTTCTCCTTGAAGTGTCAGAAACCCATACTTTCAGTCCATGAGCCGACAGACTTCTCAGAATATTATACCCCACTCGGTTCCAGCAATAGGTCACCAACACATCACACTTACACTGCATGGCTCCACCTCCTTTCTTTAATCAACATATTTTCCTGTATTATAAAGTATTTTCCACCCTCTAATTCTTCGTACTTAGGAAAGCACTCAATTAAGTAATAACCGTTTTCCAATGTCTTTGTCATTTTGATATTATTAACCTATTTTGCCACCGCCAGTGACGATACGTTCTCTGGTGAAATAGAGGCATATATGCGCATCTCTAGGCATTCACTTATGCGATTCATTTCCTCACTGATGTTAAGAAACAAGTCCTTATATACATATATTATAATACTATTATTTCATAAAATCGAAATCAACAATCTACATTCTCTCACCCATAACCTTTAATCGTTAAACGTTACCCTCTCACCCACCTGCTCCAGCAGTACTGCCACAACCTAAAGGGGATGTCCCAAACCAGCTCGTTGGGGTAGTGAGTAAGGAACTTCCATTTACGCCTGATGGAGTTCCATACACGAGGCAACAGCTTATGATGATTTTTACGGTCTATGCGAGCATCGTATTTGCCAAAGTTGCCGGACAGCATAATCTCATCTAAAAGAAACCTGCCAGCCTTCTCATCAGGAGCAACGAGCATCAAAGCCTCATCCAGACAGAACACCTCGCGCATCACATACATCCTAGCCCTCGCAAAGCGCAGCATCTTGAACTCCTTCAGTCGCTGCACCACACGCTCACGCCCCTCGGCATCTATAGGTTGCTGCAATGTATAGTAATAGTCCATCATCTGGCGCAAGCCTATACCCTCACCAAGCAGATGCTTGTACATGTGCAGCAGCAGGAATACCAGATTGAACTCCACATCCGGAACCGTTATCTCACCCACCTCTTCGGGCAAGATGGCCCTGCAGAAGCGATGCCCGTCCATCACCTCGTTGAAATACCTCTGCAAGCGTCTATTCAGGCAAGGACTGCTTAGAGTGCCAGGCGTTATATGCACCTCCACCTCAGCATCGTCAAACAACGGATAGTGAATATGATGGTATGTAACACCCTGCAGCCCCACCCTTGAGCGAGCAAAGTCATGTATACGCCTATGTCCACCACCAAGCCAGATATCTATATCCCCAGCAGTACGCAAGAGAGGGGTAGGATAGTATGTTGCCGCACCCTGACCCTTCAGTATGCAGCAATGGAACGCTTCCTTGGCAAAGAACGCCTCTGCCTCCACAGCCCTCTGGTTCAGCACCCTGTTCGTCTGCTTTATCCTCTCCGCCAAGGCATACCACTTCAGCAGCACCTCCCTTGGCGGACGCTGCTCTGCAGGCAGACGCTCCACACCAGCAAACAGCACCCCCGCAAGAGTCTGCTGCACCGCCATCCGGAACACCTCATGCCACTGCTCCGCCGTAGGCACAACTGCGAAACTATCTTGCTGCCCAAAGGCAATGCGAAGCAATCCGAAGAAAAAAGTTTTCTTTATCATAATTTGTTTGTGACACTTATTTCCTCATAGAAATCATATAGACATTGTCGAACAAAACCCTGTTCGAAGCGGTCGGCAATCATCTGTCGTGCTTGTGATGCATAGTAAGCTGTATTAGTCTTATCTATAACCATATCCTTCATAGCCTTGTAGAGAGCGCCTGTATCCTTTGACGGTATGATTACCCCATTCTTTCCATTAACGACAATCTCACGTGAACCATTTATATCAGTCACGATGCTTGGCAAACCCATTGCACCAGCCTCAAGTACAGTATTGGGAAATCCCTCACGATAACTTGGGAACACAAAGCAATCACTTGCCACATAATGAGCTAAAAGGTCATCAGCATACTGTGCACCAACATACTCGATAGCGGAATTATTGTTTATCATCTCCAAGGTTACAGATTTAAGTGGGTCTAAATTCTCCTCAAATCTACCGACAAGTAACAACCGAATCTTGTAATTTTCCCTTTGCATACGTGTAAAAGCCTCCACCAATTCATTAATACCCTTATCACCGACGATACGTCCAACAAAGAGGAAGGTAAAGACATCATTTCGTCTCAAACCATTTGCCATTGCCATCACCTCAGGCCGCCGGCTAAACTTCTCCATATCTACTCCACGCACATTACCATAACCCAGAACACGCATCGGTTTCTTAGTGATATGTTGTTTCAAGTCCTGTTTCACCCCCTCCCCTTCGGGAATTACATGCGTTGCACAAGCGCAAGTCAACCAGTCGGTAAACATCAATATCTTACGCGACAGACCCTTCGATGTAGGCCACACCAATCCTGTAAAGGTATGCACCCGTCGTGGTACACGAGTCAACCACCCAGCCAACATGCAGAGCAATCCCGCCTTTGGCGTCATGGAGTGCACCATATAAGGACGTTCCTTGCGGAACACGCGAATCAGTTGCCACAACGACTTCAAGTCCTTCAGTGGCGACATCCGTCGCTCCATAGGCACCTCAATCGTCCTCACACCGAGCTCACGCACCCCCTCCAATTCAGGTCCAGGTGAACTCACCGTCACCACCTCATACCCTTGTTGCTGCAGGTCCTTTACCATCGGAGAAAAGAAATCGACCGACATTGACACCGTTACTGCACGTATAATTTTCTTGTTCATACATAAAAACAATGACTTTTAACTATACAACATTTGTACTTTATACCAATGTTTAC
>JAEIGA010008581.1_pt1 | contig 15494 bp, 16 predicted proteins | sample 9270691 | NCBI WGS metagenome assembly JAEIGA01 (sample SAMN17057246, study PRJNA624740) | gut metagenome | biome: biome; isolation source: fecal sample | host: Bos grunniens | place: China: Xizang | collected 2019
GGTCCTGTGGTCAAGCCACAGGATGACAAAAGAAAGAACTTCCATATATAATTTTAAAATTTTTTTGTAAAAAAACTTAAAAACTCTGTCATTCCACGGCTTGACCGTGGAACCTAGGTAAATAATTCTTATTTGCATAAACAACCTGGGTATGAAAATCAAGCCACAGGATGACAAATTGATTGAAATATTACCTGGGTCCTGTGGTCAAGCCACAGGATGACAAAAGAGAGAACTTTACATATATAGTTTTAAAATTTTTTTGTAAAAAAACTTAAAAACTCTGTCATTCCACGGCTTGACCGTGGAACCTAGGTCATCATGCAAATAATGAAATATTACCTGGGTCCTGGGGTCAAGCCCCAGGATGACGAAGTGGATGTGAGGGGCGAAAAGCCACAGGATGACAAATTGATTGATATATTTTGTTAAAGAAAGAAAGGATTAAAAAAATGGGTTGGAACCCCAACCCATTTTGAATAATATTTTGGAAATATTATTGACCATTTGCTGTTACATCTGCTTCAGCATATTCACGGTCAATCAATTCCCAACCATAAGATACAGAAGAAGTACCATCACCATTATCTGTTACGATTTTTGTCAATGCATACTTACCAGTTGTTGTATTATCAGCTGCGCCTGTGATATCTTCTACGCCACCTTCAACAGCTTCAATTGCTTCCTGCAAATCTGCGTCAGCTTCTGCACGCGCTGTTGCTTCTTCTTGCAACGCAGTTTGTGTTGCCGCCGCATCAGCTGTTGCTTTTACATCAGCAATAGACCCTTCCAAAGCTGATTTATCTGTGCCATATGATGTTTTATCTACATATGTTTCTGCAATTGTTGTATTTTGAGCGGTCTGAGATGCTTCCAATTCATCTGCATCAATGTATTTTGCCGAATCATTTGTCACACCAGAAATCAAACCATCAACTTCTGTTTTGTTATATGTTGTTGCCTGTGGGGCCGCTGCATCCGCAACTGCAGACACAGCATCAATATTACCCTGCAATGTATTTTGTGCTGTTGTTAATTCATCTTTTGTTGCATGTGTTGCAGACGCTGTTTCCAATGCAGAAATCTTGCCATCTTGTACACCCTGTGCTATATTGATATCGTCAATAGACTGTTGCAAACCTTCAATAGCAGTTGCGCCGTCAACAGCTGCAATAGCTGCATCTACTTGGTCTTTTGTATATGTCGTAGCCTGTGGAGCAGCCGCATCAGCTGTTGCTTTTACGCCAGCAATAGACTGTTCCAAAGCTGATTTATCTGTGCCATATGATGTTTTATCTACATATGTTTCTGCAATTGTTGTATTTTGAGCGGTCTGAGATGCTTCCAATTCATCTGCATCAATGTATTTTGCTGCATCAGCAATAGCTGCCGCTTTTGCTGTTGCAACTGCTGTATCAACGTAGCCTTTGGATGTAACGGCTGCGTCTGCTGCGCCCATTGCTGTCAAACCCAAAATTGTGGCAAAAATGCCTGCTGTTAATTTTTTCATTTTTTCCTTCCTTTCTTTCGTTTTGTTTTGTTTGTTTTTCAAACCTGCTTTTCTGGATTAAATACCGCCGTTTGCAATATCTTCATCCGAAACTGTTAAATCTGATTCACTGTCCACTGACGCATTATCATCATTTGACAACTCATCGCCCATTGTGGTATCAACCGTTGTATTACCACCGGCTGCACCTGGGTTGACCGGCACGTCAGTGTCATCAACCAATTGCAACCATTCCAATGTTTCGCCATCTTGCGACACAGACAACACACATGTTGTGTGCCCACAAGCCGCACCTGGCTTTGGAATCGCATATTCTGTCACCTGTTGAACAGTGACCAATTTTTCACTGTCGGCAGGATTTCTTAGCGAACTGGCAATCGCACCAGCAATGGAAATTTTGTTGTCAGTCACACTGACAAAACCGTCATCACTGCCTTCATAGCTGACACCAGATTCCAAAATCTTTTGTTCCAGATTTTTTATAATCTGATTATTTTCTAACCATGTGTTTAATTGCTCTGCTGCGGCTGTTTCATCAATCACAGGAATTTCAATCGGCTTGCCGTCTTCGGTTTCAATGTAAACAGTATTACCATCTTGATAAACAGTAATATGTTCTTTGCCGGTCAATTCCTGCAAATCTTCCTTTAATGTTTCAACATCAACCTTTACTTCATCAAATTCATCCGCGCTGACCAATCCTGATTTTTCAGGATCAACCTTGACCGAAGAACCACCGCTTAACGCACTGGACCCTGACAAGTATTTACCCAATGATAAACGCTGGGTCGTGGCCGCCGAACGCGTTGATGGCGTACGCAAAGACGCAGAACCCGCCGTCACACGTGTAGAAGACGGATTAACACGCAACGCCCCAGAACGCGCAGCCGTCGTTTTTGCCGACGCTGTATTTGTACGCGTTGATGTCGCGTTTGTTTTAACCGCAGAATTTGTTCCAACATAGGTTCCCGCACCACCCAAGGAACGAACCGACGACGCAGCGAACCCAGGTGCAGTAATCGCTGCACACAAAACACTTATCATCGAAACCTTGGACAAATTAAAAAACATCTTTTGTTGAACTCTCTCTTCTTTGTTCCCAGTATAACACATTTCGCGAATCGGAAAAAGCACTTTTTTTATTTTTTCCTATTTTTTTTAAAACTTTTCTCTTGTTTTTTAAAAATTATATCTGACACCCAACGAAACCGCGTTTTCCAGCATCAAACCAATTTCATTTTTAATATCGTATGTTTCACCATCTTCCTTATATATAAATGTACGCGCATGTTCTGTGCCATACAATCCAGACAGGCGATAACGCAAATCCAGTGTCAAGTTATAATCCAATCTGTGTGAATAACCAACCATCAAACCAACAATCGGTGAAACAGCGCGCTGCGAACTGTCGCCACCCGTAAAATCGCGCCCCTGTAATTTTGTCTTGGGCAACGCGATACCCGCACCCGCACCAACATACATACCGTTTGCAAAATCACGATAACCGTTCGCCATCAAATATGGAATTGCCATTTTAAATGTGGTACCGCCAAATTCGTCTTCAAATTGCCCCAACATACCGCCTTCGATTTCGGCGCGCCACAGGTAATTTAAACTTTTACCGACAAATACGCCGCCGCCAAACAACGCTTCGAAATAATCATCATCGTGCAGTTCATTTGCGTTTGGCGCATTGGTCGAATAATCGTTTTTCCAGCTCATTAAATTCAGCCCAACACGGCCACCGATATACCAACCGTTATTTGCCTTGTCCATATAATCGTATGTCACACGATAACCATTTGCATCATCACGTTTGATATAGCTGGGCGCAGCGTCTGCCACAGTTGTTGATACAGCTACAAAAACCGCCAAAGAAACTATTTTTTTCACGACCTATCCTTTCCTTTTTATTATTTATGTGAAAAGTTTACCATATTTTGCAATCCTTTCCAAGCGATAAAAAAATCAAGCGTTGACAACACAATATATAAAAAGATAAAATAAGCACCAAAGGAAGTACCATGAAAAAATTCGCATTTCTTGCTATAACAATGACGCTGACGGCATGCAGCATACCATCCGACATCAACAATCGTCAGGCATTTTTTGAATTAAATTCCGCAGAAATTTCCCGTGATACACGCCGTGAATTAAAGTCTCAGGCCGAATATCTAAAACGCAACCCTGAAACAAAAATCGTTATCCAGGGACACTGTGACGAACGCGGTTCAACCGAATACAATCTGGCGCTGGGTGCACTGCGCGCCGGGAACGCCGCACACGCAATAATTCACGAAGGTATCGAACCCAACAGAATCAGAACCGTTTCATACGGCAAAAACAAACCATCACATTTCGGAACTGGCGAAGAAGTTTGGTCCAAAAACCGCAACACAACGACAATTGTTGAATAAACAATCCCCAAACGGGGATTTTTTAGTAGATAGCACTAACCACTTGCGCTAAAAAAATTTTTTTACTATATTCAAATCATGGAAGAAAAGACAACTATTTCATTTGCAAATGTCGCTGCGCAATATGACGGAACGCCCGAAATATTAACCGATGTTTCTTTTAATATCAGCGGTGGCGCATTTTACTTTTTATCGGGCGCGTCGGGCGCCGGCAAAACAACACTGCTGCGATTGATTTATCAATTGCACAAGCCATCACGCGGTCAAATTAAAATCTTTGGCAAAACAACAAATGATATGTCACGCGACGAAATCACACAAATTCGCCAGAAAATGGCAATTGTATTCCAAGAATATTCTTTGTTGTCACACCTGTCTGTATTTGACAATGTTGCCCTGCCCCTGCGTGTACGCGGTATGCCAGATGCAAAAATAAAAAAACTGGTGGCCAAGGTATTGGACTGGGTTGGTCTGGGCAAATACGCAGACGCAAATCCGCGCGCATTATCCGGTGGTCAACAGCAACGCGTATCTGTCGCACGCGCGATTATTACACAGCCTTCCATTTTACTGGCGGACGAACCAACCGGAAACCTGGACGATGAAAACGCATCACGATTGATGGAACTGTTTATCCAGATGAACAAAATGTTTGGAACAACTATTATTTTGGCGACCCACAGTAAAAAGCTGATGGAAACATACAAATTTCCTGTAATAAAGGTTGAAAACCATCGCGTAAGCTTTACAGGCAAATCAGACACCACCGCCAAAGCAAACGATTCGGAAAAAAAGATTTGGAAGGGACCAAAACCTCAGAACTATTTTGCCGAACTATCAAAACAATTTGACGATATTGGAAACGCATAATGAAACGAAAACCGCTTGTATTTTCACTGGTCCGCGAACAATCTTTGTTTATGACTGCGATAATGGCGCTGCTGTCATTTTTGTCTGTTTTGACATTGGGCGTTGCGTTGTCGGTTGGGTCCGGGGTTTTGCGTTGGAACAATCAATGGGAACTGTTCGCAACTGTTCAGGTCACAAACGCAGACAAATACGACACAGTCAAAAAAATAATCGAAAAAAATTCTGAAAAAATTGCATCTGCCAATGAAATATCTTCACAACAAATGCAGGACTTGATGGCCCCGTGGGTTTCAGGCGGCAGCGCTATTAAAAATTACCTGCCAAAAATGTGGGAAATAAAATTCAAATCACAATCAGATTTAAAAAGTTTTGGCGAACAAATCGAAAACAACGCGCGCTTTTTAACACACGCCAGCGCACTGAAATCATCAACATCAGCTGGCTGGAAAATGATTTTAATCGCGTCGTTTATATTAACCTTGATGCTGGGCGCAATTGGTTTTTGTATTTGCTATATCGCACAAAATACAGCAATGTTGCACCGCCGCGAACTGGAAATATTAAACCAGGTCGGCGCATCAGACGGCTTTGTCGCAAAACAAATGCAAATCATAGTTGCAAAAATCAGCGCAATCGCAACCTCAATCGGTTTTGCAGCTGCGACCCCCGTCTTAATACTGATAAATTCAACCGCACACAGTGCGCGTGTTGGATTAATGGCGATGATAGGCTTATCCGGATTCGGATGGTTTATGCTTATATTGCTACCAATCGCAATTGTCATATTTGCGATTTGGATAACCCGCCGAACAACAATAAACATTTTAAAGAATAATTAATGTTGCACAAAGTAATCACACCATCTTTTTTGTTGGCCAGTCTGTTCGTCATTGGCGGAATGTACTTTAAATCAACAACGCCACGCCAATGCGGCGCAATAACCGATTACGACAGCATATTTGTATTAACAGGCGATGAACGCAGGATTCCTTTTGCAATAAAAAAAATGCGCGAATTTCCACACGCTGATCTTTATATTATCGGCGCAGGCGCATCGGGACTGCTGAATTTTGAACGCCACGCGATTATTGAATCTGGGTCAAAATCAACATATCAAAATGCACTGGCGATAAAGAAAATCGCAACCGAGCAAAATTTGAACCGAATCGTAATAATCACAACCGAAGACCACATAAACCGTTCAAAGTACTTGATACAAAGCGAATTACCAGCGACCGAAATCATCGCATGTCCTGCGGCATTGATTGGTATGCCACCTGCGAAAAGACTGGAACGTTGGGCAACAGAATACATAAAATACATCGTCACAATGTTTGGAATAAAAGAAAGTTAAAATAAAAAAGGAAGAAAAATGTTCAAAACAATCGTCTTTAAAATCGCACTGGGTATTTATTTTACACTGTGGTCGCCATTATTACTGATTGGACTGGTTTCGAAAAAACTATCCAGAAAATTTGTATTTGCAGATGCAGCGGGCGTTCTGGTTTTAGCGCGCCTAATTTGCGGCATTAAATACCAAGTCCACTATCCAGAAACCGAAGAAAACGGCATTCCAAAACTGCCTGACAACCTGCAAAGACTGGACGGCAAAGCCATTGTCGCGGCAAAACATATGTCTATCTTAGAAATCGCTGTCATATCAAAAGTGATGCCAAACACATTCTTTATCATGAAACGCGAATTATTATGGATTCCGATTTACGGCTGGGCGTTTTGGCGCTGTGGGATGCTGGGCGTAAACCGCGCCAAAGGCAAAACAAACATGAAGAAATTGGCAGACGATGTCGAACAACGCGTTCTGGATGGATACACACTGGTAATATTCCCCGAAGGCACACGCGCAAAACCGGGCGAAAGAATACCATTAAAACGCGGGCTGTTAATGCTGGCATACACATTAAAACTGCCTATTTTGCCAATCGGCACAGACGCGGGCTTATATTGGCCAAAACACGGCCGTATGAATTCGGGCACAGCAAATGTTTGGTTTGAACCATTATTACCATGCAACGCATCACTGGACGAAATCAGCGATGCAATTAACCGTCACAGTGCATAAAAAAATCCCCGTTTGGGGATTTTTTTATGGCAATCTGGGCGACCAAGTAGGTTCCACACCGTTTATATCTTCGTCCAGTTCAATATCATAAATATTCTGCCCTGTGATATCAACGCTGCGAATATGGCTGATTCTTTCTATTCCATCCAAATGTCTTTCTGTTTCATAATAAACCAGTCTGCGGGAATTTGGTGCCCAAGACGGTGCTTCCATAAACCAGCCACCCGCCAAAATCTTTTCATTTCTACCATTTGGATTCATAATACCGATATAGAAAGTGTCGTCCGCCATCTTGGTAAACGCAATAAAGTTCCCATCTGGCGACCACGCAGGCGTTGCATATTTCCCCTTGCCATAAGTAATGCGTTTTTCTGCACCTGTCTCTAAATCCAGGACATGTATTTGCTGACGCCCTGTCCTGTCGGAATTAAACGCCATTTTCTTACCATCTGGCGAATAAGACGGACTGGTATTAATAGAATTTCCAAATGTCAACTGACGCAATTTTTTCGATTCGATATCATATTCATATATATGTGTAATACCATTTTTAACCAGCGACAACGCAACCCGTGTTCCATCAGGCGAAAAACGTGGCGCAAAATTCATACCACCAAAATTACCCAGCTTTCTTTGTTCCCCTGTTTCTAAATCCAGCGTCCAAACACTGGGGTCGTCATTATAATAGGACAAAAATACTACTGTTCCCATATTTGGCGAAAAGTGCGGCGACATAACAAACGCATCTTTATCAGACAAATACCGCATACCAAAACCATCTTGATCCATAACAGCCATACGCTTTACACGCTTGTTAATTGGTCCTGTTTCCGCAATAAAAACGATTTGGGTATCAAAATATCCAATTTCACCGGTCAAACGTTCATAAATCGCATCCGCCATAATATGCGCCAAACGACGCGCAGATTTACGTGACGCAACCAAAGACTGCGCCTCTATCTGTTCTGTACCATCAACATCCCAAACAAAGAACTCTAACTTATAATCATTTTTAGATTCAACAGACAATTTCGCCTGAACCAAAACCTGGGTCTTTATCGCCGCCCAAGATTTAAAGTTTGGCATTTCTCCCATTTTAACATATTCAGGAAATGCATCGTGATTTACAATACGGAACAACCCTGTTCGCTTCAAGTCCGCTTCAACCACTTCGCGTATCATCGCAGCATCTTTGGAAGGCACCCCATCAACCGTTTCAAATTTCAGCACAGCAACAGATATTGGCTCCACGCCACCAGCAACAATATCAACCTTTAATTCAGCGCGTGCGCCACCAAACAACAACGCCAAGGCCACCAGCCCCACAAACAGTTTTTTTATCATTATAAATCCTTCCCTTTGTATTACCCACTAATTTTAAACACACAAAACCCAAAATGCAAGCAACACAACCGCCCATACTCACCCCAATACAACAGCCATCACAGCTGTAAATATATTTGTATTGACAAATGTAAATACAATGGTATAGTTAATTGTAAAGACTGTGGTATTGCATTAAGTATAGGAGTTTGTAAATGCCAAATGTTATGCAACAACTGTTTGTTATGAACATTGAATCACTGCTGCGCGAGTATGCCGCATACAAGGCATTCAATAAATCAGATTGCGTAATAAACATGCGTATTCCGCGCCCTATTCTGGAAAAGATAAAAGAATTGGCAGACGCGCAACATGTTCCATATCAGTCACTGATATCATCCGTGTTATTTTCACTGGCCAACATCGAAGAAGGAAAATAACACATCAACAACAAAAAAATTAGCAGGAGAGAAAAAAATGCCATACAAAATAATCTTTGACCAATTAAACAACGCCAGACATATATCAACCCCAGACACACAACTGGATTTGTTTGCCACAACATCGGACACACCAAACATGACCCCTACAGAATTTTGGTATGTATCCGATTTGCACAATATACTGGGCGAAAACGTTATCCCAGAAAAATTAATATCTGGTCGCGAAATTTTCAGTTATATATTTACACCACACGATTTTAATGGGAAAAAATTTCCCGAAATGGATGCGTATCAAAAACACGCATTCCGTAAAACACACATTGACGACACCCACCATGAATTCACCGTCAGATACCACAAATACAAAAACGCAACAGATTATTTGGCATCCAGATATGCCGCAGCATCTTTTATAAAAAAATCTATGACAACCCAGGATGCTGCATTTGCATACGCATATTTTTTACACGGCGCAATTTCTGACAAACCAAACTTTGACGAAATCTGCAACATATCAGACGAGATATTGCGTATATCGTCACGCGAAAATGTTGCAAAATACGAAAAACAACTGGCCGGCATAATAAAACATCTGGGCCAAAAGCACAGTTCGTTTCAAAACAGAACCGCACCATACTTCTTTGGCAGAACCCCAAAAGAAGTCAAGGAAAGACACGGCATATCAGAAAAACAACCATTAAACGATTATTTGCATCACACAGTATTGGATGCACGCGCCATTGCAATTGAAAGTGCAATCGCGCGTTATAACCGCAACCAGTACAAAAATAACGAAATATTCCAAAATTTTGTATGCGACGCATTGCACAATGCCCGCAACGAATTATTTAACAAAACCGGCCGCACCCCAGAACTGTCTGTGACCAAAACCAGTGTACCCAGCGCAAAAACAAAATTACAAAAACTGGAAACAGAATTTGTAAAAAAGTTCAGCACACAAAATATACGATAACACAAATAAAATAAAAAAATGCGGTTTTAAACCGCATTTTTTATTTTTACCAGTCTTTCAATTGTGCATAACAATCAAACGAACCACCAGGTCCCGCCGCACTGATCAAGAACGATAATATCGCACCGACAAAGAACAGCAAGAAACAACCAACCAACAACGCCATCCCCTTTTTCTTAACAGTATCCATTGTGACATCGCCGGCTTTAATAAATTCCCATGCCCATGCCGCAATTAAAAAACCCGCACCAACAAAGGCAAACAAACGGATATAGTCCAAAACATCGCCCAATTTAGCGACCAGCGTACAAACACCGTTGTCCGCCGCCATCGCAGGCGCAACACTTGCCATCAATGCAATTAATGCAAAATTTGCTTTATTTATAATTTTTTTCATTTTAAACCCCTTTCTTTTCAAAAATTATACCACAAAAAAACCGCAAGTTCAAACACTATTATTACAATTTGTCATTTGACCCCATAATATCACGAATCTCATCCAAACAGACCTGACCCATCGCCGTCATGGCCAGATTCAGAACATCACGCGGATTAAAGCTCTGTGGTTTTTCAGCCAACCCTTTGCGCACTGCTGCACAAAACGCCAATCGCAAATCACTGTCCACATTAATTTTGCAAACATTCATTTTTGTTGCGCGCCGCAACTGCGCCACACTGATTCCCAGCGCACCTGAAATTTTACCACCATATTCATTAATAATTGTCACCAATTTTTGTGGCACATTTGACGCCCCATGCAAAACCAATGGAAAATTTGGCAGTCGCGTTGCAATATCCGCCAAAATATCAAATCGCAAATCTTCATCTTCACGACCGCGCTTAAAGGCACCGTGACTGGAACCGATTGCAACCGCCAAAGAATTAATTCCCGTTTCCATAACGAACCTTGTTGCGTCTTCCGGATTAGTATAGCCCGCAACCCCAGATGTATTTTCATCTTCAACGCCGCCCAGCGTCCCCAGTTCCGCTTCGACAGAAACATTATGCGCGCGCGCGATTTCTACGACCTGCTTTGACATTTTTAAATTTTCATCAAAACTTTTATCACTGGCATCAATCATAACAGACGAAAAACCACACTCGATTGCACGCGCACACACCTCGACACTGCGCCCATGATCCAGATGCAACGCAATTTGCTCTTGCGGTTTAATATCCATTGCGCGCACCATCGCCATTACCATATCAGCGCCCATATATTTCAACGCAGATTCTGACACCGCCAAAATAACAGGACTGTGCGCGATACGCGCCGCATTAACAACAGCCTTTAAAGATTCCATATTATAAAAATTAAACGCCGGCACTGCATAACCACCACGCAACGCGCGCATGAACATATCATTTGTATTAACCAATCCCAAATCCGTATACTTCATAAAAAACCTCTTTGCCAACAATTATATCACAAATTGCGATAAAATCTGTTGTTTTTTTAGGTCTTTTCTTGACAAGCCATCAATTTGTGCAACAATAACATTAAAATTGGGGGACGGACAGAGATAAACGATAATTACAAAAGGCAAAAAAACATGAAAAAAACTTTATTTGTATTATTCGGTTTGGTTGTACTGGCTGGCTGCTCTTCCTATGATTATTATCGTGGCGATGTACGCTATGTCCAAGATGGCGCGGACTGCATTTTCTATTCCACAGAATCTGGCCGCCGTTATTCCAATGACATCAGCGATTTAGACACAGACAAAGAAATTGTATATCGCAACACATTTTGCCGCGACCTGTACATGCGCGACACAACAGGTTTTGCATCACGCACAGAACGTCAGGTATTGGCACCTGTTGCAACAGAAAACACAGAATCGAAATGCAACAAATGCAATTCATGTGTAAAAACAAAAAAATATATTTTTGTTAAATAAAAAGAACCGGCAACCGCCGGTTTTTTTATTATTATTTTTTTGTAAAAAAAAATTGTCATTCCACGGCTTGACCGTGGAACCTAGGTCTATGTTCGCAACGCGAACACAAATTTGCATTAATTACCTGGGTCCTGTGGTCAAGCCACAGGATGACAAAAGAGAGAACTTTACATATATAGTTTTAAAATTTTTTTGTAAAAAAACTTAAAAACTCTGTCATTCCACGGGTGCCCTGCGGAACCTAGGTAAATAAACAAAAAACTCTGTCATTCCACGGGTGCCCTGCGGAACCTAGGTCATATATCATATTTAATTTGCATTAATAACCTGGGTCCTGTGGTCCAGCCACAGGATGACAAATTGATTGATATATAACCTGGGTCCTGTGGTCCAGCCACAGGATGACAAAGGGATTGATATTTTTTATAATAATTCCACCACTAACCACTTACACTAACACTAACCACTAAAAAAATCCCCAAACGGGGATTTTTTATTTCCGTCCAACTGAAAATTCATCACCCCAATCGGCAACCGATTGTCCACCAACGGTACAACGCATATCTTCAAAACCATTTTCAATTTGATTTTTCTTGACCACATTTGCCGTAATCAAACCACCGGCTGTCCCCAGCACAACACCCGCAATCGAATCAGACAACAAGCGCGCAGTATTAAACTTACCTTCTTCATTTTTCCAAACGCTGCGTTCCGCACTAAAAAACGATGAATAGTTCATACTTATTTTCGCATATAGCCCCAAAATCTTATTTATTCTGCTCTCTATTTCCCGCACCTGTAATTTTTCTATATTTGGATTAATGATAACTATAACTGCCCTATCATCGGCATAGTGAGCGTTGCGGTTATTCACAAAAGCATCCGTTTCCCCACCCACAAATTCTTTTATTAATATGGGGGTTTTGCTCAGCCCTCTATTCAACAGATTTTTAACTGTCGCCACACGCTTTTTTGCCAAATCTGCATTGTATTCCCAAGTACCAGACTGACTTGTCGAACCAACCAGATACACATATTCATTACCAGACGTAATTTTGCCCCCAAATTCGTTTTTTAAAGCGTCCAAACATTTTTCTTCACCAATCGTCGGAAAATCACTTTTATCATTATCAAAAAACACCTTTAAAACAGTGCCATAACTGTCGCTGTCCCGCTCAAAACATTTTGTAGCATTTTTGCTGTCAGCCGCCAACGAAGCAGCAACCACAAAAAACATTGAAAACAACGCACAAAGAATCTTTTTCATAAATCCCATCCTATCTTATATTATCCCTTTGATTTTATCACAATTCGCACATATTTCCAAATATAAAAAAACCGCCAAGGGCGGATTTCTTACTTACATTCTGCAATCAACTGTTGAATCTGGGCAGACAATACTAAATCTGTTGCCTGTTGTTTTTCAATTTGGCGAATCGCATATAAAACGCTGGCATGATCGCGACCACCAACAAAATTACCAATTTCATTTAACGACAAACCTGTCACATTTTTCAATACAACCATCATAATCTGACGCGCCAATACCAATGAACGACTGCGACCCGCACCACAAACCGCATCGTATGACACAGCCAATTTTTCACACATATTGCGAACCATTTCATTTGGTGTTTTCGCACGCTGTAATGTATCAGACAACAAACGCTGTGCAACATCCATATCAACATCTGCGCCCATCAAATCTTTGTATGCTTTGATTTTTGTCGCAATACCCGCAACGACATGACCATCGTTTGCAACGCGTGATGCAATTGCATTTGCAACATCACTGGAAACACCTGCGCGTGTCAAAATAACAGATTTTACATGTGCGTTTGGCGCGCATACATCTGCAGTCAAACCAGATGCCATCAAAGATTGTGCATGTCTGTCAAAACCTGTCAGATTATTTGGCGCAGCATTTGCAGTCAAAACAACATTTTTTCCTGCATTACGCAAATCAACAATCAATTGCACAAATTCATCTGTTGTTGCCTTTTTACCGGACAAAACCTGAACATCGTCCAAGATAAAAGTATCACAATTGCGACAAAAATCTTTGAACGCAAAAATATTATGATCTTTTAAACTGCGTGTAAATTCAGATACAAATTGTGCACCTGTCATTTTTACAACACGACCATTAACAGCGTTTGCGACACAATCTGCCAATAATGTTTTGCCGCAACCCGCCGCCCCATAAATAAACAGCGGACTGAAAGGAACAGAGCCCGCTGCCAATTTTTTGCAGGCTGATAAAACAAACAAGTTTTCATCGCTGCAAACGAAAGAATCGAACGCAACAGCTGTTTCACGTGCCACAGCCACAGGCGCATATGTCTGAACACGATTGTCGTTCGCAACAGGTGCTGCAACAGATACAGTTGCACCACGAACAACAATATTCAATGCCAAACCAAAATGACCTGCAACATCAGCCAAAGTTTTGCCATGAACGCTGTTGATAAAATCTGCTGAAAATTGATTTTGTGCAGTCAAAACCAAAGTATCGTTAACAATATCAAAACCCAAAGGTGCAATCCAAGAAGTAAAACTGGCAGAATCGATTTTTGCGGCAATGGCCCCCTTGATAGTTTCCAAGTTTATCATTTGGTTTGTTGCCAGTGTCTGCATGTCGTTTTCTCCTTTCCTTCCCTAAAAGAGTTTCCTGCCCATCGCGCATTTGGTTGTAAAAGCCACCTGCACAAAATGTCATTTGTTCTTTTTAATTCGGAACATTTGACTTTTATTGCCCTACTTTTTCATCCCTCTCGCACGGTGGGGAAACACAGTTATTCCACAATGTTTTCCGCACCAATTTTTATTTTCACAAGATAACAAAATAATTTTTATTACCCTGCCTTTGATTGATTTTTTTTGTTTCTCAATCTGTCTTGGATACGTCAAATAATTTAAAAGATAATTTTCCGTTTACAACTAAATATTAAACAATTTTTTAACATTTATTTTTTGACAACGATTCGTTTTTTTGGCTGTTTTCTGCCGTTTGTATATACACTGTCTATACACGAAAAGAATCACATAAGAACATATCCACCATCAACTTTTCGCACCAAACCCTGTAATTCCAACACAACTAATTCGCTTTTAATTTCCGAAACTGTTTTTTTGACAACCTGTGCCAATACAGATTCTGAAACGGGAACGTTTCCTATTTTATCAATCAGCGAATTTTCCGAATCGTTTTTTTCTGATTTTTTAATTTTTTTATCTGTCTTTTTTTCAGTTTCAAAGAAATCAGACACCCCCATACACAATTTTGCTGTCCCAGACCGAATCAGCGAATTCGGCCCAACACTGCGCAAATCCGCCGGATGCGATGGGATTGCCCAAACATCACGACCGTATCCAATCGCAAAATTCGCAGTTGTCATTGAACCTGATTTTAAATCCGCTTCGCCTAAAATTAATTTGTCTGACATCCCGGCAACCCAACGATTGCGCGGAACAAAGTTTGTCGCCAACGGCACAAAACCAACAGGCATTTCGCTGATAACGCATCCACGCTCTGCTATTTCCCAATACAACGATTCGTTTTCCAATGGCCAAATATAATCAACCCCACCTGCCAACACTGCAACCGTCACCGAATCGCCCATCGCGCGCAACGCACCACGATGCGCCGCCGTATCCGTACCAATCGCCATCCCAGACACCACCGCTGTATTATTTTCTGCAAATTTTTGTGCAATATCTGCAATCATATTCATCCCTGCGGCGGTTGCGTGACGCGTACCAACAATTGATACCATTGGCTTTTTTAAGGTGTGCAAATTTCCGCGCACAGATATAACCGGCGGATGATTTTTTACCGCACGCAAATTTTCTGGATAAAATTCACTGTCATCAGATATATAATGAACACCCAATCGCTGCGCCATATCCATTTCACGCAGTACCGCATCCCGATGCGCCGAATCGACATTTAACGACAAAACAGCATCATGCACCGA
>JAEIGA010008582.1_pt1 | contig 15494 bp, 11 predicted proteins | sample 9270691 | NCBI WGS metagenome assembly JAEIGA01 (sample SAMN17057246, study PRJNA624740) | gut metagenome | biome: biome; isolation source: fecal sample | host: Bos grunniens | place: China: Xizang | collected 2019
AATGAGTGAAGTTTCGTGGGGTGTGTGGAAGGAGTGTGGGGTGTTTGAGGGGATGCACAATCCCCTCAAGTTGTAAGACTTTGTAATTAAACAGCATCCTTTTCGGATTCTACTTGCAACAGGCCCGCATAAATCCGTGTAGTGTGTTTGTTTGCAAAATCTTCTCGCTTGTTATATCCAAGTTCTCGAATACGCTCTCTTCCCAAAACACCGCAGAATCGGATGAGTTTTCTCTTAAAGAATTTCTCGCCTTCTCGATTAGGCGTAGGATCATGTCGTAGGATATGCCAGGCATAGCAGAGGAGTTTACGTGCTATAGCGCATACGACTTTATTTTTGGGCTTGCCTTTATGAATCATGTGCCAACCCCATTTCCCTAATACAGAGTCGCCACAGGTATTAAGCACTGCTTGAGCGGCTTCTCCGTAAAAGAATTTGAGATCGCGACGCCCTTCGTTATCAAGGGGTTTACCTGTACCACCTTTTTGTTGTGCTCGCTTTTCTTCTTCGCCACTTGTATTGAGAATTGGAGCAAAACCGCCATATGCCGCAAGCTTTGATGGTGTTGAAAATCGCTTTACATCGCCAACGGCTGCAAATGTGGTAAATGCTGTAAGGAAGTTGACTCCTGGCAGCTGCATCAGTGCGATTATAGTCTCATTTGAAATGGCGTATTCTGCGATGATTTTCTTCAGTTTTGTTCGACGATTCATGGCATTTTCGTAGTCATCAACGAGCATTTCAAGTCGCATTCGGATGATGCCATCAATTGGGGATGTTTGATTTTTTACCCGAATGTCTTCAGCCTTTGTCTTTCCTCCAACAATTCCAAGGTTTAACCCTTTGCGATTACAGATAGACCAAATTCGATTCGATATCCGCACTAAATCTTTTTCACAATCACGGTAGGCGAAAACAAGGTCACGGTAATCTTCATATTCTTCAGACGGGCTCCAAACGAACTCTTTAATATCGCCATGGATGTAAGCTAATGCAAGATTTTCAGCATCTTTACTGTCACAAATCTTACGCTTCTTCTCTTTCCCTTGAAGCACGTCAGATTTTACAACCTCTGCACGATATCCAAGGCGTTCCAATTCAGCTTTGAGGTGAAAGGCATTTGTGGATGCTTCAATCAACGTAATTGAATCAAGGAGCACATGTCTTGTATAGGTTTTTCCTAATGCGACAATCTCAAAATTTGGGATCTGTTTGTAAAGTAAAGGCCGCCAAGGATCTGACCATTCCCAAATAGAGATGGCCAATTTTCGTGAATGAGCATCCATCCCAACAACGTATAATGGCTGATTTTCAGGACGTTCAAGTACACGACGAGATTGTTTTTCTTGAACTAATGAACTCATTTTGTTACCTTTAGAGGTGCTGCCACATATGAGAGCAGGCGGTTGCTGCAAGGTTGCAAACAAGTATTCGGGGTCTCTCGCCCCAAGCAGGTGGTCTCCGCCGGCACTCAAACACAAAAACGAGTGTGGGTTGATTGCTACTCAACTTAACTCAGTGCGACTCTCGAGTGTCTCCCATGCGCACAGCAAGTGGTTACCATGCACCTGCTGTTCCGTATCATACTCTCATACGTGGCAGTCTTTCAACTCCGAATACTGCCCTTATTAGAAAGAACACGGAATATATTACCAACACAGTCATGCACGCTGCGAGAAATGGGCACATATCCGTGCTCTGCTAGCGTGCGCTCAGGACTGCATGTGTAAAGGACTGCATGTGTGGATTTAACGCGAGCCAAAATGCGCCCGGGCCCGAGGGGCAGTGCCGATGAAGGGACGAATGCGCACATTTCATTTTCTTTTATACGCGCCTATATGCGTGTGGACAGGCGCGTGTTATTTTGGTACACTGTTTGCAGAAATGATGCAAGAAGCGCGCAAGACAATTTGGAACTGCCGGGGACGAACCGTTGAATTCGGTCCGTCTCTTGTTATGGGCATTTTGAATCTGACGCCAGACTCCTTTTATGCGGGCAGTCGCATTGGGGGGATTGAAGAGACCGTCGCGCGAGGGCGAGCCTTTTACGACGCTGGCGCGGTACTTTTGGACCTTGGCGCAGAATCCACGCGTCCTGGGGCCCAACCCCTCACCCCCGCTGAAGAGTGTGAGCGTTTAATCCCCGCACTCATTGCCCTACGAAAGGCACTCCCCGAAGCGCTCCTCTCTGCCGACACCCGACACACCGCCACCGCCCAAGCGGCACTTGAAGCGGGCGTGGACATCATCAATGACGTGTCTGGGTGTGCCCCCGACGAAGGGATGCTTGAATTAGTGGCGGCCACAGGCGCGGGGTATGTTTTGACCCATGCGCAAGGAACAGCCCTCAGCCCCACTCCCCTCGCCGACCCGACCACCTGCACCGAGCAAGTGATTCACGATTTATTAACCGCGGCGCATCATGCAGAAGCCTGTGGGGTTCATCCCCAGCAAATCCAACTCGATCCCGGGCTGGGCTTTGCGAAGAGCGCTGCGGTCTCCCTGCAACTCCTCAAAGACACCGCACGCTTAGCGGCGCACCCCTACTCACTCATGATTGCCGCATCACGCAAGCGCTTTTTGGGAGAGCTTACGGGACAACCCGACGTTAGCCAACGTGGCGCGGTTAGTCTGGGGGCGGCGCTCTGGGCGGTACAAGCGGGTGCCAACGTGGTGCGCGTCCACGACGTCCGCGAAACAATTGACGCTTTAACTCTTTTTTCACGCTTGAATACAAACGAGGACAACTGAAATGTTTGAAGGTTGGTGGCCGAGTTTAATGGACGCAGTCCAAATCCTCCTGCTTGCGATCGGAATCTACTATCTGATTCGCTACTTAAAGGGCACCCGTGCAGCGCAGATTCTTTTGGGCGTGGCCTCGCTCTTTGTGATTATCTTCCTAACGACAACCTTCTTAGAACTGGACGTCTTAGGGGTGGTGTTGCGTTGGCTCTCCATCTTCCTCCTGTTGGCTCTGGTGGTGGTCTTCCATCCCGAACTGCGACGCGCACTCTCCATGCTCGGGCGCAACTCCTACATTCAGCTTCTGCAAGGTCGCATTCCAGAGACGCCAGCAGAACGCGTCGTGCGTGCGGCGCGCAGTTTGGCATTGCGTCGATTAGGGGCACTCATTGCGATTGAGCGATCGGTCTCCTTGGACCGTTGGTGCGAGACAGGGGTGGAATTAGATGCGCAGCTGAGTGAAGAATTGATGATCTCCATCTTCACGCCCCCCTTGCCCCTCCATGACGGCGGTGCGATTTTACGCAAAGACCGCATTCGTGCGGCTCACTGCATCTTCCCATTAGACAACGAACTCAGCATCAGTGGCGTTGGGACGCGTCACCGTGCAGCCCTTACCCTCTCGGTCGAATGCGATGCGATCATTTTGATTGTCTCCGAAGAACGCGGTCAAATCTCTGTGGCCCGTGATGGTTATCTCATTCGTAACCTCTCCGATCGCCAATTGGAACGTCTCCTCCGCGCCGCCTTTGTGCCCGAGAGCGAGCAACGCAATTTCTTCAAGGTCGTCTTCGGTCCGCGCGTACACATTCCGTGGCTTCTGCGACCCTTTATCTCCCTGAGCGCCGACCGAAACAAGGAGGACGTCGATGCGTAATCCCTTCTCAATCATCTTTGCCAACTGGACGTGGAAACTCGTGGCATTAGGTTTAGCGATTATTGTCTTCACTGCGGTGCGCCGCACCATCAGTTATCGTCAAACCCTCACCCTCACGGTAGAAGCAGAATCCGTGGAAGGCGACCAAGCCCTCACGGGATTTGAACCCGGTGTGGTGAGCGTGACCTTCCGTGGATCTGAGAGTGCCATTCGCAAACTAGCGCTCTCAGGCACCGAAGTGCCCCGCGTTCGCCTCAAACTGCGTAAGCCGCAGAACAACAGCTCCACCATGCAAGTGAAGTTGACCCGTAGCAATGTCATCTGCGATAGCGGGCTTCGCGTGGTCTCCATCGAACCCAATCTGATTGAAGCCTCGTTTGACACGAGTGACACCCGCCAACTCGAAGTCTCCGAACCCATCGTCAGTGGTGCCCCGCACAATGCCTCAGTCATTGTGGAAGTGGAACCCAAGGTGGTGGAAATTACGGGTTCACGCATGCTCTTAGACGAACTTGAAGCGGCGCAGACCCAATTAGCCACGGCGCTCTTAGATGTCTCTGGACGCTCCGAAGGCTTTCACACCATTCTCAAGGTGCTCCCCCCCGACAGTAGAGGCGGGTGGACCCTCAAGCCCGACACCGTGCGTGCCAATGTGCGCTTTGTGCGTGAAGACATTGAACAAACCTTCAAAAAAGTGCCCGTGCGCGTCTTCCAATCGGCCAAGGGCATCCACTACGCTGCTGAATCTGAAACGGTGGAAGTGACCGTGCAGGGGGCTCGTCGCGACCTGCTCGCCATTGACCCCTCCTCCATCTTCGTGATGGTCGGCGACAATGAAAACATCACCTCCAACGATGCCCAACGTCTCGAGTGCGAACCGCTTGTGGTATTCCCCTGCACCAATCGTGTAAATCGTGTAGAAGTGCAACCCCCTCGTGTGTGGTTGACACCCGTTGCAAAGGACACGCTTTTATGAAATACTCCGCTTCACAACGCCGTTGGCTCTTCTGCGCAATTCTCTGCGCAGTCCTTGCCACCACCTCTGCGGTTTTGATTGATCTCCTCCTCACCCAGTGGCGGCCCGCCCTGAGCCTCAACACCTACTGCGACGAAACGGCCCTCGCCGAACGCAGCCGAGCCACCCTTGCCGAAACGGCGGGCATCATCTCTGCCGTGAGCCTTTTACCCGCAGACTCAGCGGCGGCAGTCCCTGCGGGGCAACTCCTCCGTCGGTTTGAAATCGCCTCCCGCGAACTGGCGGGTGCAAGCATTGAAATCGCCTACATCGACCCGCGCGTCTTCCCGCAAGATGCGGCACGCATGATGGCCTCAGGTGCAGAAGGCACTGGCATCCTCCTCCGTCAGGCAGGGCGCAACGTCTTTATTCCCGAACGCGCCCTCCTCGCCACCGACGGCTCCTACAGTCCTGCCGATGCAGAAGAAGCCATCGCGGCAGGCTTTGCGCGGCTCTCCCGTGTGGATGGGGTGCAAATTGGATGGTTGACAGGCCACGGCGAACCCGACTTTACTGCGGCCGACCCCTTAGAAGGCTATTCGGCCTTCCGTCGCGCCCTTGAAAATGAAGGGTGCAAAATTACCCCCCTCCAACTCCCCGCAGAGCCCCAGAACAACAGCATCCCGCCCGAGATTAGCGTTTTAGCCATCGTGGCACCACGCTATCCCTTAACCCATGCCGAGCGCATCCAACTCTCCGATTGGTTAGACCGCGGCGGGCGCATCCTCTGCTTCCTGCCAGCGGGACACGATGCAGGACTCACGCCATTACTTGAACAATGGGGTATTCGCCTGGGCTCCACCCCCCGCGAAGGACTCACCACCACCGCCTCAGGGGTGGCCATCGCAGCGCTTCTGGACAAGATCCATCCGGTTACGGCCGAACTCGCAGGAAATGCCTCGGTCTACTTCAGTGCACCCCGCCTCCTCTATCCCTTTGAGGTGCGTGGCATCCACGCAACGGCATTAGTCCGCCTCCCGATTCGCCCTCCCCACGACCTCCCCAATCCAGGCGAACCCGAATTAGGCACGGCGATGTTAGCGGCGGAACGCGGAAGCATCGTTAGCTCAGATTTGGGATTCCGCCCAGGACGTATGATTGTCACGGGCGATGCGACCTTCATTAGCAATCGCTATCTGCTCAATCACGCATCGGCCAATCGAGACCTCGCGGTCAATGCGGTTAGGTGGTTGACCGGCCTTTCGGGCAGCGGTGCGCGTGGCGCATCCAACGTCCTCCTCTTCAATATCGACCGCCAAGGTTGGCACATGCTATTTGTGATTATGGGCGCTTTAGTCCCCTTTGCGCTCTGTCTTATCATCCGTCTTTTGGTCTGGAGGGGCATATGAGATTCGGACGTAACATTACCCTTTTGCTCTTGATTACCCTCGCCCTTGCAGGGTTACTCATCGCCTCACGTTATCTCCATCCCGAACGGCGCGTCCTGGCGGGCGACGCCATCTTCCCGATGTCACCCGAAACCATCACCTCCATCGCGTGGGATATCATGGACGAAAAGGGAGAAGCGCAGACCATCCGCATTGAACGGCGGGGGAACTTTTGGGAGATGGGTGCGCCCTACGCAGGACTCCTCTGCGATCACATGGAGATTAGCAAGCTTTTGGACGTGATCCAAGGGATGAAGGTCATTCGCCTCTTAGACACCGAACTCCAACACACGCTTGACCCCAGTCGCGAACTCATCGCCAATGCGCGCAATTTGGTTGTCTCCACTCCAGAGCGGAGTCGCGTGTGTACCTTTGGCGACATGCCCGTGATGGAATTGGCGCAGATGCTCGCGATGTACAACGATGCCCTCATCGCAGTCAAGACGGCAGACGTGGCGGCACTGCCAGACTCGGCGAGCAAGTTATGGAGTCGCGCGATTCTGCCCGTCTCGGCGGCAAACATCACCTCGCTTGAATGGCGTGCGACGGGAAAACCCTTCGTTAGCGCCCATCGCAAAGCCGACGGCGTTTGGACGGTTACGCAACCCTTCGCCTTTGACCCCAACCCCACCGACGTCACCCAAGCCCTCAAACTTTTAACAGGGCCGCAGACCATCGCCGCCTATATCCGCCCAATGCCAGGCGAAGAGACCTCGACAACCCTCTCCGAGACCCTCCTTGCGACCTATGGTTTAGACGAAGAATATGCCATTCGCGTCGTCATCCGTCTGCGCGGCATGAGCGAACCCCTCCAACTGCGCTTCGGCAAAAAAGACCCCAATCGCCCCAACCACCTCTACTGCTTACTGAACGATCGCCGTTCGGTAGTCTCCGTATCGGAAAAGATTTGTCAGATGTTCACGGAAGCAGGGCCCTTCATTGCAAGTCATGAAGACCTGCCCCTCCTGGGCGATGTGACGACCCCCGCCTCAATTGAAATCATCGGCAAATCTAAAGATCAGACCACCGTCCTCATGCGAACACAAGCGCGGTGGGAAATCTCCACGCCCGCCGTATTGCCTGCAGATACGCCTTTGGCAGAGTCCCTTTTGCGTTCGCTCTTAGCCCTCACAGGCGACTTGACCGAATCCCGTCCACTGAACGAAGCCGAGCGTCTCTGCACGGTGGAATTCCGTCGTAGTGGTGAAACCGATGGCGTACAATTGGCATTTTACAAGAACACCGAAGCGGGCACTCTCCTCGCCTCTCGCCATGACGCGGGCCGTCTGTATGTCTTGAACGAAGCCGATGTACCAGAGCTACTGCGCAATGGCACCGACCTCAATCGTGCCCTTTTAGACCGCACCATTTTGGCGATCCAAACCGCAAACATTCGCCGAATCTCCGTTGACCACGACGGGAGCCCCTTTGAGACGGTGGCCTGTCTGCCAGGCTCAAAAGAGTGGCACACCGAATATCCGCGTGGCGTCTATCCCAATACGGCGGCCATCCAAGCGTGGTTGGAAGCCTTTACGCTCCTCAAGGCAACGACCATTTTACAGAGTTCCATCCCCTACGGCGAACTGCAGAAGTATGGTCTTGATGCCCCCGCCATGAAGATTACCCTTGATTTGAATGAAAACACCACCAGTCTGCGGCGCATCCTTTTGATTGGCGAGCCCATTGGGAATTACGTCCCCGCCATGATCCAAGGGCGTCCGCTCGTCTATGCACTTGACTTCAATGCTCTGCGCGTCTTCAATCAAGCCCTTACGACTGTAGAAAGTAATCCATGAGCATCAGTCTCACGCTTGACGCACTTTACGAAGCAGCTTTTCTCACGGATGGCGATTCCAAGATTTTGGATTGTAACGTCCGTGCCGTGGAACTCCTGCGTGCGAAGTCGCGTGAAGAGTTAATTGGACGCATCTTGGCCGACATCCCTTCGGACAATGTGCCAGGGGCAGACTTCCCGACCTACTTTCGCGAACGCCTCACCGCCGTGCCCTTTGTGGTCATTGAACTCCGCGCCACGCGCGATGATGGGACGGCCTTTTGGGCAGAGACGGTGGCCCATCGACTTCCCTCAGGGGAGCACCTTGTTACCCTCCGAGACGTCACGGCGCGCGTAGAGAGTCTGCATCGTGCAGAAGAAGCCAATGAACGTCTACGTGCCGCCATCCGCGACCGCATGGAATTTGTCTCCAACGTCTCCCACGAATTACGGACGCCCCTCACGTCGATGTCCTACGCATTAACCAATATGCTCCGTGGCATCTGCGGCACCCTGCCCGAAAAGGCGGTCGGGTATTTGGAACGCCTCCATGTGGACGTCAAACGCTTGATGACGACAGTCAATGATCTCTTAGATCTACGCCAGATGGAAAATGGCACCCTCAAGCTCCACTGTACGCGATTGCCACTCACCCATCTGCTCTCCGAAGTGGTGCGAGCCTTGATGATTCAGGCAGAGATGAAGCAGCAGACCCTCACAGTCGACGCTTCAGATCAAGCCTTTTATATCCACGCCGACCACCACAAGATTGAGCGCGTCTTCTTCAACATCCTCTCCAACGCGATTAAGTACACCCCCGAAGGCGGAACCATCGTGGCGCGCATTTATGCGCAGGATGAGCGGGTCCTTGTGGAGGTGGATGACAATGGCATCGGCATTCCGCCAGAAGCCCTGCCCCGCGTCTCCCAACGTTACTTCCGCGTGGGCGAACAAGTCGCCGGCACGGGATTAGGTCTCTCCATCGTGCGTGAAATCACCGAATTGCACAACGGCACCTTCCAAGTGCAGTCACCCGTCCCGGGGACGGCTTCGGGCACACGCATTACGGTCGCCTTCCCCCAAGCGACGCCCCCGCTCATGACCATTGTCTCGCACAACAGCGACTTCATTACGCGTCTCACCGAGAGCCTCGCGCCGATGAGTCGCACCAACTCAATTTCCTTAAAGCAACTCCAGGGGCCACCAGCGGCCAACACTGAATCGCCCGCACGATTTATCTTTGACGGCGACCTCCCCGAAGCCGAGCTCTGCGCCACCATTTGTATGTTGCGTCGCGATCCCCACTCTTCGCGTACACCGATTCTCCTCCTCACCCATGCGATGGGGCCCCATCTCAAACGCGAATGTGCACGGTGGCGAATTGATGTGCGCCCCACGGCGATTTCTACGGCCGATTTGCGGACCCTCATCAACCATCAGGAGGCATTGTAAGTGACCACTCCCCCTGATCTTTCGGGTTTTCAAACGGGTGCCTGCCTTTTAGAGACACCGCTTTGTTCCATTTGGCGTGCGACGCAGAAGAATCTGGAGCGCTCGGTCTTGGTCGTGGCCCTCACCCCCGAAGCCTCTGCCGATGTGGACCAACGGCATGCGATCTTTGAATCCCTGCGTAATCTCACGCAATTACGCGACTCCCTCTTCCCCGATATCATTGACATCTTCTCCAAACACAATCAAGATTACATCATCTTAGAAGATGCCACGATCACAAGCATCTTAACGTTGCTCAACGGTAAACGGTTGAATGCAGAGCAATTGCTCCATTTAGCAGAGCAAATCGCCATCGCCTTTGCCCCGATGCAAGCGCGCGGTTTGGTCTATGGCGCCTTCACCCCGAAGCGCCTCTTCCTCACCGAAGACAACCTTCCCGTGTTGCCCGACATCACGCCGGCCTCGGTCATCGGTCACAAGACCTCCGTGCTCCATGCGATTGATCTCAACTCCACCGATATCGTTTGGTGTGCGCCCGAACAAATCGCCGTTGAAGAGGCGTCAATTGATACACGTGCAGACATCTTTTCGGTGGGCATGACCCTCTATGCCCTCGCAACTGGACAGATCCCCTTTGGGCTCTTACCGCCAGAAGAAATTCCTGAAGCGATGGCCACACGGACCATCCCATCGCCCTGCGATATCAGCCCCAATTTTCCACCTGCATTGGCAGAAATCCTCACCAAAATGACGCAGCGCGACCCCACGTGTCGTTACAACGACTGGGATGAGGTGCGCTTCGACCTCTATCAGTCACGTCAGGGGGTAATCCCGCCGATGGTCTCCCCCGAGACCTCAATCATCGCGCGCCCCAACCCAACAGTCAATGCACGCGCAGGTGTCACGATTCGTCTCTCTGTTAAAGACCTCCGCGCCTATCGCAAGGTCAAAAAACCGCCGAAGTCATCCTCCTTTTGGCTCTTCCTTATGGCGGCTGTCCTTCTCGTTTTAAGTTTAATCGCCTTTCTTCTCTTTGTATGGACCGTCCTACTCTAACTGATGCTGAACGCGCCAAGACCCTGCGCGAAACCATTCTTCACCATGACCGCCTCTACTACGTAGAAGCGCGCCCTGTGATTTCGGACGTTGAATATGACAGACTCTGGAGCGAACTTGAGCAACTCGAACGTGCCCATCCAGAATTGATTACCCCTGACTCCCCGACCCAACGCGTTAGCGGGGACCCCATTTCGGGTTTTGAAAAGGTTCGTCACGATCCGCCGATGCGGAGTTTGGATAAGACCTATGAGCGTGGCGAACTCCTGCAATTTGACGCCTTTCTGCGCGACAAATTGCCTGATGCCGTTTGGGATTATACCGTTGAACCCAAAGTTGATGGGCTCTCCCTCTCCCTGCTCTATCGCGATGGGGTGCTCGTGCGTGCCGCAACTCGTGGAAATGGTGAAGTTGGAGATGACATCACGGCAAATGTCAAAACGATTCGTTCCATTCCTTTGCGAATCCCGACAGAGGCGACATTGGTAGAAGTGCGTGGCGAAATCTACATGACCCGTGAGGGCTTTGTTGAACTCAATCATCGCGAAGAAGAAGCGGGACGTGAACCCTTTGCCAATCCGCGCAATGCGGCGGCGGGCTCCATTAAGCTTTTAGACCCGCGCGAAGTGGCGCAGCGCCCCTTGGATGCCGTGCTCTACGGCGTCGGCGCACTCTCAGGGGTGTCATTTACAACGCACACGGCGATGTTGCGCGCGCTCGCCGAATGGGGCTTTAAGACACCGCCGTGGCAACGCCTCTGCATGGATATCAATCAAGTCCTTTTGGCCATTGATGAACTCGGTTCGCGTCGCCACACCTTCCCCTTTGAGATTGATGGTGCCGTCATCAAGGTGAACCAACGCTCCCTTTACGCGAGCCTCGGTAGCACGGCCCATGCGCCACGTTTCGCGAGAGCCTACAAATACGCCCCTGAAATCGCCGAAACGCGCCTCAATGGCATCACCATTCAGGTTGGGCGAACAGGCGTCCTCACGCCAGTGGCGGAACTTGAACCCGTGCAATTGGCAGGGTCTGTTATCTCACGTGCGACCTTGCACAATGCCGACATGATTGAAGCGAAGGATTTTCGCATTGGCGATAGCGTCCTCATTTCAAAGCATGGCGATGTCATTCCTGCGGTGGATGCAGTGGTGATGGAAAAGCGTCCGCCAGAAGCGATGCCCTACGTCTTCCCCAACGTCTGCCCTGTTTGTGGCGAACCCGCAGTCAAGCTCAATGACGAAGTCGCGACGCGTTGCGTCAATCCCGACTGCCCCGCCCAACGCGTTGGCCGTTTAGAACTCTTCGTCTCGCGCAATGCCTTAGACATCTCCGCCATCGGTGGACGCATGGCTGAAGCCCTTGTGCAGGCGGGATTAGTCATTCGTCCGCTCGACCTCTTCTCCCTCCAACCAGAAGCCCTCGCCACCTTTAAATTAATCTCCGAAGATGGTTCTGAACGGCGCTTCGGCAAGAAGGCAGAAGATGTGGCACAAGCCCTCGCCCATGCCGCAGAGCTCCCCTTGCACCGTTGGATTACTGCGCTTGGCATTCCTGGCATTGGCGAAACCGCGGCACGCACCCTGGCGGCGCTCTTCCCCTCCTTCTCGGCGATGAAAGAGACAACCCTAATCGAAAAAATCATCGCCTTCTATGAGGCCACCGACCGCAAATTAGAGCGTACCGATGACCGTGACCTCTTTACAGGAGAAATTATCGCACGTGCGGAGGCTTTAGCGCCCTATGGCGTTATCCAACGCGATGACCCGTCGCGCAACATCCGTGACCGTTATCTCCTCACGGTCAAACCCGAAATGGCGCGGTCGCTCTATCGCTTTATCACCTCTCCCTATGCTGAAGACCTCTTCACCCGACTTGCCGAACTGCACATTGACCCCAAGCCAGAGTTGCCGCAAGCCAATGGATCTGCATTGGCAAGGCAATCCTTTGTCATCACGGGCACGTTGACCCAACCGCGTGAACACTTTGAAACCCTTATCCGTCAACAAGGCGGGAGCGTGCAAAACTCCGTCAGTAAGAAGACCACCTATTTATTAATAGGAGAGAATCCTGGCGGAAGTAAGTACACCAAGGCGCAAGCGCTTGGCACGCCGCAACTGACGGAAGCCGCCTTTATGGAGATGATTCATGGTGCTAGCCAACCCTCGTCCAGCGTGGTGGCGGCGCCCCAAACGCCCCCTCCGCCCAAAAAGCCTACGGCACCGAGCAAATCCAAAGCCCCCGCACCCACTGAATACATCCAAGAAACCCTCTTTTAATCACCTATGAAAAAAGCATTGATTGCCTTTGGCTGTCTTGAAGCCCTGCTCATCCTCACCTTCATCCTCTTTGTCATCACCGACAAACTACCGTGGACCTATCCCCTCCTCCTCACCCTCATCGGGGCCTCCTTTGTCGCTGGCATCCTTCTTCTCTTCTTCGGGAAAAAGCGTTAACCATTCGAATGTGCTAAGGCGTCTTACTCCCTAGCCCCCATTCATTGCGTTATCCTTACCCTTTTCACCCCATGGCACGGTCCTCTGCAGCGCCATGGGGTAACCTTTTGGTGCTTCTGCATTATTCGTAGGAAAACACTAGCAGTAATGACGATAACGACACCTTCCCTTCGGTACACATATCAATAACACACCTAAGCCACGCATTTTCACCCCCTCACCCTAACCCTCCCTTCAACGCACTTTTACGATCGTAAGCGCTCGCTGTCGGAGCTCGGATATGTGCCCGAGCGCAGTAGTGAGCATGACTCGTGGAAAACCTCCCCTGATAGTCTTGCGCGAAGCGCCCTTTTTGAAATAATCACTGTCAACGCAGGTTGGTCACTTTTTGGAAAATTCCAACGTTTTTTCAGTCCTTTAAAAGTTTTTTTGAGTTATCAACACCTTATCAACAACATTCCTTTTTTAACGCAATTTTTTGAAAAACTTTTGCTGAAGTAGCGTTTTTTAGGCACTTTTGCTCGACTTCATTAAAACTGCATAAGTCTTTCAAAAAAGAAAGAGATAAAGCAAAAATAGCATGAAATCAACTCCGCTACAGCGACTTCCTTGCGAAAAAAATGGGGCAACGGGGCGCAGAAGTTATCAACAAATGACCCTTTTTCGGAGGAAAAGGAAAGCACTTCGCGAGCAATAAGGGCGAAATTGAGTTGGAAAAAGGGCGAAATTGGGGGAGCAATAAGGGCGAAATCGCCGCGGAAAGTCGCCCTTTTTCAGGCGCTACTTTCGCCCACTTTTCTTTCTAAACACGGCTGACAAGTCTTCGAGACTCAGCTTACAGTCCCACGCACCCTTGACAATGCTCTTTCCCTTTGCTACACTTTCAGTGTACGTGGAAGAAAGAGAGGTTGCACAAGAGGTGTAACCGCTTGTACGTTCGTGTGACACCTCACGAATAGGTTTCCACTTCCCAGCACGAGAATCTTCCATGCCTTTCCGTTTGAATGCTTCTTTATCCCTCTTTTGCCCCAGTAAAGCCTTCCCTTTCATTCCTTCTCTATAAATGGAAGGGGTTACCTATCACAAAACGGGACACCTCGCTCACACTCGCGCAAAGCGTCCATTCCACAAATGCTCTCCCGCTTTCTCCAAATCATATCCCTCCTTAGAGAAAGCGATTAACCGCATATTTCTCTCAGTCAAACTTTAAATTTGTCGTTCGCATAGACTTTCAGTTATGTAAAAGAAGCTTTAGCGATGTCACTTGATAACCAATCGCTCAATTTTCATCATTATTGCACGCAATACTTACATTTAAAGTAAAGCCTGTGCAAAAAAGCGCACGCCCCTTTTCAAAATCCCAACACTTCTCATGTTGCTTCTCACCAACGCGTCCCTCAAATTGAACAAAACGCCCTCAAAAAACGCCGTAAAGCGCGCTATAACGCCACCCCTAACCCTAAATGAGTGGCATTGCTATGGTCAAAATCCATTTCGAATCAAAAATCACATCACCAACCGACACTTTTTTACTCCTCAAATTCGTGTTATTTGATTGCAAATTTAAAGGAAGTGTGCTATTTTATTCCTTTCACCCCAAGTGGGGAGAGAATGTTTTTTTAATTTTTTAAGTTGCCTTCTGTAGTGCACTAAGGAAAGAGAAACAATGAGTAAGGAAAAGTACGTTTATTTCTTCGGCGGTGATGCGTCTGAAGGAAACGGTTCGATGAAGATGCTCTTGGGCGGTAAGGGCGCCAACCTCGCCGACATGGCATCGATGGGCCTCCCTGTGCCCCCCGGCTTCACGATTACCACCGAAGCTTGCGGTAAGTATTATGAAATCGGCGAAGAAGAACTCTTCGCAAAGATTATGCCCGAAGTTGATGCCGCTTTGGCTAAGCTCCAGGAAGTGACTGGCAAGACCTTCGGTAAGGGTCCCAACCCCCTCTTGGTCTCCGTCCGCTCCGGCGCTGCAGTCTCCATGCCTGGTATGATGGACACCGTGCTCAACCTCGGTCTCAACCCCGAAACCGTGGAAGCCATGATCGTCAAGACGGGCAACAAGCGCTTCGTCATGGACAGCTACCGCCGCTTCATCCAGATGTTCGGCAACGTGGTGATGGGTATGGAACACCACGACTTCGAACACGAACTCGAAACCGTTAAGGCGACCAAGGGCGTTAAGCTCGACACCGAACTCTCTGCTGAAGACCTCGAAGAAGTGATCGCTCGCTACAAGAAGGTCATCAAGGCTCAGCTCGGCACCGACTTCCCCACCGATGCTTACGAACAGCTCAAGATGGGCATCCGCGCTGTGTTCAGCTCTTGGAACAACCCCCGCGCTATTAAGTACCGTGAACTCAACGACATCCGTGGCCTCGCAGGTACGGCTGTGAACGTTCAGACGATGGTCTTCGGTAACAGCGGTTCGAACTCCGCTACGGGCGTTGCCTTCTCTCGTGACCCCTCCACCGGTGACAACTCTTACTTCTACGGCGAATATCTCATCAACGCCCAGGGTGAAGACGTCGTTGCTGGTATCCGCACCCCGCAGGAAATCACCATCGCTGGTTCCCGTGAATGGGCCAAGCGCGCAGGCATCTCTGAAGAAGACCGCCTCGCCAATTATCCTTCGCTCGAAGAAGCAATGCCTGAAGTCTTCAAGGAATTCGACGCCATCCGCGAAAAGCTCGAACTCCACTACAAGGACATGCAGGACATGGAGTTCACCATT
>JAEIGA010008583.1_pt1 | contig 15494 bp, 13 predicted proteins | sample 9270691 | NCBI WGS metagenome assembly JAEIGA01 (sample SAMN17057246, study PRJNA624740) | gut metagenome | biome: biome; isolation source: fecal sample | host: Bos grunniens | place: China: Xizang | collected 2019
CGGGGGAACTCCGGTGCTCGGTATCAATTCAACAGTTGTTATCGGCCACGGTTGTTCATCACCTCTGGCTATTAAAAATATGATTCTCCAAACCGAACGATGCCTCAAGGCTTCAATGGTAGAGAAAATAAAGGAAAGTTTTTGCTAATGAAGGAAAAAATTACGGCGGCAATTACGGGAGTCGGTGCTTATGTTCCGGATTATATTCTGGATAATGAGGAAATTTCTCGTATGGTTGATACCACAGACGAGTGGATCATGTCGCGAATCGGTATTAAAACTCGCCATATTTTGAAAGGTGAAGGTTTAGGAACTTCGTTTATGGGAGTGAAGGCAGTTAATGAACTGCTCGAAAAAACAAATACTGATCCGAAAGATGTTGATTTGGTAATTTGTGCAACCGTAACACCTGATATGCTTTTCCCCTCAACTGCAAACATCATCGCATACAAGGTTGGTGCAGTTAACGCATTTGCATTCGATATGCAGGCTGCTTGTAGCGGATTTTTGTTCGCACTGCAGACAGGTGCAAGATATATCGAATCTGGTTGTTATAAAAAAATCATAGTTGTTGGTGCAGATAAAATGTCTTCTATCATAGACTATACAGATAGAACTACTTGTCCGATTTTCGGTGATGGTGCAGCAGCAGTTATGCTTGAACCAAACTTCGAGGGATTGGGTATTCAGAATGCAATACTCCATTCTGATGGTAGCGGTGTAGCTCATCTGCATATGAAAGCTGGTGGTTCTGTTTGCCCTCCAAGTGTGGAGACTGTGCTCAAAAAATGGCATAAGGTTTATCAAGAAGGTCAAGCAGTGTTCAAAGCAGCTGTTACACATATGGCTGACACATCGGTTGAATTGATGGAACGTAACAACTTGACATCTGACGATATTAGATATCTTGTTCCGCATCAGGCAAATCTTCGTATTATTGATGCGACTGCAAAACGTATGGGATTGCAACAAGAAAAATGTATGATCAATATTGATCGTTACGGAAATACTACGGACGGAACATTAGGTTTGTGTCTGTGGGATTATGAAAGTAGACTCAAAAAAGGCGATAACTTGGTTTTAGCGACATTCGGAGGCGGTTTCACTTGGGGTGCTATGTACGTTAAGTGGGCTTACGACGGTGACACAATGTCTCGATAGATTATTGTGTAAATCGTGGGACTTGAAATTTGAAATTCAACATATCGAGGCTGACTGAATATATAAAACTCTTCGGTGTGTTTTGAATTAAAAATACAAGAGGTCCCATAGTTCAAGGGATAGAACGGAAGTTTCCTAAACTTTAAATCGCAGTTCGAGTCTGCGTGGGACTATTAAGCTGTCTGATCGGTTAGGTCAGACAGTTTTTTTATTCACTGCAAAGAGGTAATAAAAAATATCACTAACACGAAGCTATAAAAAACAAACGAGTCTGCACTTTGAATTGTGCAGACTCGTAATATTCAAAAATCTCGATTATAAGTTGAGAATTGATTTGATTTTTTCGGTAACGAGTTCTGGTGTAATATCATTCATACACGCATAGTCATTTCTGCGACACGGAGCTTTGCCGTATATTGAACAAGGTCTGCATTCCAGAGGCAGTTGAACTGCGTCATCAAGAGATTGTCCGAATCCGAGAAAACCAGCACTCGGATGCGTAGCTCCCCAGATTGACATTACTCGAACACCTTCAAGTGATGCCATATGCATAGCCGATGAGTCCATTGAAATCAGCAAATCCAAATTCGCAGTCAAATCGCACTCCTCATTCAACGATACTTTCCCGATGGCCGAAACGACATTTGGATATTCGTTTTCGAGTTTTTCTGCTACTGATTTTTCGGCAGGACCTCCTCCGAAAATGAAAATCTTCAGATTGTTATATTTGCTCAAATTTTCAATGACCTTTGTCATACTTTTCATCGGGTACATCTTGCCGAAGTGTTGTGCAAACGGAGCAATGCCAAGCCAGATTCCATCTTTAGTGCCGAAAATCGATGGAATGGCTCTTGTCTTATGCGAAATTATTCCCGGTTGTTCCATCTTGAATCCCAACTGACGAAATACCTCAGCATAACGCACGTGGGTGGATTTTAACGGATTGCACTTTCTCCAGCCTGATTTGATCAAATTTTTCTTTTCAACTCGGCCTTTATTCAATACTGCGACTTTGACTCCGCCCATTTTGAACAGAGTTCTGAGCAGTTTTGATCTCAGAACATCGTGCAAATCGGCTACAGCATCAGGTTTGATGTTCTTTTTGATATCACGCCATAATCTGACGATTCCGGCCACACCTTTGTGACGTCCCTTTAGGTCGATATCGACAAATCTGACTCCTTCGACATCTCTGTAAAAAGGTCTGAAGAAGGGCCTTGTTAGTACATATATTTCCAATTTGGGAGACTCTTGACGTAATGATTGTAGCACGGGAGATGTCATCGCAACGTCACCCATAGCAGACAATCTTATGACCAGCAATCGTTTCATTTTAACTATTTTTTAGCGTACAAAACAGGGTTCAACTCAGGGTCGTTATACATTTTCATCTGTTTGTACACCTTCATATACTTGTTGCCGGCAGCAAAATCTTCAAGCAGTTCGGCAATCGCAGTAGACAGGTCTACACGTTGAGTCTTCAGAACCTCTAATTTTTTGCGGCATCCTTCGATATGAGCTTCAGATACATCTGTGCGTTCAACTTCCTGAGCCATATGGAATATCTTCAAAGCAAGAATCGAATAACGGTCAACAGCCCAAGCCGGAGATTCTGTGTTGATTTTTGCATCTTCTTTTACTGCAACATCTTTGTATTTGTCCAAGAAGTAGCTGTCAATGTATTCGACCATATCAGTACGTTCTTGATTGGAAGCATCGATTCTGCGTTTGATTTTGAGTGCTTCAACGGGATCGATTTGCGGATCGCGAATGATATCTTCAAGGTGCCATTGAACCGTATCAATCCAGTTTTTTGTGTAGAGCAGATGCTCCAAAGAACCTTGTTCATAAGGATTTTCGATCGGGTGGTCTACATTATCGTACTTGTGGTAGTCAAGTATCGAACGACGGAAAATTTCGTCACAAATTTCAGTAAACATTATTTCTCGTTTTAAATTGTTATTACAATCTTTTATTCTGCACAAATGTACAATTTTTTTAATTATGAAATACAAAGTTACATAAAAACTCTTACGATAACTCCCATTCGCTTTTTTATAAAGAATTGTTTTGTACCTTTGCACATCGTTTAAAGGCAGTTGTAATTATGATTCCCTTATTGATTTTGTTATTTGTGGTGGGCTATGCGTGTATAGCTATGGAGCATAGAATTAAGATTGACAAGGCTGCTACGGCTTTGGTTATGTTTGGCTTTATGTGGGCGGTCTATGCTTTTTTTTCATCGGGTGAGGACGTTGGAACTAACTTGATTGAACACTTGGGTAGCACTTGTGAAACACTAATATTTCTTATCGGAGCAATGACAATTGTGGACATCATTGATACTCACGGTGGGTTTTATATCATTACAAAACATATTACTACTCGCAAAAAACTTATATTGCTGTGGCTGTTGGCAGGGATTACATTCTTTATGTCTGCAGTGTTGGATAATATGACTACCACGATTGTTATGATTATGATGTTGCGTAAGATGATAGCAAAACCTTTGGATAGGTGGATATTCTCGGGAATTATCATTATTGCAGCCAATTCGGGAGGTGCTTGGTCTCCTATCGGGGACGTTACGACGATTATGTTGTGGATGAGAGGAAACGTGACAACATTGCCATTGATCTCATATTTGATACTGCCTTGTTTAGTTTCAGCTTTTGTACCGCTTTTAGTGATGTCATTTAGATATAGAAGTAATGGTGGCGAAGAATTTGCATCACAGCCATTGGAGTTGCGTTTGCCACAAGGTGTTGGTCATAGATTCAGTCGCGGAGTATTCTTTGTTGGAGTCTTAGGGCTTCTCTCCGTTCCTATTTTCAAAACGCTGACAGGACTTCCTCCTTATGTAGGCATTATGCTTGTGTTGGGTATAATGTGGGTAGTTACAGAGATCGTGTATGAACGCAAAAGAAATATCGAGGATTCAATTAAAAACAGAGTTTCGAAGGTGTTAAAGCATATCGATATGCCTACGATATTGTTCTTCTTGGGTATTTTGATGTCGGTTGCCTGTTTGCAAAGTGTCGGAGTTTTGGGTTCGGCAGCAGACTTTCTCGATAAAAATGTACACGAGGTGTTCTCTATAGCGTCGGTCGTTGGGTTGCTCTCGTCAGTCGTTGATAATGTGCCTTTGGTTGCGGCTTGTATGGGTATGTATCCTATAGTTTCTCCCGATGCGTTGACGCTTAGTTCAGACCCGATTTATATGCAAGCATTTACTCAAAATGGCTTGTTTTGGTTGTTGCTTACATATTGTGCCGGAGTTGGTGGTAGTATACTTATCATCGGTTCTGCTGCGGGTGTTGTCGCAATGGGACTTGAGAAGATAAACTTTGCGTGGTATCTTAAGAACGTTACATTACTTGCATTTGTCGGGTATGTAGCAGGTATTGCAGTTCTGTGTGTTGAATCATTATTATTCTTTTAACTATAGAGTATCAATATTTATGCTTGATATTTGGTAATGTCATCGGTATATAAATTACAGTTAGTTATTTTTAGGCATATATTGAAGATGTAGTAAAATAACTCAGAGCCCAAATGAACTTTTGGGCTCTTTTTTTGTACTATCCCCAAATGATTTCGACCAAACACTTTGCAATATACTTTTTTAGTAATAAATTTGCCACGTAATTTAGGTAAAACAGAAATTTATGAAAAAAATCTTTTGCATAATATTGTGTTTTTGCACTCTGTCGGTCTATGCAGAAAAGGATCCGTACCGTGCCTATATAGAAAAATATAAGAAAATGGCCGTTGAACAGATGAATGAATACGGAATTCCTGCAAGTATTACAATGGCACAGGCATTGTTAGAGTCGGATTGCGGACGAAGCCGTCTTGCGACAAAGGCAAATAACCACTTCGGTATCAAATGTAAAAGTTATTGGACAGGTGAAAAAATTTACCACGATGATGATGAAAAGGGTGAATGTTTCAGGAAATATCTTTCGGTGCAGGCATCGTATGATGATCACTCGATATTTTTAGATTCATCTCCGAGATATGATTTTCTATTCTCACTCGATCCAAAAGATTATGTAGGTTGGGCTAAGGGTTTGAAAAAAGCGGGTTATGCAACGAATCCGCAGTATGCCGAAAGACTCATCAATCTGATTGAAAAGTATGAGTTGTATAAACTTGATGAGGATGGCGGTGAGCGTTTCAGTTTCGCAGAACCAGAGCCAGAACCATCTCCAGTACCAGAAATTGAACAAGTTATTGATTCAACTAAAATCGTAGATCCAGACAACTATACGGTGACAATTGACAGCGAACAGGTGTCTGCTACGTCAACATCTTCTCGCAGAGTGTTCGATCGTCCTGTTCACTACAATAACGGAGTGGCTTTTGTCGTTGTAGAGAGTGGTGATACGTTTGATTCGTTGGCAATACAACTTCAAATCAGTAAGAAAAAGTTGCTCAAATTTAACGATATGACACAGGAGATTGCTCTCAAACCAGGCAGTGCAATATATATTGCCAAGAAAAAAAATCGCTCTGAGAATGGTCGATATGCACATAATGTCCGCCCAGGGGATACAATGCATTCAATCTCTCAGAAATATGGTATACGTCTGAAAAAACTAGTCAAGATGAATGCAATGCAAGAGGGTGAAATGCCGAGCCTTAACCGTGTTGTCAGACTGCAGTAAACAAAGAAAACTCAAAAAAAATATATGGAAACCGAATTATGTAGCCGTGAAGGCATTATCAAAATGTTGACCGAGAAATCGGCTCTTAAACAACAAATCTTTGACAATACGAACAATATTTTTCAGGAACTTAAAGATTTGCTTCAAGAGTTGTCTGCAGAAATCAACGAGGCTATTGACGAATGTGACAAACGTATCAAGGTCGAGTATGTCGATCGCGGGAAATTTGAAGCTCAAATACAAGTTGCCGGTGATGTGTTGATTTTCAGTATGCATACAAATGTATTCGAATTCAATCGAGAACATATTATCTGGCAAAATTCGTATGTTCAAAATGATAAGAGTAATTCATATTGCGGCATAATTAATATATACAATTTCCTCGCCGATTCGTTCAAATATAAACGCAGTTCAGATGAAGGATATCTGATCGGACGAATTTTCATCAACCGCGAAAATCAGTATTTTGTAGAGGGTAAACGCCAGATTTCAATGAAACACAACTCGTTCGGTAGTAAAATAATCGATCGTGAAGCTCTGATGAATATAATTGAGACGGCTGTAAGTTATGCTCTTGAATTTGACTTGCTGGTTCCCCCGTATGACATTGTCAAGATTGTCAGCGTTGACCAAATGAATACAAAAATTGAGAACTCCAAGTTGCAGACAGGCAAACGTTTAGGTTATAAATTCAACTCTAATGACATTTAATTTGTCGCAATTCATTCATAAAAAACGATACTGAAATTTGCTTAGAGTAAAAATTTTATTTACCTTTGGTGCTGTGTAAATCTTTAGTCGTAGTGAATCCTCGAGGGCAAGCAAGGCTAAAGTTCTGCATAAAGGTGTATACGATGTGGGTCAATCAAAATCGATGTCGGATTGACACTTGATGATTAAATAGACACTAATTTATTAATGAGATATGAATATTCCTGAAAATCTTAAGTACTCGAACGATCACGAATGGATCCGAGTTGAAGGCGATGAAGCTTTTATTGGTATCACTGATTTTGCTCAAGGTCAATTGGGCGATATCGTATTTGTTGACGTAGACACAGTGGGTGAAACTCTCGAAGCTAACGAAGTTTTTGGTAGCATTGAAGCTGTTAAAACCGTTTCAGATGCATTTATCCCTGTAGGTGGCGAAATCCTCGAATTCAACGAAGCATTGAACGATGCTCCGGATACAGTCAACAAAGATCCGTATGGCGAAGGTTGGATGATCAAAATCAAAATGACTGATCCTTCTCAAGTTGACGCACTGCTTACAGCAGAACAATATGCAGCTTTGGTTGGATAATCATTCCAATAAAACCGCATCGAGTTTATAACCTTCGGTGCGGTTTGTTTTTTTTTAATCGCTATTATCACTTAAAAGTTTTTTTGTAAACAATTAACACAAATAAAAATGGTTCAAAAAGTAACCGTAGTTGGTGCCGGTAACGTAGGTGCAACTTGTGTAGATGAATTAGCAAGAATGAATGTCTGCAAAGAGATCGTTCTTGTTGACATCAAAGAGGGTATTCCTGAAGGAAAAGCATTGGATATGTGGCAAACATCATCACTATTGCAATTCGATACAAGAATCATAGGTGCTGCAAATGACTATACAAAAACAGCAGGTTCTGATATCGTTGTAATTACAGCAGGTTTGCCAAGAAAACCGGGTATGAGTCGTGATGACTTGATCTCTATCAATGCAAAAATCGTGAAAGATGTGACTGAAAGCATTATGAAATACAACGAAAATCCGATTATCATCGTTGTGTCTAATCCGCTGGACGTTATGACTTATACTGCATTCTTGGCTTCAGGTTTGAAATCAGACCGAGTTTTCGGTATGGCAGGTGTTTTGGATGCAGCTCGTTTTAGAGCATTCATTGCTGAAGAGTTGAATACAACTCCAGGTAGTGTAGAAACTCAGTTGCTTGGTGGTCACGGTGATACAATGGTGCCACTTCCACGTTTTACAACCGTCGCTGGTATTCCTGTTGAACAGTTGATCGAAAAAGAAAAACTCGACGCAATGATCGAACGTACAAAGAATGGTGGTGGCGAAATCGTTAAATTGATGGGTACATCAGCTTGGTATGCTCCGGGTTTGTCTGCAGCAGTAATGGTTCGTGCAATTGCTACTGACTCAAAGGCAATACTGCCTGTTTGTGCAGCACTGAACGGCGAGTATGGTATGAAAGATTTGTATCTCGGTGTGCCTGTAGTTCTCGGTAAAAATGGTGTCGAAAAGATTATCGAACTTGATTTGAATGAAGAAGAAATGGCACTGCTCAATGAATCTGCATCTCACGTTAGAAAGGTGATGAAGGTTCTTGATGATATGAATTTCTTTGCAGCAAAATACGGCGGAGAATAGTCGATTTTTACTAAATCAAAAATTTTTATGTCTGACTCCTTAATGGATGTCAGACTTTTTTTTGTATCAGTGGTGAAAAAATTATTCATTCCTTTTGTAAAAAATAGTTTAAAATTACCCTAAAACCGAAAATTATTCGTATCTTCGTAGCCTAAAGTTTGTTGCGTGAAATCTCAATCGATTGATTGTGAGCGATATAGACTAAAAAACAATTAAAAACATAACAACAAAATGGCAGGTTTAAACACATTAAGAACTCGTGGCGGTCTGTTTTTGGCAATCGTAGTGGGTGTCGCACTCGTAGCCTTTCTGCTTACAGACTTCCTCGGAAACAGCCAGGGTACTAATCCGGCTAAAATCAAAGTGGGTGAAATCAATGGTGAAAAAATTACCTATTTGCGTTATAGCAACCAATTGAACTACACCACAAACATTCAAAAAATTATTAACGGCAACTCAAGTTCGGCTAACTATGATAACTATCGCCAGCTCGCTTGGGACGAATTGATCGAAGAGGCTTCATTTACACCGGGATTCTTGGCTAGCGGTATCACAGTAAGTACAGACGAGGCTAAGGATATGGTTAACGGAAAATATATCTCACCGATCTTGGCTCGATTCTTTACAGACGAATCAGGCAACTATAACAAAGATGCTGTGATGAATTTCCTCAATACCGTAAATGCAGATAATGCAGATCCTAATGTGGTGGCTTTGTGGGACTTTATGGAAGATAAGATGATTGATAACAGACGCCTTTCTAAATTTATGAACCTCGTTCAAAAGGGTGTATTTGTTACAGATCTCGAAATTGAACAAGGTGTAAATAACTCAGACATCAACTATAATGTTCAATATGCAGGTGTGCCTTTCACAGCAGTTCCTGATTCATTGATTAAGGTTACAGTTGGTGATTTGCAGAAATTCTACAACGAACATAAAGAGATGTTCAAACGTAATGCTTCGAGAAACATCGAGTATGTAGTATTTGACGTCGTTCCGTCAGAAGAAGATTTTGTTGAGGCTAAAAACGAAGTGCTCGCAATCGCAGAAAACTTTAAGAATGCAACAGAAATCGAATCATTTGTGACATCAAATTCACAAGTGCCATTTGATCCGACTTATTATAAAGAGTCTGATTTGCAGAATGAATTGGCTAATTTCGTATTCGGTTCATCTAAGGATGTAGTCTACGGACCAATCCTTAATGGGGATACATATATGATGGCTCGTGTTAGTGATAGACGAATGATGCCAGATTCAATCGAAATTTCTCGTATCGTTCTTGATGCATCTCAAATCCAACAGGCTGATAGTTTGGAAAAACTTGTAAATAGTGGTGCAAATTTCGCAGAACTTGCAAATAAACATTCACTTGTGAAGGCTACTCAAGGCGGAAAATTGGGTATGATTGCACATAATCAATTGCCTCGTGAATTGGCAGACAGATTGTTCAATGCTAAGAAGGGTGAAATCGTTAAGGTTCAGTTGGGCAACGCAATCCAATTGCTCAAAGTTGACAATCGTCAGAACGAGGTTGAAAAGGTTCAACTCGGTGTAATCGTTTATCGCATTGTGGCAAGTGAAGCTACACGTTCAGCACTTCGCCAGAAAGCAGACCAGTTTATGATCGCAGCAGATGGTTCATTGAGTAACTTCAATAACGCAGTTAACCAAAATGCAATGGCAAAACGTGTTGCAACTATTGGAACTACTGATACAAAAATCAATGGACTTGAAGAGTCTTCATCTTTGGTTCATTGGGCATTTGATGACAAAACTAAGAAAGATATCGTTTCAGATGTGATGGAAATTGATGGCAATTATGTGGTTGCTGTTCTCACAGGAGGAAATGATTATGGATATGCATCATTCGACGATGTTAAATCTGAAATTGCACCAGTTGTTCGTCTCGAACTTAAAGGTAAATACCTCAGAGAAAAACTCGCAGGTGTAAAATCACTTGATGATGTTGCTGCAATGGAAGGTGCTGTAAACGGAGAGGTTAAAGATGTGAACTTTAATTCATTCTTCGTTGAAAAACTTGGTTCAGATCAGGTGGTTATCGGTGCTATAAGCGGAGCAAAAGAAAATGTATTGTCAAAAGTGGTTGAAGGTAATACAGGCGTTTACCTGTTGAACGTAACTGCAAAGAACAAACTTAATGAAGTAACTACTGAAAGCGAAAAGGTAAAACTGCAAGCTAATGCAGAAAACTTCGTTGTAGAACGTACACTCCAAGCCCTCTATGATTTGAGCAAAATCGAAGATTGGAGAGTAAAATACTTCTAAAAATATAACTAAAATTATAAAAAGCCTTCCTCAATTTGCGGAGGGCTTTTTTGTTTTCAAAAACTTATGCGATTAAAAGCAATCTCTTATTTTGAAAACTTACAAATAATTAATAACTTTACACCCGATTTTGAAGACGTAGTGATGCGTCATAATGGTGAAAATACAATAAACTTTTTATAATATTATGATTAAAGATACACAAGTGTTCGATCTTATCGAACGTGAAAAACAACGTCAGCTCAAAGGTATCGAGTTGATCGCATCCGAAAACTTCGTTAGTTCAGAAGTGATGCAAGCAATGGGTTCAGTGCTCACCAATAAGTATGCAGAAGGTTATCCTAATGCACGATACTATGGTGGTTGCCAGGTGGTTGACCAAGTAGAACAATTGGCAATCGATCGTTTGTGCCAACTCTACGGAGCAGAATATGCAAACGTACAACCTCACTCAGGAGCTCAAGCTAATATGGCTGTATTCTTTACAGTATTGAAACCGGGCGATACATTTATGGGTCTTGACTTGGCTCACGGTGGTCACTTGTCACACGGTTCACCAGTTAATGCATCAGGCGTTCTTTATAATGCAGTAAGCTATCAAGTTGACGAAACAGGTCGCGTAGACTATGATGCAATGGAACAAAAAGCTCTCGAATACAAACCGAAACTGATTGTCGGTGGAGCTTCAGCTTATAGCCGCGAATGGGATTATGCTCGTATGCGTGCAATCGCAGACAAGGTAGGTGCTATTTTTATGGTGGATATGGCTCACACCGCAGGCCTTATCGCAGCAGGTTTGCTCGAAAACCCTGTTAAATACGCACATATCGTAACTTCAACTACACACAAGACATTGCGTGGTCCGCGAGGTGGTATCATCTTGATGGGTAAAGATTTTGACAATCCTTGGGGCATAACAACACCTAAAGGCGAAATCAAGAAAATGTCTGCAATGTTGAACTCAGCAGTGTTCCCAGGAATTCAAGGCGGTCCGCTGGAACACGTTATCGCAGCTAAAGCAGTTGCTTTCGGAGAAGCTCTGAAACCAGAATATAAAGAATATCAAACTCAAGTTAAGAAAAATGCTGCAGCTATGGGCGAAGCATTTGTTAAACGTGGTTACAAAGTTATCTCTGACGGTACAGACAACCACTTGTTGTTGATTGACTTGCGTCCGAAATTCCCTGAAATCAGCGGTAAAAAAGCTGAACGCGTTTTGGTAGAAGCTGATATCACAACTAACAAGAATATGGTACCGTTCGATTCACGTTCACCATTCTTGACATCAGGTATCCGTGTTGGTGCTCCGGCTATCACAACACGTGGTCTTAAAGAAGATCAAATGGATAAGATCGTAGACTTGATCGATACAGTTCTTTCTAACGCAGATGATGAAAACGTAATCGCAGCTGTTCGTAAAGAAGTTAACGAAATGATGACAAAATACCCACTCTTTGCTTGGTAGTCAATCATTCTGATAATAAAAGAATCTGCCCTCGCAATGAGGCAGATTCTTTTTTTTGTGTGCAACTGAGTTCAGTTATACAAATTAAAATTTTCTGGTTATCTTTGTAGCATATTTTCAGTCTAATATAATGCGATTCGAAGGCATCATAAAACAAGGAAACCAAATCGGACATAAACTCGGATTTCCAACAGCTAATATCGAATGTGAAGGGCAGTTGCCACTGGGTGTGTGGCTTGGAATTGTAACCGTAAACAATTCAAGACATTATGCGATGGTTAATATTGGTAACAGACCTACGGTTAACGATAATCGTGGAGTAGTTGTCGAGGCTCATATTCTTGATTTTAATCAGAATATTTATGGACATAGGATTGTCGTCGAACTTGTAGAGTTTATCCGTGCAGAAAAAAAATTTGAAAACTTCGATCAACTGAAAATGGCAATTGCTGAAGATGAATCAATAATTAGAAAAATAATAGATAATATGTTTTTAGATAACACATTACCCTATAAAGTGGCAGATATGTCGTTGGCAGATTGGGGCCGACGCGAAATTGAAATATCTGAACACGAAATGCCAGGATTGATGGCAGTCCGCAAAAAATATGAAGGACAAAAACCTCTGAACGGTGTCCGTATAATGGGCTCGTTGCATATGACAATTCAAACTGCAGTGCTGATTGAGACTCTTGTTGAACTTGGAGCAGATGTTCGTTGGTGTAGTTGTAATATCTTCTCGACTCAAGATCACGCAGCCGCAGCAATCGCAGCAGCCGGTGTGCCTGTTTTTGCCTGGAAAGGTGAATCTTTGGAAGAGTATTGGTGGTGTACGGCTCAGGCATTGTCGTTCCCTGGTGGACTCGGTCCGCAACTGATTGTAGATGATGGTGGAGATGCTACACTGCTGATTCATAAGGGATTTCAGGCTGAGAATGGTGCAAATTGGATTAATGAAACTGCATCAAGCAATGAAGAACGTGTCATTAAGAATACTCTGAAGGAGTTGTTGGCTGAGGATCCGCAAAAGTGGCATCGTACTGTTGAGGATTGGGTTGGTGTTTCAGAGGAGACAACAACTGGTGTGCATCGTCTTTATCAAATGGCAGAACGTGGCGAGTTAATGATTCCCGCAATCAATGTAAATGACTCTGTTACTAAGAGCAAATTTGACAATCTTTATGGTTGTCGTGAGTCATTGGCTGATGGTATCAAGCGTGCTACAGACGTGATGATTGCAGGTAAAGTTGTGGTCGTTTGTGGTTATGGTGACGTTGGTAAAGGTTGTGCCCGCAGTATGAGAGCCTACGGAGCAAGAGTAATTGTGACTGAAATTGACCCGATTTGTGCACTTCAAGCTGCAATGGAGGGATTCGAAGTTAAAAGACTTGAAAACTGTCTTAGCGAAGGTAACGTATATGTTACAACAACGGGTAATTGTGATATCATTACGGCAGAACATATGGCTGGAATGAAAGATCAGGCGATTGTATGTAACATTGGACACTTCGATAACGAGATTCAGATGGCTGAACTAAATGCCTATCCAGGGATCACAAAACAAGAAATTAAACCTCAGGTCGATAAATATACATTCAGCGATGGCCATTCGATATTCATTCTCGCAGAGGGTCGTCTGGTAAATCTTGGTTGTGCTACGGGACACCCATCTTTTGTGATGAGTAATTCGTTTACCAATCAGGTTTTGGCTCAGTTGGATTTGTGGCAGAATAGACGCGAGGTGGGAGTTTATCGTCTTCCGAAACAACTTGATGAAGAGGTAGCAAGATTACACCTTGAAAAACTTGGTGTAGAGTTGACTACCCTGACTAAAAAGCAGGCAGATTATCTCGGAGTTCAAGTTGAAGGACCTTACAAAGCAGATCATTACAGATACTAAAATGAAAGTTTACAAATTCGGAGGTGCTTCGGTGCGTAATGCCGAAGGGGTAAGAAACATTGCTTCGATACTTCAAAAGACCGAAGATAAAGTCTTTGTGATTATATCTGCAATGGGCAAGACAACTAATGCTCTTGAAGGGGTACACGAAGCATTTATGGCTAACCGAAACGAGAGGGCTCGTGAACGGTGGCGTGAGGTGTTGGATTATCATTTGGGTATAATCGGACAACTTTTTGCCGATGAACACAAAGCGACGGTTGAGAACTCGCTTTTGCCTTTGACTGACGAAATTGTAAAGATCATTGATAATAGTGCTGAACGTGATGATTTTGATAAGTTTTATGACAGAATCGTTTCGTTTGGCGAGTTGATGTCAACAACAATCATATCGCAGTACCTGAATCTTCAGGGTGGGGTGGATAACCTTTGGGTAGATATGCGACAGTTGTTGGTTACTGATAGTAGATTCCGTGAAGCAGGAGTGAACTATACCATTACTGCTCGAAACATCTGTGAGGTTGTTGGACGATGTGATAAACGTGTGATAGTAGGTCAGGGTTTTATAGGTGCCAATCCATCTGGTTGTACTACGACTCTGGGGCGCGAAGGATCTGATTACTCGGCAGCCGTCGTGGCAAGTGTCACTGAGGCTGATTCGGTTACAATTTGGAAAGATGTGCCGGGAATATTGAATGCTGATCCCAAACACTTTGATAACACGGTTAAAATTCCGTGTTTGAACTACCTCGATGCCGTAGAGCTTGCTCATAGTGGGGCTCAGGTTATACACCCGAAGACGATTAAACCTCTACAGAATAAGAATATTCCGCTTTGTGTCAAGCCTTTTGGTCAGCCTGACCAGGAAGGCACTATAATCTGTTCGCAGCAGACTCAGCAGATGAATGTCCCGATTATGATATTGAAACAGAATCAGATATTGATTTCAATCCGTCCGAACGATTTTTCGTTTGTGTTGGAAGATAAACTCTCGGAGATATTTTCGCTGATGGGACAATACCGAATTAAAATCAATCTGATTCAGAGTTCGGCAGTGAGCCTTACAGTCTGCGTTGACCAATCAAGACACATCGACAGATTGATTGACCAACTCCAAACTGAATACAAGGTGGCTTATAATGATAATCTTAAGTTGTTGACAATAAGAGGATATGACGAAGAACTATTTACACGGTATGCTGATTCGGAGGATGCATTTCTTGTTCAGCGTACGCGAAGGACTTTGAGAATTGTTCTGAAAGCATAAATGAAAAAGGGTATCCACAGAGTTGCGGATACCCTCATTTTTTGATTTAATTATCTATTAGGTATTCATTGCACCACAAACATTAATAACCTGTCCACTCACATAAGAAGAAAGGTCTGAGGCTAAGAACAATGCAGCTTTAGCGACTTCGTCTGGAGTACCACCACGGCGCATCGGGATCTTAAGTTCCCAATCCTTACGAACTTCTTCAGATAATTGTCCTGTCATATCAGTAATGATAAAGCCCGGAGCGATTGCATTACAACGGATGTTTCTTGAACCCAATTCTTTAGCAACAGATTTTGTAAATCCGATCATACCAGCTTTTGAAGCTGAATAGTTACATTGACCAGCATTTCCAGAAA
>JAEIGA010008584.1_pt1 | contig 15493 bp, 11 predicted proteins | sample 9270691 | NCBI WGS metagenome assembly JAEIGA01 (sample SAMN17057246, study PRJNA624740) | gut metagenome | biome: biome; isolation source: fecal sample | host: Bos grunniens | place: China: Xizang | collected 2019
CATAGCCTTGTGGTAGCGCTCGGTGTAGTAGTGGGCAACCTCCATAGGTTCCAACTGCTCAAGGCGAGCCTTCTTCGCAATCTTATCCTCGCCCTCGTCGGCATCGTGCTCGAGGTGACCTACATCGGTAATGTTACGCACATAGCGCACCTTGTAGCCCAAAGACTTCAGGTAGCGGAACATCAAATCGAATGTGATTGAGGGGCGGGCGTGACCCAAATGTGGATCGCCATAGACGGTAGGGCCGCAGACATACATACCTACTCTACCTTCGTTGAGTGGCTCAAACAGCTCCTTGCGGCGAGTGAGCGTATTGTATAAAGAGAGTTTTGATTCCATATAATTGCAATTATTTTTTACAAAAATACATTATAAAATTTAGAATTCAAAATTATTTTGTGTCTCAAGGGAAAAGCCACAGCCTTTAGGCTGTAATCTTTGGAAGTGAGGGGCAAGCGCAACACCTGTTTTGCATTTACTTTGATGCGCCTAATCAACCTTTGGAGGCGGGGTTGCTCGCAGGGCGCGTTACGCCTACAAAGATACGCATCTGATGATGCGCTCTTTACTCTATCTCCAATGAAAATTCCTTATCCTTTATCTCCACATCCGACTCCAGCATATGTTCTATCTCAACCGACTTTGCCGGGAAGCGCTTATGCACCTTATTGCCCTCGACAACCACTTTTCGGCAGCCATCAAGCCAGAGGTTTGACTTCTGCCAGAGGAATGGGGCGTAGTCGTTTGTCGGCTTCAGGCGGTTGTTCACAAAGCGCAGACCCTCAACCGAGCGGGCGAACAACACTGGCGCATCGAAGCAGCGGAAGGTGTTGCCCTCGATGGTGATGCCGTGGTGATAGGCGGGGCTGTCGGGGGATGTTGGGCGGTAGGATGGCGAGATTGTGATGGGCGCTTCGCCCCACTCCCACCTATCGCCAGTCTCGCAACCCGATGTCGAGCAGTTCTCGAAGACATTGTTGCGGATAACGAGATTGGTGTGTGCTCCCGACTCATACCAGTGGTCGAGGTCGCCCTCGATGAGAATAGCCGTACCGGCGGTGTTGAAATAGTTGTTCTCAACAAGCACAGATTTTGGCGTTGTGACAAGCATTCCGCGGGCACGGTTACGCTTCTCGAAACGGCAGTTACGCACCACCAAAGAGGGTGTCCAACTCTTGTTTTCCAGGAAGTTACCGACCTTTATTGACTGCGTGACAGGCGTTGTAAACTCAACTATATGTTCGTCATATTCAGGCACATAGCGCTTGCTCTTTACGATAAGTTCCTCGCGGCGGCTTACTGTAGTGTAGTCCACCGCCCAGACCGTATCGCTTGGCTCAAGAAACCATCCTCGTCCTACCCTAACGGCGTTGTCGCCCACCACCTCGCTGATGCGCGAGTAGGTGCCGCGAACATTGATAAAATCGTCGCCCTGACCCGCATGGGCACAGCCGTCGATAAGGATTTCGCCACGGCAGCAGGTGAAGTGCGAGGCATCGGCAACGGTGCTAAATACGCGACCTCGCGAGGTGCGGGGCTTGGCGCTCACGCGGCGCAGAGTGATGTTCTCGGTGCGGAAGCCATAGACGCCCGTACTCAAGGCATGATAGAGCGTAATATCCTCAAGCACAACATCTTTGCTATAACCAATCTCTATGCCAGTCATAATGTATGTGCCGTGATAGAGGGTGATTTTCTGCCCCACCTCGACTGTCACCTTACGCTCGCGCATCTTACCGAAAAAGCGCACAACATCGGGCGCAATCTGCTCGGCACGACCCTTGAAGATGTTGCCCGTATGGTCATCGCGGGTGCGGTAGGCAATCTCACCTGAAGGGGTGTGGATGTTCAGGTAACTATCGTGTACGCCCGCCGTCCACCCCTCGCCGAGGAAGCGGATGCGGTTGTCGGCAACCTCGAAGGGGTACTCCTTGGGGTCGATGCGTAAATCGACATAGTCGGGCTGGATATTCACAAACTCGCCCTGGCTGATGTAGGTGCGCTCCCAGTCGGTGGAGAAGTTACGCAGAGTGATGCCCTGCGACTGCTCGACAAGCACCACGCGCATCTTGCCGTGGAAGAAGAACTCCGAGCCGTTACCCTCGATGGTAATATTCTCTGCATCACGCAGATACATCGCCGTAGTACTCTCCTTGCCCTCCTGCTGATAGAAGTCGTAGCGCCCCTTCGGGAACTCGATGATGGCGTTCTTGCCGCCGCACGATGCCACCGCTCGCTGGAAGGCAAGGCGGGTATCCTCGCCGCTATTGGGCTTCGCGCCGAAATCGGTTACGCGGATGCGCTGCTGGGCAAAAGATAGCAGAGTAAATGAGAGTAGCGGTATAAGAAGAATTATTCGTTTCATAATGGTTGGTTTTAGTATTACAAATATAGGAAAAATTCACTATATTTGCACTACACAACCGCAATATAGAACTTAAGAACAATATGAAAACCCTGAAAAACTACACCCTGATGGTGGCGTGGCTCGTGGCTGCACTCCTTGTGGCGGGCAGTGCCCACGCCAAGAGTCCTAAACTGAAATTCAACAAAGACGGCAAGTTCAAAATCGTGCAACTCACGGATGTTCACTGGATATATGGCAACCCTAACTCCGACATCGCGGGCGAGCGCATCGCCGAGGTGCTGGATGCCGAGAAGCCCGATTTGGTGGTGCTCACTGGCGACATCGTCTTCGCAAAGCCCGCCAAGGAGGGTATGGAGGCGGCACTCGCGCCCATCATCGAGCGCGACATCCCCTTTGCTGTGACCTTCGGCAACCACGACGACGAGCACGACCTCTCGCGAGAGCAACTCCTTGAGTTGGTGCAGGGTATGAAGGGCAATGTTAGCAGCACAACGGAGGGTATCACTGGCGTTACGAACTACACTCTGGAGGTGGGTGCGTCGCGCGGCAACTCTACGGCGGCGGTGCTCTACATCTTCGACAGCAACTCCTACTCGCGCAACGAGAAGGTGAAGGGTTACGGCTGGATTGCACACGACCAGATTGGTTGGTATATGGAGCAGAGCGAGGCTTTCACCGCGGCAAACGGGGGTAACCCTATGCCAGCGCTGGCGTTCTTCCACATCCCTCTGCCAGAGTTCAACGAGGCTGTGCGTGATGAGTCGGCATTTATGATTGGCTCGCGCAAGGAGGCCGCCTGCTCACCAAAAATCAACTCGGGACTCGCTACGGCGATGCTCGAGAAGGGCGATGTGATGGGCGTCTTTGTGGGTCACGACCACATCAACGACTACGCCGTGAACTGGCGCGGAATTCTTATGGCATACGGTCGCTACTCGGGCGGCAACACCGTCTATAACAACATCACCGACGGCAACGGCGCGCGCATCATAGAACTTACCGAGGGGGCTCGCGAGTTCAAGACCTGGATACGCATCAAGGATGGTCGCACGATGTATCATCTTGATTTTCCAAAGGATACGAAGTAATTTTATCAAGAAAGGCTACCCGCGAGGTGGCCTTTTTTGTTTTTGTTTGACGCATACAAATGCGCCTCGGCACGAGGCGTATCTAAAGTGGGCGTAACGCGCCTTAAGCGCGTCACCCCCGCCCGACCACTTTAGATGAAAAGTCGCATCAAAGATTATCTTCGGTGGCGTAGCGCAAAGCGCTACCCCTCCCCGCCACCAAAGATAGAGTCTGAAGGCTCATTTACCCTCTATTTTCCCGCAACGATTCTGAATTTCTAAAATAACTATCGTTATTTAGCGTTAAATTTGTATCTTTGCCCGATAATAGCATAGAAAATAATTTACACAACGAAAAAATATGGATTTCAAACGCTGGGATAAGAGAATCGGTTGGGTGGTCTTTGCCATCGCTGCCGTGACATATCTGATGACGATGGAGCCCTCGTCGAGTCTGTGGGACTGCGCCGAGTTTATCGCTACATCCTATAAGCTGGAGGTGGGTCACCCACCGGGAGCACCGCTCTTTATGCTGATGGCCCGCATCGCTACGATGTTCGCTCCGTCATCGTACTATGTGCCTCATATGGTCAATGGAATGAACTGCTTGGCGAGCGCCTTCTGCATTCTGTTCCTCTTCTGGTCAATCACTCACCTTGCCCGCCGCATCTTCACCGCTGGCGGTCGCACGATGAGCGATGGTGACAAGATTGCTACGCTGGGCGCTGGCGCCGTGGGAGCCTTGGCCTACACCTTCACCGACACCTTCTGGTTCTCGGCTGTCGAGGGCGAGGTATATGCCCTCTCGTCGATGTTTACGGCTCTGGTAGTGTGGTTGATGCTCAAGTGGGAGGAGCAGGCTGACGAGCCTCACTCATCACGCTGGATAGTGCTTATCGCCTACCTGATGGGACTCTCCATAGGTGTGCATATCCTTAACCTGCTGACCGTTCCCGCGTTGGTGTTCATCTACTATTTCCGCCGTTACAAGAAGACTACCCTGAAAGGCTTGGCTATGGCTACACTGCTCTCGCTTTTGATTCTGGGCGTCATCAACGGCATCATCATCCCCTACACCGTATATCTCGGCGCTATGGTCGATTTGTTCGCTGTGAACACGCTCGGCTTGCCAGTGAATACGGGTATTGTGGTCTTTGCTCTGGCTCTGCTGGCGGCACTCGGCTGGGGTGTTGTACGCACTCATCGCGCTGGCAAGAAGGTGTGGAACCTTATCCTTGTCTGCACAACGATGATTTTCATCGGCTTCTCATCTTACGCTACGGTGACTATCCGCGCCCTGGCTAACCCACCGATGAACAGCAACAACCCGAACAACCCTCACGCCCTGCTCTCGGTACTCAACCGCGACCAGTATGGCAACCGCCCACTGCTCTACGGACAGTACTACTCATCGCCCGTCGATGACTATGTGGAGAGCACATCCTACCACTACAACCCAGAGACAAAGAAGTATGACCAGATAGTGACCCTCACGGGCTACACCTACCCTTCGGAGTTCAAGCACTTCTTCCCACGCCTGTGGAACACCACAAAGGGCGAGGCGGCATACAAGCCTTGGGCGGCACACCGCACCAAGATTGATGTGTTGCGTGACGAGAACGGCGAGGTGCTGCGCGACGAGAAGGGCAACGCTATGCGTGGCGAGGTGCTGGACTTTGGTCGCAAGGTCTATGACAGCGTGACGGGCGAGAGTTTCATCGAGCCTACATTCAGCGAGAACCTCTACTACTTCTTCACCTATCAGTTGAACTATATGTACTGGCGCTACTTCCTCTGGAACTTTGTGGGTCGCCAGGACGACATACAGGCGGGCAGCGAGACCATCCTGCACGGCAACTGGCTCTCGGGCATCACCCCTCTGGACGAGGCCTACCTCGGTCCGCAGAGCGACCTGCCAAGCGAGATGGCAAACAACCCTGCACGCAACCGCTACTTCTTCCTGCCGTTCCTGCTGGGTCTGCTGGGTCTTATCTATCAACTCAACCGCGACCAAAGGAACTTCTCGGTTGTGATGTGGTTGTTCGTGATGATGGGTATCGCTCTGGTGGTCTATTTCAACACCTGCCCATCGGAGCCTCGCGAGCGAGATTATGTATATGCGGGCTCGTTCTACGCCTTCTCGATATGGATTGGTTTGGGCGTGCTGGCACTGCGTGATGCGCTGGGTTACATCACCCGCCGCGACGCGAAGGTGACGGCTGCCATCGCTACCGTCCTCGCACTCGGTGTGCCTGCAATCCTTGCGGCAGAGAACTGGGACGACCACGACCGCTCGGGCAGAACTATGGCGCGCGACATCGGCTGGAACTACTTGCAGTCACTGCCACAGAACGCTATCGTGATAAACTACGGCGACAACGACACCTTCCCATTGTGGTATAATCAGGAGGTGGACGGCGTGCGTACCGATGTGAGAATTATGAACTCAAGTTATCTGGGTGGCGAGTGGTATATCGACGAGATGAAGACCCGCGCAAACGAGGCTGCGGGAGTACCATTCTCGTTGCCAGCAAGCAAGTACTCGTTCGTGAACGACTTTGTGCCAGTGACCAACCGCGTGAAGCGAGTAATCGAGGCCAAGGAGTTAATCGACTTCATCACACGCGAGGATGACCAGACAAAGGTGCAACTTGCCGACGGCTCGCTGGTGGACTATGTGCCAGGACGCCGCATCGCAATACCAGTGAATAAGGATAACGCCATCGCCTCGGGCATCGTCAAGGAGGAGGATCGCGACCTGATGGTCGATACCGTATATATCAACATCGCCGAGCGCAAGCGCTCACTCGACAAGAGCGAGTTGATGCTTATGGACCTGCTGGCTAACTTCGACTGGAAGCGCCCAATATGTTTCACACAGGTCTATATCCTTCAGGACTTCGGTCTGCTCGACTACTTGCAGTTTGATGGCTACGCCTACCGTCTGGTGCCTATCCTCACGCCTTATCAGTCGTCGTGGGAGATTGGTCGCATCGACACCGACTGGGCATATCCAAAGATGATGGAGACCTTCCGCTATGGCAACCTTGCCGACGAGGATGTCCACATCGACCACTTCCTGCAGTACAACATCGCCGCATCGAAGGCGCGTGATAACTTCGCCCGCGTGGCAAAGCAACTTATCCGCGAGGGTCGCAACGAGGATGCTCTAAAGTGCCTTGAGCGTGGTTTGGAAGTATTCCCATCGCCAAAGGTTCGTTACACCGACGCCAACACCTACCCCTACATCGAGGCGTTCTACTCGCTGGGCGAGATGGAGAAGGGCGATGCTCTGCTGACCGACTACGCAAATGTGCTCATCGAGTACATCGAGTACTACTTGCAGTTCGACGGCTACAAGGCTAACCTGGTATCGGGCGAGATACGCGAGAAGATGGACGAGTTGTCGGAGTTGTACTACCTCGCAGCGTTCGCCAAGCGTAACGACCTGATTGAGTGGTTCAACAAGTACTACCGCACATTCGGCTACACCGACGAGGAACTTGTCCAGCCCGACAAGGGCACCGACGAACTCCTCGACACCCCCGAGGTGGATATGTAGTGAGTGAGGTTATATTATAATAAAGTATTAAAGGCTCTCCCCTTTCGGGAGGGTCTTTTTTTTATTTGTCCATGCCTCGCAATATTTATCTTCGGTGGCATAGCGCAAAGCGCTACCGCCCCTGCCACCGAAGATATATTTCCGCCCCGCCCCACAAAAATTCTCCCGTCGCGAAAATTTTTCCACCAGAAATAGCACTTTTTTGCGAAAAGTTTATACCTTTGCATCATTGGTAAATGCTTTTACTATAAAAGATTTTACTGAACCCCATAACCCCTAACGAACACGAAGAATATGTATAACTTCAATATCGCTGGTATTCAGCAAGTTGGCATCGGCACAGATGACTTCCGCGCAACCTGGAACTGGTATATCGAGATGTTCGGTATCGACCTTCGCATCCTCGAGGATGACACCGTTGCCGAGCGAATGCTCCGCTACACTGGCGGTGAGCCACACAAGCGACACGCCTGCATCGCAATGAACTTGCAGGGCGGCGGCGGTTTCGAGATTTGGCAATACTCCGAGCGCAAGCCCGAGAAGTGCCCATTCACCATTGCGGTGGGCGACCTCGGCATCTTTGCCGCAAAACTGAAGTGTCGCGATGTGAAGGCCTTTCACAAGCAACTCTCTGCCAAGTGGTCAGAGTGCGGCGGAGTGGAGACCCTGCCCGACGGCACGCCTTGCTTCTATGTCAATGACCTGAAGGGCAACCTTTTCCAGGTGGTTGAGCAGAAGGATATATACATAGAGGAGCGCAAACTAACGGGAGGCATCGCGGGCGCAGTTATCGGCGTAAGCAATATGGATAGGTCTGTGAAGTTTTATAGCGAGGTGCTGGGCTACAACATCGTAAAGTGTGATGTGGTGAGTTCGTTCAGCCGTTGCAACCTTATGCCCGAGGCGGACAAGAGTTACCGCCGCGTAATCCTCGCCGCACCAAAGCGTACGGGCGCAATATCTGGCATCCTGGGCGACACCACAATCGAGTTGGTGCAGGCACTTGAGCGCAAGCCACGCAAGATTTACGAGGGCAGATATTGGGGCGACCCAGGCTTTATTCAGGTATGTTTCGATGTGACGGGCATGAACGAGTTTGGTCACTACTGCGCAAGCAAGGGACACCCATTTACAGTGGATAGTTGTCCTAACGGCGAGATTTTCGATATGGGTGACGCATCGGGTCGTTTCACCTACGCAGAAGACCCCGACGGCACACTGATGGAGTTTGTCGAGACCTACAAGATACCGATTGCCAAGAAGTTCGGTCTGGCGATTGATATGACCAAGCGCAAGACAACAAAGCCCCTGCCGAAGTTCCTCTTCCGTCTGATGGGACTCGTTGCCAAGGAGAGAGTGAAATAGGGATACTCCGCAAGGAGGAAGAGTAAATAGTCATAGGTCGTGGGAAAACCTATGACAGAAAAGACCTCACCCCGCAAGGGATAAGGTCTTTTTGCTTTTCAGGCGTAACTCCTGCGCTACATTTTCTCTGATACGCCTCTATTTATCGTCGGCGGCAGGGGGGGCACTCGCTATGCCACCAAAGATACAGGTTTCTCCTGTACTTATTCATTTTATTTCTCCAAAGACTCCATATTAATGGAAATCTTCTTCATCAAATCGACGAAAGATTGAATCTCCTGCTCGGAGAGTCCCACCAGCATCTTATCGAGCATAGAGACACCCACAACCTTGCCCGCCGCCTTGAGGTCGTGACCCTTTGGCGTGAGCACTATGGTGTTCGAGCGGCGGTCAGCAGGGTTCTGCTGGCGCATCACAACGCCCTTCTGCTCGAGCGCATCGACCAGTTTCGTAACCGAGTTCTTATCCTTTTGCAGACCGTCGGCGAGTTGCTGCTGGCTCAACTCACCCTGATTCCACAGCATATCGACAAGCAGAAACTGCTCGGGCGTCATATCAATATTATTTGCCTTCAGCATAGCCGCCATAAAGAGTTTCATCCTGCAATGGGTCAGGTTCAACTCAACGGCAACCTCTTTGGATAGTAACATACTTATATATTATTAGCATTCACCCACCCTATCGCGCCGACACATTGCGAGCGATGAGGCGGAACAACCAAGGCACATATTTGTAGAAAGGCACCATAATCGTATCGAAACCGCCGATTACCTTCTGGTGCTTGCCGCGCGCAATAGCCTTGATGGCAACCCTCGCGCACTTGTTCACATCGTAGCCATTCGCCTGACCTGGGTCCATCACGCCCGTAGCCTTGCCGCTACCGTCGAGGGCATTCTTCGACACCTCGGTGTGGATACGACCAGGGATGATGATTGTAGTCTTGATTTGGGGATACTCCAGCGCTATGGTCTCATAGAAGCCGTGGATGGCGTGCTTCGAGGCGCAATATGCCGACCTCACGGGGAAGCCAAAGACTCCCGACACCGACGACACAACGGCGATATGCACACCTCGCTCGATGAACATATCCTTCAGCGCCTTAACCAGATAGATGCCGCCAAAGTAGTTCACCTCCATCAATCGGCGATCGACGCTGATGTCGGTCTCAAGGGTCAATGCTCGCTGCGATATACCCGCATTAAGCAGCAGGAAGTCAATCAGATGACCCTCGGCGCGTATCCACTCCACAAGCGCGTCAATAGACTCTGCCTGCTCGACATCTACGGTCTTGACCCACGCCTTGACGCCCAACTCCTCGCACTTGCACTTCACTCTCTCCAGCGGATCCAGGCGTCGGCCCGTAAGGATGACATTTGCTCCCTTCAAGGCGTACTGATACGCCATAGCCTCGCCGATACCGCTACCGCCGCCCGTAATGAGTACGGTTTTCTCCTTAAACTTCAACATCTTGATAGGATTTATTTTTGTCAAAGATAACAATTATCCGCCTGATTGACAAATTCTATGGCGCAAAAAAAGTGCAGACCCAAAGATCTGCACCCATTCTTATTGCTTTAGCAAGGAGTATTACTCAAGCCAGACGCCAAAAGAGCCTTGCTACCTAATTCCATAAAATTGCTTTAGCAAGAGATATTTTGAGGCTGGTCGCAGGGGGCGAAAGCGGAGTTTACTGGGAGTAAATGAGCATTTCGCACTCAAGCCAGACGCCAAAAGAGCCTTACTACCTTATTCCTAAAATTGCTTTAGCAAGAGATATTTTGAGGCTGGTCGCAGGGGGCGAAAGCGGAGTTTACTGGGAGTAAATGAGCATTTCGCACTCAAGCCAGACGCCAAAAGAGCCTTGCTAAACAATTTTATTTTACCATGCCGACATAGTTGTGAGGAGTAATAACACGCAACTCCGCCTTAACAGACTCGCTCACATCCAAGCCCTCGACAAACTCTTTGATAGTCTGCTCGGTGATGTGACCACCAGTGCGGGTGAGTGCCTTCAACGCCTCGTATGGGTTAGGATATGCCTCGCGACGAAGGATAGTCTGCATAGCCTCGGCAACAACTGCCCAGTTATCCTCAAGGTCAGCCGCCAAAGCCTCCTCGTTCAAGATAACCTTACCCAAACCCTTCTGCAACGACGCAAAGCCAATCAATGAGTGAGCCACTGGCACACCCACATTACGCAATACAGTCGAGTCGGTAAGGTCGCGCTGCATACGCGAGATAGGCAATTTCGCTGCAAGGTGCTCATACACAGCATTTGCAACGCCGAAGTTACCCTCTGCATTCTCGAAGTCGATTGGGTTCACCTTGTGTGGCATAGCCGATGAGCCAACCTCGCCCTTCTTAACCTGCTGGCGGAAGTACTCCATAGAGATGTAAGTCCACATATCGCGAGCAAGGTCAGTCAAAATGGTGTTGATGCGCTTCATAGCATCGAAGGTAGCCGCAAGGTTATCGTAGTGCTCAATCTGTGTTGTATATTGTGCGCGTACCAAGCCAAGTGACTCAACGAAGCCATTACCGAACTCCACCCAGTCAATCTCTGGGTAAGCCACATGATGAGCATTGAAACCACCAGTAGCACCGCCGAACTTCGCCATAGGCTCAACAGCGTTCAACAAGTCAATCTGGCGCTCAAGACGCTCAACAAAGACCTTGAACTCCTTGCCCAGGCGTGTAGGTGATGCAGGCTGACCGTGAGTGTGAGCCAACATAGGAACCTCCTCCCACTGCTCGGCAAGAGCATAAATCTTATCTACGATGTCGTGCAACGCAGGCAGATAGACATTAGTCAAAGCCTCCTCCAACAACAGAGGGGTGGCTGTGTTATTGATATCCTGTGATGTAAGACCGAAGTGTACGAACTCGCGGTAGTCGTTCAAGCCCAACTGCTCCAACTTCTCCTTCAAGAGGTACTCGACAGCCTTCACATAGTGGTTTGTTACGCTCTCAATCTCCTTCACATGCAGAGCATCCTCCATAGTGAACTCGGTGTAGAGTTTACGCAACTCCTCGAAAGCCGTCTTGGGTACACCCGCCAACTGTGGCAAAGGCAACTCACACAAAGCGATGAAATACTCCACTTCCACACGCACACGATAACGAATAAGTGCGTACTCTGAAAAATAATCCGACAAAGATGCCGTTACCTTATTATAACGACCATCGACGGGCGAGATAGATAAAAGTTGATGTGACATAACTGTAAAAATGTTTATTTGGGTGCTAATTTAATACTTTTTATCCACACTCGAAAGATATATTTCGGTTTCTGTCGATTTTTTTGTAATTTTGCGGGCGTAACGCCCGTTTTACGATTAGTTTGAGGGAAATAAGACAGATTGTAACGAGTGTTTTAACGAGAAAACTAAATTAAAAAATAAATGCAGCCTTTAGGCTGTATCTTTGGAGGTGTAACGCGCAGTGCGCGTCACCCCCCCCGCCGCCTCCAAAGATAATTTCGATGAAAGGGGAATTGGACTTTGTCCTATAATTTTGAATTTGTAAGGTATGAACATGTTATTCGCAATAATTGATGCCATCGTGGAGTGGGTCAAGCGCAACCCGCTCACCTGCATCCTGCTGGTTATGGTGGCGGTATTTGCGCCATCGCTCTTTGGTGCCATTTTCATTGGCATCGGCATCGTCGCATTGTTGCTCCTGGCAATACCCATCTTCGGCATATTCAAGTTGCGCCGTATGAGCAAAAAGATGGAGGAGCAGGGTAGCCAGCAGCAGGGCTTCGGTGGTTTCGGCGGCTTCTCACAGCAGTCACGCACGCAGCAACGCCCACAGAACGAGGGCGAGGTGAAGGTCTATACCACCGAGGAGCCCAAAGAAAAGCGCGTGAGCGACAAGGTGGGCGACTACATTGATTTTGAAGAGGTTAAGGATAAATAAACTACTATCAGATGTTTAAGTTTTTTGAGTCGATAGGCAAATATACGCTCCTGATGCAGAAGGTCTTTTCTCGCCCCGAGAAGAGGTCTATCTACTACACGCGCATCATGCACGAGATGGAGACGCTGGGTCTGAACTCCATAGGTCTGACCGCCATCATCTCTATCTTCATCGGTTCGGCGGTGACTTTGCAGATGGCAATCACACTGGAGTCGCCCTTCATTCCGCAATTTATGATTGGTTACGCCACCCGAGAGGTGATGATTCTCGAGTTCTCATCTACGGTTTTGGCGCTTATCCTGGCGGGTAAGGTGGGCTCTAACATCGCGTCGGAGATTGGTACGATGCGTATCACCGAGCAGATTGACGCTCTGGAGATTATGGGCGTGAACTCCGCCTCATACCTCATCCTGCCAAAGATTGTAGCAACGATATTCTTCTTCCCATTCCTGGCTATCTTCTCGATGCTCATCGGTATCGCCGGTGGTTATGGCATCGCCGAGATTACAGGCATCATGAACCCGACGGATTATGTCGAGGGTCTGCGCTACTACTTCTACACCAGCGAGATTACCTACTCGCTCGTAAAGATGGTATTCTTCGCCTTCTGCATCACCAGCATCTCGGCCTACTGCGGCTACTACGCCAAGGGCAACTCGCTGGAGGTGGGTAAGGCTTCGACACGCGCGGTGGTAATCAGTTCCATCGCCATTATGATTTGCAACCTTGTATTAACTCAACTCATCCGCACATGATCAAAGTAGAAAATGTTATAAAGTCATTCGAGGGTCGCGATATCCTGAAGAACATCTCGACAGAGTTCGGCACAGGACAGACAAACCTCATCATCGGTCGAAGCGGTTCGGGTAAGACGGTGCTGCTCAAGTCGTTGGTGGGTCTGCACGAGGTTGATAAGGGCGCTATCTACTACGACGATATATGCTTTTCGACGCTGGACTTCCGCGCACGCAAGGCCATCCGCAAGGATGTGGGAATGATTTTCCAGGGCGGAGCACTGCTCGACGCCTCTACCGTAGCGGAGAATGTAAAACTGCCGCTCGACCTCTTCACCGACCAGTCGGAGGAGGAGAAGATGGAGCGCGTGAACCTCTGCCTGAAGCGAGTAAACCTCGAAAATGCACATAAGTTATACCCCTCGGAGTTGAGTGGTGGTATGATCAAGCGCGCCGCCATTGCGCGTGCCATCGTGCTGAACCCACGCTACCTCTTCTGTGATGAGCCAAACTCGGGTCTTGACCCGCAGACATCCATCGTCATCGACAACCTCATCAGCGACATCACCAAGGAGTATAACATCACCACCATCATCAACACCCACGATATGAACTCGGTGATGGAGATTGGCGAGAAGGTGGTCTTCATCTATGAGGGTCAAAAGTGGTGGGAAGGCACAAAGGATGACATCCTCCACGCCGACAACCGCGAGTTGAACGACTTTGTCTTTGCCTCGGCAATGGCAAAACGCGCCAAGATGTCGGTGAAGTAATCCGCTTGACATATAATAAAAAAGACCGCCCGATGGGTGGTCTTTTTGTTTTTGATACCATATTATCTTTGGAGGCGAGGGCAGGCGTAACGCCTGTTTTGCACTCTCCCTGATGCGCCTTATTCATCCTATTTCCATAGGAATTTTCTAAATATTCGAGAAGAAATCTATAGCCTCTCTGTTGAAGAAAGACTTGTTATCCACATTGCAGATATGACCTGCGTTGGGGACTACGACCATTGAGACAAGGTCGCCACCCTCGCGTGCGGCGGCGAAGGCCTGCGAGAGGAAGAGGTGGTCGTTCTCACCCATCAGGTAGAGGGTTGGGATAAGCACTCGCTTGCTGAACAGATCGGCCATCTTGCGGCTGATGTTATCACCCAACTGCATCCACTCAAGGAAACTCTCGAAACTCAACTTCTGGGCGTTCTTCAGGAACAGGTACTTCGACTTTGCGTAACGGCGCTGCGGAATTATAAACTTGGCAATGAGCCACTTCATCAGGCGGTAAGGGATGATGTTCTTGAACATATCGACCATACGGATGAGCACTCGTGTGCGTACATTGAGTTTGGTCACAGCGCCTGCCAGCACCATACTCTCCACTCGCTCGGCGTAGCGCTCGGCAATAACTCGCACGATGATGCTACCCAGCGACAGACCCATAAAGTGCGACTTCTCGATACCTACGGCATCCACAACCTCCATAACCTGGTCGGCAACCTTCTCGAAGTTAAGCCCGCCACACAGCACCTCGCCCACCGAGCCGCCGTGACCTGCCAAATCGACCAGCAGCAGGTTGAAATGGCGTGCGAAATCGGGCACCTGACGAAACCACACCTCGATGCTTCCGCCCGCGCCGTGCACCATCACGACCCACCTGTTGTCGGGGTTATTACCAATCACTTTATAGTTGAGCATACGCAAAAAATTTGCGCAAAGATACAATAATTATTCATAATGCGGCAACCTAAATTCAAAATAACCTCGCCTCACACACGCTATCGACTGATTTTGAGCAACATTATTCCACCATAAAAATTCACAGCCACGGGCGGCGACTCACTCCTCGAACAACGCCGAGCGCCACCCCCGCCTCCGCAAAAGTTCGTAAATTTCTTGATGCGGCAGCCTCCGCCCTTCTGCCGCCGTAACCTTTTGAGCGCAAACGGTTAGAGAGTCCCAGCAAGGGGTGAAAATGGGCAAAAAGTGTGCTTTGAGGTTAGCAAATTGTTAAGTTTACGCAAAATCTCAATTTTTTACTATTATAAAATTTGTTTTCCCGTGAAAAAATGTATAATTTTGCGCTGTTAAAAAAGTAACAAATGTTTAATTTAATATAATCAAAATCGTATTATGGCACAGATTAAGATTGGTATCAACGGTTTCGGTCGTATCGGCCGTATGGTATTCCGTGCAGCTTGCACACAGACAGAGAAGTATGATGTAGTAGGTATTAACGACCTCTGCCCAGTAGAGTACTTGGCTTACATGCTTAAGTATGACACAATGCACGGTCAGTTCGACGGTACTATCGACTTCGACGCTGAGAAGAACCTTTTGATCGTTAACGGTAAGGCTATCCGCGTTACTGCAGAGCGTAACCCAGAGGATTTGAAGTGGAACGAGGTTGAGGCTGAGTATGTAGTTGAGTCAACTGGTTTGTTCCTCACAGCTGAGAAGGCTGAGGCTCACATCAAGGCTGG
>JAEIGA010008585.1_pt1 | contig 15493 bp, 11 predicted proteins | sample 9270691 | NCBI WGS metagenome assembly JAEIGA01 (sample SAMN17057246, study PRJNA624740) | gut metagenome | biome: biome; isolation source: fecal sample | host: Bos grunniens | place: China: Xizang | collected 2019
AGGCTTTTTTAGCCCTTGCGATTATCTGTGCATCATGCGATGCTCCTGTGGCTACACCTGATGTGCCGTTGCATAAGCCGGATAATGAAGAAAATCAGGGAGGCGGAAACAATTCCGATCCAGTCGATCTTTCCGTAAAATATCCGGATCCCAAGACACCTAAGGTCAAGACCCTTCAGTTTGACGGTTTTTTCACAGAAACAACTATCAAGCCTGGAATCACTCTTTATTCTGCAGAGATGAAGAAAGAGTCTGATATTACAAAGGCGTATCAGACGATTTTTGTACTTGAAGTGGATCTCAATAATGAAGATTACAAGGTGGATTTCTATTATGGCAAGAGTGATACCACATCTGCAATTGCCATGAAACAGAATGCAATAGCTGCCATCAATGCTTGTTACGAGCTTGAGGCAATATATTGCAAGACCAATGGTGTGGTCCATGGAACATGTACCTTGGCCTCGGATCATCTCAGGTTCTGGAAACACGAGGCTGCAGTTGTCAGCGACGGCAATAGAAAGATCGGTATGGTTTATGGCGCCAAAGGAACGAATAATCATAAAGATGGCGGCCTTCAGGCTCTTGAGGTTTATAAAGGCCTTAAAGAACCAAATATCTTTGCGAGTGCGCCGATGCTCATTGATGACTATGATCCTGTAGGTGCCAGCTATGTTCCTGCGTCATATAGTTCATCGGCCCTTTCAAAGCTCGATGGAGAAGATTGGCGAAGGCATCAGGGCGTGCGTCACCCACGAGTGGCGGTGGCTCTGACCGACGATAATGATCTTCTTCTGGTTGTTGTCGATGGCAGATTCTCCGGCAAGGCGGAAGGTATGTCTGCAAAGGAACTTACAAACTTCCTTGTCAAATATTTCAACCCTCGTTGGGCTATAAATATGGATGGAGGCGGTTCATCGACAATGTACATCGATGGATATGGAGATCCGGTAAATAATGTGCTTAATTACCCTGCAGATAATAAGAAGTGGGATCATTACGGACAGAGAAAGAGACCTTCTTTGTTCCTTGTCAAGTATGCAAAATAATCTGATTGCATGAAAATTTGTTCGGATTTGCTGCAAATTCAAACAAAATTCCGATAGTAAATCGCCCTTGGAGATTGCTCTGAGGGCGATTTTTTCATTTAAACATATACTTTTTCATTACACGGATAAGTCTTCGGAACTTTGCATCAGATAAAAGTTGATTTATATGAAGAAAAGATATCTGCTTGCTTTGATGCTCCTGGTCTCGTGTGAGATTCTCGATAATGACCCGCAGAAGCATGTCCCGGATGATAAGAATGACAGCACTTATATTGCTCTGGAGGAGGTGGCGCATATACTGTCGGAAATCCCGCTTTCATACGCACAATTCAAGGAAGTACATCAAGCCGTCACCTCTTCCTCCGGCAATGGTTATGACGAGGAATATACGATGAAGAATCTTTTCAGGAGCCCCGGTGCCGGAGTCGGCGATCAAAAGCAGACAAAGTCGGAAGAAGTGTGGGAGACTCCTCTGCGCGAACTGATAGGGGACTATCTCCGCTCCAGGCCTGTGACCCGTTCGGGGCAGGTGGCTGACGCCGAGATATTTCTGAAATGTCTTGAGGAGTCGGATGTGCAGATTTACTGGCCTTTTTCGGAATCATGGGACGGACGCGAATCCCCGGTGATCACTTTCGACCCGGAGGATGGCTCGGAGGTCAATACAGGATATATGGTTTCAATGGAAGATGATGGCTCCCGCCATGTGCAGGAGGTTGTTGTGGATGAGGAGATGGCGAAGGAACGTCCGGTGTGGGTTGTCAACAGAAACTCCGATGCAGGTTACACATCATTGGAGATGTTGAGGAGGGAAGACCCGGACTGGGGCGAAGGAGGCGGAAGCATCATCGTGAAACCCTTGTCGGACACTGACGCTGCTGCAGTCGGACAAAATATCACAAAGTCCGGAGATAAGCCACTCAGGACTTTGATACTCAAGGATTTCACCATGCACCGTCAGTATGACAGCTGGTTCGCCGGAGCCTCGGAATTCTTCGTAAAGATAGGCTCGGTGGAAGATTTCACGGCATCTACGGAAGCGGAACTTCAGCTATATGATCCCGTGATCACTGACTTCATGATAGTGGTGAAACGTAATCAGGTCGGTATCCCTCAGCCCTTCAATGCCATACTCGTTTCGGAATGGACGGACCAGCTTACCCATTGCGCTCTGATGATAATAGAGGATGACGGAGGTACAAGAAAGACATGGGATTGTTCTGCAAGTGTCAAGATACAGTCGAAGACCTACGGCTTCGATATCTCCATACCGTTCAACAGCAGGGATGATATAGTGTGGCGCGGTCAGCTGGCCGGAAGATGGATAGAGCAGAACAGCAACCTGGTCGGCCGCTTCGGAGATCTGAACCTTACGTTCGAAGTTCTGGAGTACTGATTATGGCAGGGTGACCGTCATTTCGCATCTCCTGCAGTCGAAATGCAGGGCGAAGCGTCGTCCGTTGTTAAGAAGGAAAAGCGGTCCGCTGTCCTTGGCGTGGTGGTGGATAGGGCAGATTCCGAGTTCATAGCGTATGCAGTAGCGGCTGCGCATAAGCTCGGCATCGGCAAGAGGGGCCAGTTCGTAGGCTTTCCCTACAGTGATAGCTCCGGCCGCTTCGTAGACACTAAGGGAAAGGTTGTTTGCAATATTGGTTTTGTATGTGATGTCCTTGTGGGGGAGTGTCTGGCAAGCCACGTCGCCGGCTCTTCTGCAAAGGATGTCCTTTTTGTTACATGGCTGGGCCTCAAGGAGTTCTGCGAGCTCTCTTCTGATTGCATTGAGTGACGATGCGCTCATGAAAGGAAGGCCGTCTCCGGCTTCGAGAGTCCTGAAAGTAAAGGCAAATGATCCTGTGTTCTTGCCCATCTGGCCGCGTATCATTCCTTCCATTCTTTCGAGGTTCTGTGCCTTGTCCCCCTCTATGACTGAGGAAACCACGGCCTTGCGTCCGTCCTCGCTTTCCGCCCTTGCAGTGATTCTCCAGCCTGTGCCTTCGGCCTTGATGTCCATGTCTGCTGACACCCTTATCTCCCTCGTGCAGTTCTGCCTGTCGAGTTCCTTCTCGAATGCGGCATTTATGTTCCTGAAGATCTTCGCGCCGACAAAGAGGGAAGGTACGTCCTTGCATCTTATGCTGCTGCCCTCGCATACGTCGCCTCTGAAGCCTGCGACTCCTCCGCTTCTGTCCACGAATGAGAAGCCGTCTCCATTGTTGAGGACTATGTCTTTTCTGACTTTACGTATGGATATGGTGCCCCTGCTTATGCCTGTGACTTCACCTATCTCCTCGCCCATGGATTTTGCAGCGTCCATAGCTGCCCATCTGCCTCTCTTTCCGTCAAGAAAAAGTTCTGTATAACCTCTGTTGAAGGTCTTGTAAGGGTCCGGGGTGAAACCGTTGCGTATCTGTCCGAAGGAGCCGCGTTCGTATGTCTCCGGATGCTTTTCCACGATAGTGTCAAGTGCAAGGGAGTGGTATCGTACTATATTCCTTACATATGAGGCGTTCTTGAGACGTCCCTCGATCTTGAAGGAGGTGATGCCGGCATCCGCCAGCTCTGCCAGTCTGTCGTGGAGGTTGTAATCCTTGAGCGAGAGCAGGGCCTTGTCCCTGACGAGCACCTTTCCTGATGCATCGACGAGGTCATAACGCGAGCGGCAGGCCTGGATGCATGCGCCTCTGTTGGCGCTTCTTCCCGCAATGTGCTCGGAAAGGTAGCACTGACCGCTGTAGCATACGCATAGAGCTCCATGTACGAAGAATTCCAGCTCGCAGCTCACTGCATCGCGGATGGCGCGTATCTGTTCCAGCGACAGCTCCCTCTCGAGTATGAGCCTTGAGAATCCGAGGCCTTCGAGGAATTTCGCCTGCTCGGGCGTGCGGATGGCGCATTGCGTTGATGCATGAAGCGGGATGTGGAAGTCTTTTCTGATGTTTCCGATGCCGTTTTCGGCCATCTTGAGTATGGCCATGTCCTGGATGATGAGAGCATCGGCTCCGGCTTCCTGCACGTCAAGCATCTGCCTGTATGCGGCTTCCAGCTCATCATCGTAGAGTATTGTGTTGAGAGCGACGAAAATTCTCGCTCCATATTTGTGCGCATGTCCGCAGAGGGTGCGTATCTGCGAGATATCGTTTCCTGCTGCCTGACGCGCGCCGAACTGAGGGCCGGCTATATACACGGCATCGGCACCGCAGTCTATTGCTGCGATGCCGATTTCCGCGTCTCTTGCCGGAGCAAGCAGTTCAAGCTGTCTCATATATTAAAGAGCCTGAAGCATCTGCTGAGCTGTAGGGCCGAACTTAGGGTCAGTAGTGATCTTCTGATAGTACTGCTTAGCCTTTTCCTTGTTGCCCATAGTCTGTGCTGTAGCAGCGATGGTGTAGATCATCTGAGCTGCATCCTTAGCGTTAGGTGAGAGCTCGAGGTACTTCTCGAGGTACTTGATAGCGTCCTCGTTCTTCTTGAGCTGTGAAGCTGCTGTACCTGCAACCTTCATTGCTGTAGCGTTCTCCTGATACTCGTTTGACTTGAGAGCTGCGTCAACAGCCTCCTGATACTTCTTGACCTTGAGGAAAGCAGCTGCCTGCTTTACGTATGTGCTTGAAAGCTGCTTCATAGCGTTCTTCTCCTGGCCATGTCTTGCTGCGAGAAGGTATGCGTTCTCAGCCTCAGCGTTCTTGCCGAGTGCTCCGAGTGCCATACCGAGACGGAGAGCTGCCATGCCGTTTGTAGTATCTGCAGCAACTACCTGCTGATAAGTCTCAGCTGCGCCAGCGAAGTTCTTTGCATTGAGCATGTCGCCTGCCTTTGACATGAGTACCTGTGGTACGAGAGTCTTGGCATCCTCTGCAGCGTCAGCATTGCCATAGCTTTCTGCAACCTCGATAGCCTTGTTGAGCTGCTCGATAGCACCGTCAAAGTTTTCAGCCTTGATGAGGTCCTTAGCGATGGAAACCATAAGTACAGGAATTGCGTTCTTGCAGTTTGTTGCAACCTCGGCACCCTCTTCTCCGAGAGCCTCAGCCATTGTGAGAGCTGTCTGGAAATAATTGAGAGCTGCGTCCTTGTTGCCCATCTGGAGCTCCATAGCACCATTGTTGTAGTTTTCTGTTGCCTGTGCGATGTCCTGTGCAGACACTGTGAGGGCTGTCATTGCAGCCGCTACCAACATGAGGAAGATTTTCTTCATAGTCTTTATTACGTTATTTGTTTATTATGTTCCTAAAAGTAAAATAAATGCAAAATTAGAAATTTTTTGTCGTATTTTTGCAACAGTGAAGTGTATTTATGATGAAAAGAGGTTTTTTTAGGTTAATAATCGCAATATCAGGCTTGTTATGTGCAACAATCGTACCAGCACAGAACCTGCCTGTCCTTACGCCGGATCCGGCAATAAAGCAGGGAAAACTTCCTAACGGTCTTACATACTATATCGTAGCCAATCAGTCGGCAAAGGGTCATGCTGATTTCGCTCTGGTCCAGAAGACCGGAACAGCAACCGATTCGGAAGCCGCAGCAGACAAGGCTATATCTGTGGCCAAGGATGCGCTTGCCGCTCTTCCTAGGATAAAATCGAAGTCGCCTCAGTCCTGGATGGCATTGCACGGCGTGACGCCGGATGCCGACGGCTTCATCAATGTGACTCCTGATGCGACTGTCTTCAGGTTCCATGATATGTCCCTTTCTTCCGGAAAGAATGTCCCGGATTCGACCATCCTTCTGCTCATGACCATAGTGGACAGGGTCTCGGCGACTGACGACCCGTATCTCGCGAAGTGGTATTCGCCTTCCGACCAGGCGGTCATCATTTCCGGAGATGTGGACGCGAATGCCATGATCTCGAAGCTTACTTCGCTTTCATATATGACTCCGGAAGTGAAGTCCCTTCCGCGACAGGAATACAAATGGGAGGAAAAGGAGGATGCTGAATTCATCATCAGGACCGGTTCGGCTGACGCAATAGCGGAGGTGAGTGCTTCATGGAAGCAGCCGCGTGCGCCGCGAGAGTATATGAATACCGTTCAGCCGGCGATATATGAACGCTTCGTCAATGTGCTCGGATACATAGTGGAGCGCAGGGTGCGCCAGGATCTCGCACGCAGGAATGTGCCCGTCGCCGACGTGTCGTGCCGCTACAGGAGCAGCGCCGAGGGACCGGGCGACGAGATGTTCACCGTGTCGGTAAGGGTCCGTGAAGACAACGCCCTCCGTGCGGCCGGTGCTCTCGCGAGAGTATGCGGCTCCATCGATGCCTCTGCGGTTACGGTGGATGAGTACAAGGTGGCGCGTCAGAATTACATCAACGCGCTTTCGGATGAGGCGGGTTCGTCCTTCAAGGACAATGCGGCGTATGTGGACAGATGCATAGCTGCCTTCCTGCACAATGCTTCCCTTGCATCCGCCAAGGAAAAGCTGAACCTGCACCTCTCGAGAAATCTTCCGGATACGACTCAGCTCAGGCTCTTCAACGACATGGCCAAGGCCCTTATAGACGGCTCGAGGAATCTTACGGTAAGCTGCATCACGGGAAAAGAGGTCTGTGACGAATCCAAGCTCAGGAATGCCTTCTATTCCGCATGGTCGGATTCATTTTCGAATCCGTCCGAGCTCGACGCTTTCTATACGGCTCCGGCCTTCGAATGGCCCGGTCAGGGTGCAAAGGTCAAGCTCGAATCGACGAAGACAGACCCTATGTCCGGCGGTTCCGTATGGACCTTCTCCAACGGGTTCAAGGTGATATACAAGAAGATGAATACGGGAGGCAAGGTCCATTGGACCATGGCTCTGAACGGCGGTTACGGCAGTCTCGATGATATTGCGGCCGGCGAGGGCGCGTACGTCTCGGATTATTTCGGCCTCTGCCGCATAGCCGGAGTCGAGGGCCGTACCTTCAATGATATGCTCATGTCCAAGGGAATGACCTTCGAGACACGCGTGGGACTTACAGGAACCCTTTTCTCGGGCGTGGCTCCGGCAGACAGCACCGTGAGGGTGCTTCAGTCCCTGATCGCCATTTCCAACAGCCGCACGAATGATGAAGGACCTTTCGCAAACTTCATGGCGGACGAGGCTCTGCGTCTCGAATTCCAGAAGAACGGCCCGGTTGCCCGTATGGCGGCCATAGACAATATCATGTGCCCGGACTACAAGTATTCATGGATGAAGAGCGCGGGCAATCTGACGGCTGATTTCCAGTCCAAGGCGGACCGTTTCTTTACCCGTCAGGCGGGAAAGATGAACGACGGAGTCCTTGTGCTCGTCACGGACCAGAATGAGGCGGACCTCAAGAAGCTGCTGATGTCATATGTGGGCAACTTCCGCACGACAGGCGCGGCATTCCGCAGACCGTCCATCCGCTATCAGCCTATTTCAGGCTGGGCTACCCATACGGTCGATGGCGAGGTCAGCAGCATAGATATGGCCATGTCGGCCGTCGTGCCTCTGACCATGGATAACTACATGACGGCCTCAGTGGCGGCCATGGTGCTGGAGAAGTCGCTTTCCGCTGCCTTGGTCAATACGGGCATGTATTCCGATGTAAGCTATAATTTTGTCATCACCCCGCAGGAGAGACTGAATGTGCTTGTTTCCGTCTCGCCGCTTTCTCCAGCAGCATTCGCTTCGCATATAGACCCTTCCGGCCCTATCGAGGCCCTTTCAATCATACGCTCCATGATGCATGATCTGTCCGAGACAAAGATACCTGATGCGGCTCTGGCTTCATGCAAGGCCTATCTGGAGAGTTATCTTGCTCAGAGGATGACGGAACCGGAGTATTGGCTGGATGCCATTGCAAAGAGATATCTTGACGGCAAGGATTTCTCCACTTCCTATGCCGCGAAGATAGACGCCGTGAATGCTGAAAAGGTGAAGAAGCTGCTTTCGGAACTCAATGCCGGAAGCAAGGTGGAATATGTTGTAAACCCAAAACAGTAAATATATGGATCACAGATTCGGAACTATAGTGCAGATTGACGATTGTCTTATCTCGGAGGAAATTCTTACCGAGTACTTTGCTTGCGATTACGAGAAATGTCAGGGCTGCTGCTGCGTCATAGGCGACAGTGGTGCACCGCTTGAGGAGTGCGAGGTCGAGGCGATAGAGAAGAACTATAAGATATTCTCTCCTATAATGCAGGAGAAGGGACGTGCGGCCGTTGCAGCCAAAGGCTTCTACGAGATAGATGTGGACGGAGACCTTGTCACTCCGCTCGTTCCCGGAAGCGAGGAATGTGCCTATACCCTCTTTGATGAGGACGGCAACTGCTTCTGCTCTATGGAGAGATGCTGGTTCCAGGGTAAGGGAGACTTCCGCAAGCCGATCTCATGCTGGCTCTATCCTATAAGAATCTCCCCTTTGAGCAACGGAACAAGGGCTCTCAACCTCCATCGCTGGAACATCTGCCGTGATGCATTCGAAAAGGGCAGGAAGGAGAAAGTGCGTGTATATCAGTTCCTTCGTGAACCGATAGAAAGGTATTTCGGCGAAGAGTTCTGGCAGGCGCTGGATCAGGCTGCCAGGCACATCAACGGAGAGGCTTAGTCCTGCTGCGGATTCAGTTTGTATTCGAGTCCTGTGGCAAGGCGGAATACGTCTTTCCTCAGACCTTCCATCTCGAATCCGCCCTCAGTCATGCTGAGGCTTATGCGGTCTTCATACATCCTTGTCAGACGTCCTGCAGCGCCCTTGAAACGGAATGTTACTGTATCGCCGCTTTCTGACTCGAGGACATAATTGCGCTCGTTCATGTAATTCATCACGCTGCTGCGGACCTCATTCCATGAGCCCTGATATGGGACTGGTCTGCAGATGAAGCCTACTTTAGGATAGACTGCAGCGATGGCTGCAAAGAAAAGGGCTATCTTCCAGATTGCGCTGTATCCGCCTCTGAACATGGTCTCTATATTTCCGTCAGCCATGCCTGTGAGTACCAGGGCTGTGATGATGAGCGAAGTGAGCAATGCGAAGTAAAAGAAGTATTTTACCGATCTGATGAAATATCTCATATGTCTTTTGTATAATTTTTGCATGTATATGCCTTTGGAGCACTATGCAAAGATATGAAAAATCCGATATTTTGCTATCTTTGTGCCCCTATAGCATGAAACTTTAAACCAAACAGAAATATTATGGATGAGCAGAATTTGAAAAAAATCATGTACGCCTTGGCTGCTTTGGCAGTTGTTCTTGCAGGAACTCTTGCATACATCTGGTATCAGAAGTCATCGCTCGTAAATGATCTCAAGATCGAGAAGGAGGAGTTGACAGAGCAGATGATTGCCCTCCAGAATGATTATGCGACCCTTTCTTCTGATTACGATACAATCAACATGCAGCTCGACTCTTCTCGCGAGGAGGTCTCGCAGCTCATCGAGAGAATCAAGAAGACCGAGGCTACAAACAGAAGCAAGATCAGACAATACGAGAAGGAGCTCGGAACTCTCAGAAGCATCATGCGTAACTACATCACGCAGATCGACTCCCTCAATACCCTCAACAAGCAGCTTACAGCTGATGCTGCAGCTGCACGTCGCGAGGCTGCAGAGAGCAGGAGGAAGTCAGAGCAGCTCAGCAAGACAGTCGCAAACCTCACAGGTCAGGTGGCTGCAGGAGCTGTCATCAAGGCACGCGGTATCAGGATTGAGGCATACAATGCATCGGACAAGGTTACAGACCGCAGCAGCAGGGTAGTACGTCTTCTTACCACCCTCAGCCTGGTTGAGAACGACCTTGCACCGAAGGAGCCGGTAAGAGTCTATATAAGAGTGAAGGGTCCGGACGGAGTCCTTCTCACAAACTCGGAGCAGAGGACTTTCACATACAGCGGAGAGCCTATGATCTGTTCGGCATCACGTGAGGTCGACTATCAGGGCAAGGAGGTCGAGCTCAGCATCTATCTCAATGATATCACCGGTTATGTGAAGGGTATCTATACAGTAGAAGCTTACACCGAGCAGACCCTTCTCGGAACAGCGGAGCTCATGCTCAGATAAACCGTGATCTATATCCACATCCCATTCTGCAGAAGCTTCTGCACATATTGCGACTTTTATTCGGAGGTCGCTGCAAAATGCCGCAGAGCGGAAGATGGAAGCCGACAGGAAGCCCTTTTCGAAGGCTTTGTCAAGGCTCTTGGATGTGAGATTACACATAGGGCGGACGAAATGTCGTCCGAAGTGAATACATTATACATAGGAGGTGGCACCCCGTCGGTGCTGCCTCTTTCTGCGTATGCCTCTGTGCTTTCATCCTTGTCTGCTGCCGGCATCACCTCTCCTTTCGATGAATTCACCTTCGAGGTCAATCCCGAGGACGTCGTCGAGAAGGGGGCAGCTTATGTCAAGGGGCTGCTTGACCTTGGAGTGAACCGTATAAGCATGGGCGTGCAGTCATTTGACGACGGGATATTGAAGTGGATGAACCGCAGGCATGATGCGCAGACCGCGAGGAAGGCATATGCCATTCTGGAGGAGGCAGGAGTCAAGAACATCAGCATAGACCTTATATTCGGTCTTTCGCAGCTTACGGACGGGCAGTGGCGGGATACTGTCAGCTCGGCCCTGGATATATCCGCATCAGGCATTCCTCCGAAACACATTTCGGCATATCAGCTCTCTGTCGAGCCAGGCAGCGCCCTGGCGAAACTGGTGGAAAGAGGACTGTGGTCGGAGGCTCCGGATGAGCTCTGCGCGCGTCAGTATGCAATACTTTGCGAGATGCTGGGCCGGGCGGGATACCACCATTATGAGATATCGAATTTCGCTCAGCCGGGCTATGAGGCGGTGCATAACAGTGCCTATTGGAAGCATGTGCCGTATGTGGGTCTGGGACCGGGAGCGCATAGTTTCAGCGGCACTTCGCGAAGCTGGAATCAGCCCGACCTCAAAGCCTATGCTGCGGCCCCTCTGTCCCTGCGTGACGGTGAGGAACTCGATGAGGAGCAGCTCGATATGGAAAGGATAATGCTGGCCTTGCGTACGTCTGATGGCATCTCAGGGCCTTATCTCCGGGAACATTGCGACCGCCCCGCGCTTGAGCGTGCATTCAGCTGCGGAGATCTGCAGACCCTCCCTTCGGGCAAGGTCCGTATTCCCGAAGAACGCTTCTTTATATCGGACGCAATAATATCTGAAATAATCTGAAAATCGTGAATCATATGGAAAACATCTATGCTCAAAGAATAGCTGCCTTGAGGCAGATGATGCTCAGGAACGGCTGGGATGCTGTTGTTGTCGGCGGCTCTGATCCGCACGCCAGCGAATATCCGGCTCCGAGGTGGAAGCAGGTAGAATGGCTTACAGGCTTTACAGGCGAAGCCGGTGATGTTGTTGTCACCCGTGACCATGCGGGACTCTGGACCGATTCACGGTATTTCATACAGGCCCTGACGCAGCTTGAAGGTACAGGTGTTGAACTTCACAAGACCCGCGTTCCGGATGCGGTGATGATTCCGGAGTGGCTGACGGGACGTGCCAGGGTTGTCGCTGTGGACGGCTTGTGCCAGAGCCTTGTGACTGTAAGGAATATACAGAAGAACATCGAATGCGGCGATTCGGATGACGAATGCCGCATAGTGGACGTACCGGACCTTCTCGAGAGACTCTGGACCGATAGACCGGCAATCCCTTCGACTCCGGTCACTACCCTTGACGTAGAGTGTTTCGGAGGAATACCCCGAACTGACAAGATTTCCTGGCTGCGCAAATGGATGATGCTTGAGGAGATGGACGGAGTGCTCCTGACCACCCTTGATGAGATCGCATGGCTGCTGAATGTACGAGGAAACGATATAGAGTATAATCCGCTGGTCATTTCATATCTTCTTGTAACTCAGGATTATGTGAAATGGTTTGTCAAGAAGTCTGTTTTCGGGGCTACAGATCCTGATACGATAGACAGCTATTCGGAGCTCAAGGCAGACGGGGTCGAGATTGAGGATTATGATGCAATATACTTTGCTCTTTCAGATGTCGAGCAGGGAGCTTCATGGAAAATATATGTCGACCATACGACCTTGAATTACCACCTTGCCCATCATGTCATGGAGTCCTGTCCTGATACCAGACTTATTTATGGAACATCTCCGGTCATACTGGAAAAGGCCGTAAAGACCGAGTCTGAAATAGGCTTCCTGCGTCAGACATATATCGATGACGGCATAGCTGTAGAACGTTTTCTTTACTGGCTCGAACAACAGCTTGCCGAGCGTGGCGAGGTCTCTGAGTGGGAGGCTTCCGAGCGTCTTACATCTTTCAGAAAGGAGATACCCGGATACAGAGGCAACAGCTTCGAGAACATCTCCGCATATGGCCCTGATGCGGCGCTTCCGCATTATTCTACACCTCGCGAGGGCTCTGCGATGATACGTCCCCAGGGCCTTTACCTCGTCGATTCCGGCGGACAGTATCTTACCGGAACGACCGACATCACCCGCACTGTGCCTATGGGCGAATGCACTCCGCTCGAAAAGGAGGATTATACCCTCGTGCTCAAGGGCATGATCGCTCTGTCGATGGCCGTTTTCCCTCGTGGAACAGCCGGCTGCCAGCTCGATGTATTGGCCCGCAACGCCCTCTGGCGTACAAAACGCAATTTCGGCCATGGAACAGGCCACGGCATAGGCTACTGGCTCTGCGTTCATGAAGGTCCGCAGGATATCAGGCAGAATTTCAACTCCCAGCCCCTGTTGCCGGGCATGGTGACATCGAATGAGCCGGGACTTTACCGCGAAGGCCGCCATGGAATAAGACACGAGAATATAGTTCTTTGTCGCGAGGCTGGAAAGAATGACTTCGGTGACTGGCTTGAGTTCGAGACACTTACGTGCTGCCATATCGATACTTCCGCTGTTGTTGCCGATATGCTCTCAACTGACGAAAAAGCATGGCTCAATGCCTATAACGAGCAGGTTTACAGGAAACTTTCCCCTTCGCTTCCGGCAGATATCGCTGTATGGCTGCGCGCCAAGACCATGCCTGTCTGATAAAAAAATACGGCACTGTCGTCTGACCTGATAGATTTTTTTGTAACTTAGACTCCTTATTTCCTAAAGTCGGAATCTATGGAAACAAATTACGATGCACTGATTCAGGCCAGTGCCGATGAATTATTCTCTAAAATGGAGCAGAAGGAGAGTGCCGAGGATATGGCACGTCTCCGTGATGCATTTGAGTTTGCGCGTGAAGCCCACCTGCCGCAGAAGCGCAAGTCGGGCGAGCCTTATATCATCCACCCTGTCAGCGTTGCGCGCATCGTGGCCGAGGAGCTCGAACTGGGCCCGGATCCGGTGATAGCGGCCTTCCTGCACGATGTGGTGGAGGATACTTCTTATACCATAGATGATATCCGCGAGAGATTCGGCGATGAGGTTGCCTTCCTCGTGGGAGTCGTGACCAAGGAAAAGAAGGCAAAGTATGTGCAGTCCAAGCAGATAGATAACTTCCGTCAGATACTTGCGTCAATGCAGTACGACGTCCGTGCCCTGCTCATCAAGCTGGCCGACCGTCTCCACAACATGCGTACGCTCAGCAGCATGCGCGCGGACAAGCAGATGAAGATAGCGGGAGAGACAGACTACTTCTATGCTCCGCTGGCGAACCGTCTGGGACTGTACCATGTGAAATCGGAGCTTGAGAACCTTTCCTTCCGTTACCGCTGTCCTCGCGAATATACCCTGCTTGAAAAGCTTCTCCGCGAAGAGTTCGAGCGCGAGGATTCGAATATCAAGGCCTTTACGTCAAAGATAGAGCGTCTGCTCTCGGAAAAAGGAATAGTTGCGCGTACGGAGGTACGTTACCGTAAGCCCTACAGCATCTGGATGAAGATGAACTCGAGAGGCTGCGACTTCGCCCATATCGATACCAAATATTATGTCAGGGTCATCTACCAGAATCTCGAACCTTGGTCGGAGAAGGATACCAGCCTTCGCATCTATTCGGTTCTGACCGATGCCTTCAAGGAACGTCCGGGCAGTGTCTCGAACTATATAGACGCTCCGAAAGAGAACGGTTATCAGAGCTTCCAGGTAAAACTGCTCAACGACAAAGGTAAATGGGAAGAGCTTCATATCTCATCGGAGCGTATGGTCCGTAACGGCCGACTCGGTTGTGCAGCGGAACGTACTGACGAGAACATACAGGCCTGGCTCAACAAATTCAACGAGCTCCTGAAAGAAGTCGCCGATCAGGATGAAGGTCTCGATTTCATGGATGATGTGACCTCTTCATTCTACTATGACGATATCATGGTCTTCACTCCGAAGGGCCGCGGTATCATCCTGCCTAAGGGCGCCACAGCTCTCGACTTCGCTTTCGAAATCCACAGCCGCATAGGCGAGCATGCCCAGTATGCTCGTATCAACGGAAAGCTTTCGTCTGTAAAGACCGTGCTCAAGAGGGGAGACTGCGTCGAGATCGGTACCGATCCGGAGGTGGAGCCGCAGCGCGACTGGCTCAAGCATGTCCTTACTTACAAAGCCCGCAAGTTCATAGGTTCATACCTCTCGCGTAAGTCTGGCTGCTGCTTCGAGCGCTGTCCGCATTGCCACCCGCTTCCGGGTGACGAAGTGATCGGTTTCCAGCAGGAGAACGGTACCATACACATCCACAAGCGCAATTGCCAGACAGCGATCCGCATCGCTTCCCAGCAGGGAGATTCCATCGTGGCCGTAAATTTCGACGAAAGCTGCGATTGCCTCTATCCGGTGCGTATAAGCGTCACTGCGATAGACAGATACCACCTGCTCAGCGACCTGGTGGAATGTATCACAGAGAAACTACATCTTTCGATGAGAGGTCTCAAGACTGAGACCGCCGACAATATCGGTGTCTGCACCATAGACTTCGCTGTCCACTCGATGGGCGAGCTCCAGACCGCAATGGACAGCATCGCCGCCATTCCGGGCGTGGACGAGGTGCAGAGGATTGATGTGGAATAGCTTCCCGTATAAAAAACAACCGCTCCCTGTCAGTGACAAGGAGCGGTTATTTTATTCTGTTTTGTCGGATTAGCAGCAGCCTCCGCAGCAGCAGTTAGCCTGGCAGAATGCGTTGATTGCAGTAGCGCAGAAACCGAGAACGATGATCGCTACAACTACGTAACCGATGCAGGTAAGTCTCTTCTCCCAAACCTTGTTGCTGAGACCCATAGTCTGGAATGCGCTCCAGAAGCCGTGGCAGAGGTGGAGTCCGAGAGCTACGAACCATACTACATAGAGTGCAACCATCCACCAGTTCTTGAATGTCTCGTTGAGGAGAAGATATGGATCCTCAGCGTGCTCGCCCATGAACTCCTTGAGCTGCATGTCAGCCCAGAAGTGGTTGAGGTGGAATGCTACGAGGCCGAGAACTACAACACCGAGAAGAAGCATGTTCTTTGAAGCCCACTCAGCCTTTGTCTTGTTTGCGACAGCGTAACGCTCCTCACCACGAGCCTTGTA
>JAEIGA010008586.1_pt1 | contig 15493 bp, 23 predicted proteins | sample 9270691 | NCBI WGS metagenome assembly JAEIGA01 (sample SAMN17057246, study PRJNA624740) | gut metagenome | biome: biome; isolation source: fecal sample | host: Bos grunniens | place: China: Xizang | collected 2019
TAGTCGCCGAATTGTTTCAAAATAGTAATACAAGCAATAAAGTTAATTGCTAGATACGTACAGTTAGCTTCACGACGAATCTCAACAGTGATAGTACCGTCTGTGTTAATTGTGTAGCTATATGGGTCAAGTTCTGCGATACTATTAGAAATATCACGACGCTTGATAGAAGTACCATAAATAGTAATAGCTTCAGTAGGACGCAAACCTGTATCACCTGTGGTAATTGTATATGTACCTGAACCTGCTATATTGTTAGTATAAGCAACACGACCATAAAGCTTGAACTGATTCTTTGATTCATTCATAGCAATTTTAACGTCTTGTGAGGTTGGGTTATAAGAACCTGTAAACGTAACACTATTAAATGTATTCCAGTTCAACTCTTTTTTGATATTAGTAATATCTGTTGTATTAGCAGTTGAAGCACCCATAGCATCATTAGCAGTACCTTGTGCCGTTCCTGCATCAGTCTTTACTTCATTTACAGCATTTACCAAGCTAGTTTTATCAGTTGTAGTAAGACTTGATAGCGTACCAATAGCAGTAGTATTAGTAGTAGCCTTACCATCAGCAGAAGTAGCAGTAGACTGTGCAGAGTTAATCCCTGCGTCAATCTTGCTCATATCTGCATTGTAATCATTAAGCCAAGCAGGTTTATCAGTACCCAAGAATTGACTTAATTCATAATGTGTTGTTTTATTAGTAGACGACATAATTAAATCCTTTCTATTCTTATTATAACATTAAACTAGAAGCGTTTTACCGTACTTATCATAATCAAAGGCAGATAATTGGTATGCATCGTAAGCAGTCGCTGTAAGGTCTAGAGCGTCATATTCAGTTGCTGTAAGAGCATCTTCACGAGAAGTACCATACAAGTTATCAAGTACAGTTTGCAACGGACTTAAAATACCTGTTGTTGGGTCATAAACAGTAATCTGTCCAATCTCGATATTTTGAATCTCTTGTTCAAGTTGAGCCGCTTTAGCATCTGTATAAGCATTCGCCTGCACCAATGCAGTAGCAATCATAGACTGCAACTCTATCTTGATGTTAGCAAATTGTGTAGCAATCTCTCCCTGAATATCACTCTTGAATTGTTCCATCTCATCACGTAGAGCTTGCATTTCAGCTTCGAGTTCTTCAATTCTACCAGAGTATTTGTCGATAAATTCAGTGTTAGAATTTACTTGCTTAATTGTTTCGTTAAGCTTCTTCAAAATACCTAGCAAAAATTCTACGTCTGTCATCATATCGTTTGGGTCTACGGAGATAGGCTCAAAGAATGAGATAGGCGGAATTCGTGGTGGTCTTTGGTATCTTATCATTGTATTCCTTTCTTTTGTTAGTATATACCCATAAAGAGGGGTTCAAGTTGATATACGATTTCGGTATTAACAGCACGAATAACATCACGATATTGCTTAATTAAAGCCTGTGCAGTGGCAGATACACCAGAATTACCTTTAGTTTGCTTTGTATAGCGTTCTGTACCTGTCCCTTGACTATTGCTTTGGTCGTTAATGTTATTTTCTGTTTCGTTAGCACCTGTTGAGGTTGCATATTTACCTTGTAAAATTTCGGTTTTGTCAATTTGACCCATCGGAGTATCTGAATTAACGGTAAGACCTGAAGAGTTATTAGTAGAGGTGGAATTAGATTGCGACTGATTAGCAGAGGTTCTATCGAAGGTTTCTACAAAGTCTACGTTTACGAGAGGGTCAAACTTAATAGAGGTTGAATAAATAATAGGTGCGTAAGTTTCCATTGTTTCTTTTAGTAAGTCTTTAACGTAGAGCTTGAATGAACCGATAGCATCAGTTCCAATTTCACGCATCTTGAAATGTGTAATAATCCTATCTGCTAACTGTTCTTTACTCCATACACCCTTATCAGTAATTACCTTGATTTCTTCAGGTGTTAGGAATTCTGACAAATCATAGTCCATAAACCAACTCTTTACTTCGTCTTCACCAAACGTAGAGATAAGCTCTCGGAGTTCATAAGTAAATCTAGCCATCTTGTTCTCCTTTCAAAGTATCTTCTAGTTGGTGTTCAGCGTTGATTGCTTCAGAGTAATCGCCTGCGATAGAGTCGAATTGTTTGATAAAGTTATAAAGGTCTGAACGTACACGAACAGAAATCTCTTTATCTGTGCCTGTAAGACCGAACTTATCGTTAAACTCTTTACAAGCTTGTTGACGAGGAATGAGATAACTCTGAAGATTAAGGTTAATCAACTCATTATTAGAGTCAGCTTCAGAAGTAATCAAACGCTCACGTTTTTCTGAAAGGTTGCTAACACCAAGAAAGGTAAGAGCTTCGTTCCAGATTTCACGTTTAGCGTCATTGAGCTGTTGAAGAATCAAAGGTGCATCTGTTTTGATTGCTTTTAAGGCATCATCTGATACAAGGTTTTTATCAGCAAAAATAGCAGGTGTATTGCCATCATACTCTTCATACATTTTCTTTAGTGTAAATATTTGTTTTTGGTCTGTACGGATAAGCACAGGGAACTTCTGGCTCTTGACATTTACGTCAAACGTACGTTGTAATTCTGCTAAACGATAAGCGAAGAGTTCAAGAGTTGTTGCTGTTGGTACTCTCATATAGTTATTTAGTACCAAGATACATTCCTTATCTTTCTCGCTGTTCTCGTCTGAACCTGCTACGTAGGTACTTCTCATAGCGTTGTAGCTATATGAATAGCAGTTGACAAGTGTTGGCAAACCATAGATATTTATATACCCAGAGTCGCAAGCTTGAGTGTTTATAAATCCATAGTTATTATCGTAGAGCAGACTCGCTTGACCTTTGTAATAAAGTGTGAGTTCTAGGTATCTAGCATTCATTGAGTCTGGAAGGTTGACCCATTCAAACATAGAAGTTGCAATCTTCTTCAAACGTTCTAGATAATCTATATACGTCTGATTGTTCAAAAGCATAGCATCCCTAAATTCAGACTTTGGTGGTCGTGGTTTAGTGATTCTTCTCATACTTAAATTATATCATTGTTCTGGCTATAATCGCAAAAAGTAGATGGATTATGCCACAACGTGATACCCTTATTAAACATTTCTTTTATCTGTTGTAAATCATCCTGTGGAATGTCTGCGTCTATGTAGCATCCAACAGTCTTTACATAGTTCCAATTTCTTCGACCTGTGATATTAGGAACTTTCAACTCATTTACTTTATAACCGAACATTGTAAAATAGTCGTCGATCATTTTTGCATACTCGGCACGTACAGACATACAGTTGCAACTAAAGTACGTCTTTTGACCAACTAGCATATCACTAGAATTGGTATTTCCTTTAGCTTGATCAGGTATGATTTTAGCACGTTCAACTTCGGCAACAGTAGAAGCAATATTACTTGCTATACCAACAACATTACCTGCTAAACCTAGAGGGTTGTTGAACAAACTAGCATTTTCGAAACCAATAGCACGGGAAGCAATACTAAAGAATGTATTTGTGTTAATATTACCTGCGTTTTGTGCCATCCAGTTCGTATAATAGTCGCTTGCCCAAGCACAAATAGGATATTTTGCACCGATTAAACCATAGTCGAATACTTCAGCATTAGCTGTATAATGTTTATAGGAAATCGGTTGTAATTTTGTTGTACAACCCTGCCCTAACGCACCTGTAATAAAGAATTTTGGTGTATTGTTAGCAAAATCTTCGTAGTTGTAAGTAGTATCTGCACCTGCATTATTAGTTATGTACATATATGAATATGGATATGTAAACAACTTATTATTTTTAGGTGTATAACCATCGACTTTAGTTGGTCTTGTGATCGTTGTTGACGCTAAAAGCTCTGTAAGACTTGATGAGTCAGCAGGTATGTATATATGTGTTCCTGTCCCCAATTTTCTTGAACCTGCTAGAAACTCTTTCGGTGCCATAAAGATTGCAATAATTGCATCTGCTTTACCTGCACTTGCGTAGTCATTTATTATCTGTTTAGCATCGGAAATCGAACAACAGGCAAAATATCTCAAACCGCTAAATACATCGTTATATTCAGAGGAACTTGAATATGTTTCAGCTTCAGGTAAGTATGCACTTAAGAATTCTGTAACCTGAAAGAATATAGGATAGATGAAGTTAATAGTTTCACTATCGTATGTAATAGTTGTTTTGTCTGGTTTTAGAGTTGTTTTGCTGTTGATCACGAACTCACCAAGTTGAAGATTTTCAGGTTGCGTATGCGAACCAATAGTATCATCGTTTACGTGTTCACGTTCAACAAAGGTTCTCTTGTATGTTAAATCAAATTGCCACGTTTGGAACGTATCGGTAGCGATACTAACATCTGTAACAGAATCATTAACATATTCCATACCTGTAATATAGGCATAGAACCATTTAGAAGAGTAAGCGTCATTCCTATACATTACATAGTTATAAGATAAAATATCATCCATAACAGCAGGAATGCGTAGCACTCCGTCTTTACGGATGTATGTAAAATCATCATAACCGATTTTCGGAAGGGAAGTAAAATAAGTCGTCTGGTCTGAAACGTTAGCAAAGGTCAACTGATTGTTATTGTCAATCTCTAGTGGTACTTTAATGAGGTACACATCGGATTGTGGTGTTATAACAGCCATTATTTCCTTTCATTAAAAGGGTAGGGAATATTTCACCCTACCCATTATTTACTATTCGCTATCAGAGCCAGATGGTGTTGGTTCAGCAGTAGTGTAGATTTTTGCGTTTGCAAATAGAGAGTAGTTTACCATACGAACATCGTTGAGGTAATATTGCCAAGTACGGTTGTTAGCATTGTAGAACTCATCCATAGCAAAGTCTTGAGTTTTAATCTTGAACCAAGATTTGTCGCATATCATAGCCTTAATCATAGAACCATCAACAGCTACTTGTCCATCGTCAGTGTACTGTGAGAAGTCATCAACTACGATTACTCTACCCAAGAAGTCAGCTTTACTCATATTGAATGCAGCTGCGAGAACTTCTACGTCCACGAGAGCTTCAACATCAGCGGAGATAAGGATAACGATATCTTGTGGGTCAGACCAAGTTTTAAGAGCAAATGCACCTTCGCCCTTTTTGTCTTGCCAAGCGTTGAACTTGGTAGAAGGGATTTGGAATTTGCTGTAATCAGCACGCATCTTGCGTACAAGAGCTTTAGCGGTTGCTTCGTCAGTTGGGTTGGTGATTACTTCGTACTTGATAGCACCACCTTCAAAGGCTGAAAGAGCAAGACCTTTAGCTTGGTTGTAGCGAGTGATGTATGCACCGTTGTAAAGGCTATTAACCATACCTGTAATCATAGCTTCAAGGTTATCCCAAGAAGTAAAGGCATTGCGGATTTTCTCACGAGTAATAGTTACTGCGTATTGAAGGTCAGAGTTAACAGTTAGATATTGAGTAGCAATTTGTGCTTCATATTTTTGGAGCAAGCCTGCAAAGTCATTAACGTCAAAGCCACGAGCTTTAGCAGGGTTTACATATACATCCTCAATGAACTGACCAAGAGGCATTCTGTCGCCTTCAAGGGAAGCTAGAGGGTTGTTAAAGGTTTTAGTGTAAACAGCAGTATAAACAACTTTCTTGAGAAGACCAATAAAGTCATTTAGTACGTTTACATTTTGGCTGTCTAGGATTGGAGAACCGAACTCACCGATAGTTGTAGATTCAGTTACAACAGGAACGTATTGGTGATATACACGACCATCCTTAACAGACATTTCACGCATATAGTTCAATGCGGTTTGTAGACCATCAGATGGGTACATAAATGTCCTTTCTTTTATTTATTATTTTCTAAAGTTACCTTTACCATCAAAGGCATCCTTTAGCGAGATTTTCTTTGGGGTTTCCTTAACTTCGTCTTTTCTTTCCTTCTGCTCATACCCCATCGGCACTTTCTGTAATAATGCACCGTTAGCAGACACAAGCTTACTGTTCGTATCTTTCAGCTTGTCAATTTCAGCATCCTTCTCGGCAATAGTTTTCATATTTTCCGAGTTTCCCGTTAATAGTTCTCCTATCTTGTCGGAGATGGTGGCGAAACTGTCTTGACCTAAAGTCTGTTCAATTTCACCTGTAATTTGTAAAATCTTATCATCATCCATAATTTTATTATAACATATTCCCATTACGTTTATTATTCAATTTATTGGTTAAAATAAACCACGGAAATCTAGTATGTGTAAAGGTTGGTGTTGGTGGTATAACGTGCCAAGCTTTATAACGGAATGCACCAAGAAACAGTCTTGTGTCGTATCCGTGAATGTTAGTGTAAGCTCCACCAGAAGGATCAGGAGTACCACCGTTATTTTCAGACAGAATAGGAAATTCATATCCGCCGCTCCATCCTGCGTAATCACGTGTTGCGAAACCAACGTGTCCATAGGGGTTCTGTGAGGTGTAGTTAAACACCATCACATCACCCTTTTTTACATCTGCTAGGTTGTATATAATGTCAAAATATGTTGTACCGTTATATGATACATTCTGGTTGCGTAAAGTCCACATTGTGTAAGCTGAAGAGGCTGTAATCAAAGGATACCCTGTTGGAAATCCAACGTTGTACCAAAAGAGGGAAACTAAATCCCAACATTGACAGCCAAACGAACCATCAACGTCAAAACCATTTCCGTTAGTGGCTGTTTCCCATTCTGCATAAGTTGAATGTGGTACTGAAATGTAACCAGTGTATTTTGGCATTATTTATTCCTTTTATCCGTTGCAATTTTAGAACCAAGAAAGACAATACCTAGAAACGATTCAACAATAGAGAATGTAGCAAGTATTGCGTCCATTGGTAAATTCCATCCCCAAGCTTGGTTTAGACCTGCTATTAAAGTGGCTGTTGCAGGCATTACAATACTAACAAGCCAACGCAAGACTTCGTAAACCTTTTCAGGTAGGAAATTATATTTTACTTTCTTTTTAGCCATTTTATGCCTTTCTGATATTAGCTGTGTTCATAGCACACCATACAACCTGTTCATTGCCACGTGGTGCTGTAAGAACTGCTCTATCGCCAATTATTTGGCTGATAGTATAAACATCATCATATTGCTTTACAGGTGTACCATCGTAGTCTACGAGTTTAGTCGGTACAACCTTATCGCCAACCTTGAATTCAGGTTCTGGTTCTGGTGTTGGCTCTGGTTCTGGTTCAGGAGCAGGTGCAACGTTTACCCATTCTACGATACGTACATCGTTCAACGTTTCGCTCCAACCTAGAACTTTCATACCTGCAAATGATGGAAGCCATTTACCGTCTGAATAGACAGTTCCGTGTGCATCAACCATTACGTGTCCGTATGGTGAACCTGTTTCTGCAAAGATAGGGATATCAACATCTGTTGGAATATCCAAACCTTCGTGGAATGTCCCTGCTTTTTTACTAGCATTCATAGCACTTTTAGCGTCTGCATACTTTGGTGGTATGTCATACGCTTCACGTACATTCTTTAAGCAGTAGCCTGCTTTAGTACCCATCTTGGATAGGTTGAATGGCTTAACTTGTTTCCATCCCATACTAGCAGTCCTCCACAGTAATTAAGTTTTCGCCTTCGTCCATAATAATCTCCTTTCTTATTTGTTAGAACGATTTTTCAAATATTCTATATCTTTAGACATAGCTGTCATTGAGTTTGCTATGTCGCCAAACTTTTCTGCATAGCCGTTATGAATATCTACTTTCTTTTCGAGGTTAGATATCTTTTCGTCTATTCTGTCTAGTCTGTCTGATTGACGTTGCTCTCGTTGCGCATCTTTAATTTCAGCTTCTTTGTTGCCTTTTTGTACTGCGAGATAAGCACCGACAATCCCACCTATTGAACTGATTATAGCTACAATGATTGGCGTTGCTTCGTATGTCATCCTAATCTCCTACGTACGACTGATAATAGTTGCCACAATATTTTTCCCAATCGTTAGAGTGGTCGCCAAGAAGAACGGTTGCTCGGATGTCGAAAGTTGTACCGACCCCAACGTTGTTACGAGTGAAGAAACGAAGACCTCTATAACCTAATGTTGCTTTAGTTTTTACAACAATAACAGAAATAGGGTCTGGATTTTCTAAATCTATGGAAACGTTGTTTCCTGCTGAAATACTAGCACCTTTAACAACTGTATATGAACCAAAACTTTCTGTTGCTTGATTTGTTTGAATTAAAGCAAGAATACCAGAAGCATCCTTTACATTATCTAACTCAACAATAAGTGTATATGTTGTTGATGTTGCAAAATCTTTTATTGCTGTCGTTGTTGTGTTAAAGTTGCCAAAATCTAAAGCGATTTGTTCAAAATTACACCATCCATTAGTCTTTGGTGTTTGCTTAATTCTAGAAGGTGATGTTGCACCCCAAAACGTTGTATTAGAAAAAGGTGTAGCCATACCCTGTTCTTTTAAGAGCTGTGAGCCTGCAACAGGTTTGTTCTCTCCTAGTTTCTTGAACATCCAATAATCTAAATATCTTTTATGAATGTTTTTAATTAAATAGTTATATGAAATTTTAATCATAATCATCTCCTATACGCTAGGGAAGATTTCATACCATTGGTCTTTGTACCAGATGTACATTTTAGAAGTATCGCATTCGAAATAAGTAGAGCCATCAGTAACGTTTTCGCCAGTTGTAGGTTTTGATTCAGAAGATAAACCTAGAAAATCCCATCGAAATTTGCTTTCCATATTATTAAATTCCTTTCTGCTTACATTATAACACACAAAAATACCGCATCGCTACGGTACTTTTGCTTAAGGTATAGAGTAGGAGATACCTAAATGGGTACAACTTCTTTCGGTGTTGTAAGTTCCGTTGACATTCCCTAAATAAAACGTGGGAAGTAATTTTATTATACTACTTTTTCTTAAAATAAGACATTACTTTGTCTATTAAATATTCTATTAAGACAACAGCAATTAAAAGAATAGGTAATAATACCATTGGTAATAGAATATATAATACGATAATTTCGCCTACATTCATATTATTTCTCCAATTTCTCGAAGTCGAAAAGGTCTTTTGATATATTAAGAAGTGTCTTCATTTCGAGCTTCATTTTTTCTATACACTGGTCTTTACTATATAAATATACATAGCTTTGTGCTAGGAGCTGTCCTTTAACTTGCTTCTTAAAGTATATTTTATAGTAGTAGCCATCGTGGACTTCTTTGTAAAGGTTTCCAATTAGGTCGCCTTGCTTAATACTTAATACTTTCATAGATTTACTCCATCTATTTCGTTTAATATATCTTGTAGCATTAAAGAAGCCTCCTTGCAGTCTATTATTTTCCATATTCTAGGGTCTGGGTATCTACTATCATATACACCAATCTCTGCACCTAAAATTCTGGCTTGGATGGCAGTTCTTCCAACAGCATAAACCTTCTTGTAGTCTGCCATACGTTTCAAGAGTTCCGTTTGCGACATACCTGTTAGAATATCCGCAGAACTAGGCACGTGATTAGTTATTTTGCATCTTCTGCCTGCAAAGCAAGCTTCTTTAGTCTTATTTTGTTTCTTGTACTTTTCTACACTTTTAACATCCAAAGACAGAGGTAGCATAACAGAGTTCCCAAAGAACTGAAGATTATCACGTGTTTCTGGTTGGGAACAGACCAGAACACAGTCTTTTACATCTTTCAAATACTCGTAATAGTTTGGATTACGATTATTATGAATAAATACTATTGAATGTTCTGGAACAGGTACTTCTGGCAATCTAACTGTTACCCAATTCCTATCTGTCTTAACATTTGGAATAATATACTTTACTATATCTTTACTATAATAGTATGCACCATTGTATTTATCATTACCTTTGGCATTTCTCTTTGCTCGGTAGATAGGATGCGTGTGGTCTATAATCATAAATCCTCTTCCATTTCCTTTAGTACACCTTCACCTTGTTCTAGCCAATAATCACGAATCTCTGTACCTATTATGCTATCTTCTGCTTTGCTCATACTATTCACTCCAAACTCTTCTTACGATACGCTTTACTGTGTTGTAGTCTTTACGTGTTGCTTTAGCAATATCTGCGATTGTTTCTCCTTCAAAGTGAAGTTCCAAAATCTTACGCATTTCTTCATAGGTAGTAGGTTTACCTCTTCTAGACTTCATACCACCTTTACGTCCTGCTTCTACTGCTAATTCGTGGTTAGCCGCAAAACCGCCTGTATGTCCGTTCCTACCTCCTATTTGACCTGCTTTCTTATAGAAGTCATCACCATATTTAGCTCTACAAGTTGCGCTTGCTTTCTTGCCACCTTCTTTAGTTCCTGCCATTTTATATCTCCTTTTGATTTAGAAAGTTTAATGTATTATTTGCTATGCGTACCAAAGCTTCGTAGGTTGCTTCAGAAATAGCATCTGTCTTTAGTAGTTTTGCATAACATTGTTTAAGGTTCTTTTGATTAGTGATAGTTTGTTTCTTTTGCTTTAGCCATTCTTTATGTGCCTGCTCTAAAGCTAAGTCTGCTTTGTTGATTGTATGAATTACCATTTTAAGTATCTCCTTTTATTTATTATCTATATGAATTCATAATTGCTACGAATTTCGACCTTGCTTCGGCTTGGGTAGAAGCTGTAAAGCGAATGTCTGTTGGCTTGTTGCCTTGTAAGACCTGATAAGAGCCGTTTCCTGCGTAGACTAGGTTGTATAATGTGCCGTCTAGATAGATGTTGTCTAAATACATATTTTGATCCTTTCTTTATAATGTTATTATATCACCTAGCGAAGAAGAATATGCTTCCTATTGCTACTGCGAATAGTATTGCTCCGAAGGTGTCTTTGTTTAGTTTCATATTATCTCCTTATTTATTATAAGTCTATTATACACCTTGTGCTTGTTATTGTCAATAGCTTTTTCAATACTTTTTTCAAAAGTTTTCCACAGGTTATTTGATGGTAAAGTCTGTATCAGAGAGAATTACACCACCCTTTACATATTTGTAGGTTAGTTTGTGGTGGATTTTTTCGAGTTCGTCTTCTGTTGCACCGTTTTCTTTTGCCATTTCAATTAGGTCAGGGAGAAGCTTTCCTTTAGTAGTAAAACCTTTCTTGAAGTTATCCATATTAAGAAGAGGTGCTAAATATTTAGGTAGTCCTGCAACTGTTGGTGAACACTTGCCATTATGTTCGGTTATATAACATTTCTGTCTGATTGCAAGTATTCTATCGAAGTGTTCTTCACAAGCCCAGAAACCAAGTTCGTAGTCGTCTAGGTCTATAATACCTTCGTTTTTAAGCTGCTCTAAATCTTCGTCTGTAAGTAAAGCTTTTATCGAGTCTGTATCACTATAAACATACGCATCAAAACCTTTATTTTTAATACTCCAATCCCTGATTTTCATAGATGTACGAATTGTTTTAGCACGGCCAAGAGAAGTTATCCACGAAGCAACAGGAATGTAAATTGCTTCCCTATCCTCTTTAGGTCTTGATAAAAATTTTAGTACATTATTTTGATCAAGGTATGGTATCTTCTTGCCTGCTTTAGTTGATAATCCAAACTTGCCGTAAAGAGAGTTCAGCATTAGTTTAGCAATCTGCCGTTGGGCTTTATTGTGTTCTTTACCTGCTTTAATCTTTTGCTCTGTCCAATAGTCTATATAACGATCAAAGAATCCTTGTTTACATCTGAACTTAAAACCACCCTCATATTTTAAATCATAGACATTGTAATTTTCCATAAATAATTCAAAGTCTGGTTTGGTAAGGTGTAAGGTTACAATTTCATTATTAGAAGACTCCAGATATTCATTTGGCTTAAAACTTAACGTGTTCTTTAGTTGTATATTAGGAATTTTACCTTCTTTAAGTTCAAAGGTGCAGGTTAGAACCTGAATATATAAAGGAAAGTTTACATCATATTCGTATTTGCCTTCGAAAAGTATAGGTTGACCGTATGGCATCTTTTCGACTCTCATAATAGACGGATACAAGGAATTTACGTCCAAAGTTACGCCTGCACCGCACATAACTTCTTTGTATAAAGGATTTACATATGTAAAACCACCTTTGTATGATTTACGTATTTCAGCATCTACGTTTTCTTCTAGTCTAGGAAAATACAACCTAAAGTAGTTAAAGTGATCTTTGAAGTTAGATAAAGCATTAGATGCAATAGTCATTTTAGTTAGCCCACGTTCGAACATCACTTTTAATACTCTAGCAACAATTTCTACGTCATTTCTGATATAAGCAATTTCGTCGTCTGTGAGTTCGTGTCCTACTTCACGTTTCTTATGGTAATCTAGTTTTAATTTTGAAATAGTTAGACCAAAACCTTCCGCAAGACGTTCCACAGAGAAGTTTGGAAATATTTTCAAAGCGTCTATGATCTTAACCTTATTTACATTATGTTTCTTAACGTGAAAATATATTTCAATAGAGAAGAACTGTCCTAAATCGGTAATAAGTGTGGTAAAGGTATTATCTTTTTTATCCTTCTTATCCTCGATATATTCATACCCTGAACGGATTAGAAAATCTATTATAAAAGCAGAGTCGAACTTGAGATTCCAGAAATATAGCGTGTAATTTTCTTTAGGATTAGCACACCATTCTAGAAACTCTTCGATTGAAGTACCGTAAAGAAACTTCTCTGGCTCTTCTATATTAGAGAGCGAGTAAGCCCAAACCCTACAATCCTTTTCATCGGTTGTAGTTTCAAAATCAGCACTCCAACATTTTGATATATTCATTTTCTCCTACCAATTACCAGATTTTATCTTTTTCATATATTCTTCTTTTGTGTATACCTTACCTGTGCCAGCTTCCACAAGTGTATTTATTTTCTTTACATTATCTTTAGCCGTTAAAATCTTTTCGTCTAAATCTTGATTAAAATCGTTTATTATTTCTTCTATATCGTTGTCTTTAGTTAAGTCTTCTAAAATTCTTTCATTGTCTGATGGAATATAGTAGCCCATAATCGTACCAACAACGTCGTTGGTTTTATAGAATTCTAGAAATTCTTCGTTAGTTAGGGTGTTCAATTTTTGATATATAGAAGTACGATCTTTCTTTTTCATACCTCTTGCTGTAAGAAGACTGTCTAGAGAATCCATAAAGTGTTTACGTCCTGTAATCGTTCGTAGATCTGATCGTTTCATTCTACGTTCAATAGCTTGCACCGTTTGCAGCTCTCTAGCAGTAAGGTTAGCAATATCACGTTCAAGGTATGCTTTTTCAGATTCTAGTTTTAGTACATCTTCTCGCATAGCGTATAGATGGTCTGGGTAATCTTTTACACGAATTCTAGCTTTCTCAAGTTCTCGTGCAACCCACCTTTTTGTTTCTTGAAGGTTTCTTATGATATAATCATATTCCCAATTCGATATTGTGCCTTCGGCGGTTCGCTTGCGTTCCAGAGCTTTCTTATTATTTAGCATTAGTTTCAAGTAAGAAAGTTCTTTTTTAGCATCTTCTTTAGTTGTAAATTGTGCTTTAAATTCCTTAACTGAACGAAGTGCAGGTAAACCTTTTTCACCACGCTTTTCAGCACGTTTTACTTTTTGGTTAAATGATTTGATCGTACGATTTATATCATAGTTAAAATCTGCATCGAATCTTGCCATAGTATTCCTTAAAAGCCCTGCCAGCGTTAACCAACAGGGCTATTGTTGTTATTTTACAAGGTCTGGGTCATATTCAACAGTGTATTGCTTTACTGTGCGACCATTCTTTGAGGTAACTTCGCCATCGAAAGTAACCCATACGTAGCAACCTTCAGGAACGTTTGCAAATTGACGATCCAAGCTTGCTGAACCATAGACACCGTAGTTGGTAGAACCTGATTCAACAATGTACTTGGTTGTTTCACCATATTGACCTTCGAAGACTTCTTTACCGATGTAATAACCTTCAAGGCTTGCACCCTCTGTTAAACCTTTATTCCAAGTTTCAGTTTTGATAATAGTTTTAGTAGCTGATTGTCTAGCCATTTTATAAATTCCTTATTTAGTTTAATATTTGGTTGTCTTTAGTATGTGCTTATGTATCCATTTAGTATTATCTCCTTTTATAAGTCGATTATAACAAAGTGAAGACAAATGTCAATAAAAATTATGTTGTAGAATTTACAACGTTTTGTATAATATAATTATTCTATGATACAATGGTCTTGAGCAGATGGCAGTATAAGCCGAAAAGCTCATTTCCCTTTTTAACGTAGAGCCAAGCGTTAAAGTTAATTAAAGTATTTACAGGTTGACTACGGCGAAGAGCTGTCTGTAAGCTTCATCCATTTAGTTTATGGTGATTGACCACGCTTGGTTTCTGCCACAGGAGATATAATAATGAGTATATACTATAACTTCGATAGAATTTTAAGCTATAATGCACTGATCTCAATAATCTTGGGCGACAGAGGGTGTGGTAAGTCTTTTAATTCTAAAATAATGGCTTTAAAGAACTTTATTAAGAATGGTGAACAATTTATTTATCTTCGTAGGTATAAGACGGAGCTTGATTCTGCCCTAGCGACTTTTTGGGATGACTTGCAGGCACACGGATATTTTGAAGACAATGAGTTGAAGGTTAAAAAGTCTAAAATGCTTACAACGTTTACGTGCGATGGTGAGATTTGCGGCTATGCTGTGCCACTTTCTACTGCTAACATTTTGAAGTCAACAGCGTTTCCAAAGGTTAAATATATTATATTTGATGAATTCATTTTGGATGCTAGTGCAGGAACGTATAGGTATTTGAAACGTGAGCCTGAAATGCTTCTAGATATTATAGAAACTGTTTTTCGTTTAAGAGATGATGGTAGAGTTTTGCTTCTTGGAAACTTTATCAACTTCTTCGGCTGTCCGTATGTTGGTTATTTTGAGTTAGATTTACCATACAATTCTGATATTAGAACGTTTAAAGACGGTGCTATTGTCGTTCAGACTATTAAGAACCCAGAGTATCAAGCTGTTAAAAGTAAGACAAGATTCGGTAGGTTAATTGAAGGCACTGTTTATGGTGATTATGCGATTGGCAACCAATCCCTACGTGAAAATACAGCGTTTATTGGTAAAAGACCTGCAAAATGTAAATTCTACGCTTGGTTAGTTTTGAACGGAAATAACTTTGGTGTATGGTCTGGTATAGACGGATATCTTTATATATCTGAAAAATACGATCCTTCTTCTGTGCGCGATTGTCCTTCTCGCAGGCGCGCTGTATATCGCAGGATGGATTGCTTACGATCGCCGCGTGACACAGAAAAATGCAGAATACAGCACGCTCTATCAGCCGGAGCCCAACACCGTCACGCTGCCGGACAGTTCTCTTCCTTCCGTAGTGGACGAGCCCCTTCCAACTCCCGACAGCAACACCTTTGTACTCTCACTCCCCACCGCGCCGCCCGTTCAGGAAAGTTTTTCCGACCTGCTTTCGCTGAATCCGGAAACGATAGGCTTTCTGCGCATCGGTGATGAAATTGAGCTTCCTGTCGTTCAGCGCGAAAACGACAACAGCTTTTATCTGAACCA
>JAEIGA010008587.1_pt1 | contig 15492 bp, 25 predicted proteins | sample 9270691 | NCBI WGS metagenome assembly JAEIGA01 (sample SAMN17057246, study PRJNA624740) | gut metagenome | biome: biome; isolation source: fecal sample | host: Bos grunniens | place: China: Xizang | collected 2019
CTATAACTCCTACGATCTTCCACCATTTCTTAAGCTTGATGCAAGATAATATACTCATAACGATTGCTAATATACCATTAACTGCTGATAAAAACACATTAATCGTACATCCAAGTATTGTTACATTGTGTCTTAAAATCTTCTTCATTTTCTTCTCCTTTCTGTTACAAGGCCCTATGCCTCTATAATAGAAGATGAAAAAATTAGAGAGCTATAAATATAACTCTCTAATCTTTTGCGGAGGTTTCTAGGTTATCTCTTTATTAACCATATTAGAAACCCAGCCCCCAATATTATCGGCATCACCGGGATTGTATATAACCCGATGAACAATAATATCACCAGGGCTAATTCGCATATAGCTGTAATCATATATGTCCTTTCCGCCTCCATAATAAGGTATGAAGAAAATTCGAGAGGCTGAAAATATCCAGTCTCTCAAATTTAGTTAGGAATACTCTTAAACGATGTTGTCATCATCTAAGTAATCATTGAGTTCTTTTACGGCATTTACCATACACCAGGCCAATGACCCGATCACAAATATTTTGCCGCATGCTTTTGCGATTACTTTAATAAATATCCAAATTGCTTCCATTATAGTTTCCTCCTTTCTATAATAGAACGTGAAAAATTTAGAGGACTAAAGATCAGTCCTCCTCCATCTCGTTAAGATGGAAATGCTTATACATCAAAACCGCACAAGCAATGTATCCGAGCGAAAACCCGAATATAAATATTGTTAGTTCTATCATAATCATTTCCTCCTTTCTATAATAGAAGGTGAAAAAAATAGAACGTGGTCTTGTCTAGTTCATTTCCTAGTTGGGAGTCGCCCAATCTTATTTCTTATGTGATAGCATCTCAGCTAGAGGGACTCTCACCCTCGACTCACTTCTGCCACGATTTTAAAGAATAAGTGGGATTCGAACCCACACTCGTGTTAACACCACCAACCAATGGTTATTCTCATAATAAGGTATGAATTTATTACGAAAAAGAAAAGGCACGGAATCCTAATACCGTGAGGGAGTTGGACGTTGTTCTTGATCCATGAAAACCACTTCTCAAGCTTCCATCTTTCATTAAGAGCTCCCCTCCTTTCAAGCTCTGCGCCGTACTTTTATACTGCCCTTTTCTTCACTATAGGAGTAAATATAATTGCGAAAAAAGAAAGAGAGGTTGATTTCTCAACCTCTGATTCTGGGAAGTTTATCTACTAAATATATTAAATGCCTCATTAACATTAATACTAAAGTCTACTCTGTCTGTTACAACTTCGTTATGTTCACTAACTATCTCACCATTACATGTTGTTACATAATGGTCAGTGTGGTTGCTTATATTAAAGCCACCAAACTTAACTATTACTAACAACATAGTTACGATAAATGTAATTGTTATTGTTGCCAAAACCATCATAAAATTCTTCATATTATTATCCTCCTATTAAACAAATATAAATATTTAGTGGTTTCTTCCCTATAATAGAACCACATTTTTTTGCGAAAAAAGAAAAGGGGCTGTTTATTTCCCCTTCTTTTCATAGTAGTCAATAGTGAACGCCACCCCTACTATGTATCCGCCTATAAGGCAGAAAATGTATCCGAGTAATATTTCCATATCGCTACCTCCTTTCTATAATAGGAAGGAATATAATTGCGAAAAAAGAAGAGGGTAAAACTTAACCCTCTTGATTAGCCTGTTTAATCATATCCTGCCAAATTTGCATTATTACTTCATTTGCTTCTTTGACAGTTATATCTGTTTCAGGCTTAATCTTCATAAAACCTTTTTCCTCTTCTTTCTTGTCTTTTCTTATCTCTTTTACTCTAATTTCTCTAAACATATTATTATCCTCCTTATAAAATATAATTTTTATGTTTAGGTCTCTTCATAATAGGAGCACAAAAATTTGCGAAAAAGAAAAGAGGAGACAATCAAATCTGTTAATTTATTAAAAGTTTCTCTATAACATAATAAATCGAAATAACATTTCCTTGTTTCACTTCCCCTTCTTCATGGAATCTGACAATATAATACCCATCCTTATACTTCTCTACTATTCGAGTTTGTGAATAACCTTTCACTTCCTCGTTAGCAAAGAATATCGCGGATTCATCAGCCTTGTCAAATTTCCTGAATACGTCTATACATCTATCTTCCTGTTTTTCTCTATCACATTTCATTAAAATATAAACCTTCATAATTTACTCCTTTCTGTCTCCTCATAATAGGATTACAAAAATTTGCGAAAAAGAAAAGAGGACTAAATATCAGTCCTCAGTTTTAATTGAATCAATCCATACAAGCCAAGGTTCCTCATGATTATAAACCCATATTTCTTTTAAAGCTTCCGCATATTTTTCTGCGTTAGCCCTATTTCTATAGGTTTTTCTTTCCATTAAAGTTCCACCATTGTCAAATAATTCAACTATATAAAGTTCCATACTGTTCTCCTTCCTTATCAGAGCGCTATTGCTCTTCATAACAGGACCACAATTTTTTGCGAAAAAGAAAAGGGTAAAATATAAATTCGACCTAGCTAGAGTAAGCCTCGGAGGTACCATCAGCCTACTCTATACTAAGTCATTAAAAGGGGTGAATATAGCAATAGCCCATATACTCAAATATCTAATGGCAGGAAAGATTATTCATAAATACTCTGGGAGGAGTTACAAGTATATGGGCTAATTGTTATCACATATTGGTCTCTGCTGCCTTCTCTGCAAGCTTAGCTACAAAATCAGCAAAGTCCTCCGAATCAGCTGCCAGCTCAGCAAGCTCATTCCAACCAAATGTCTCATTAAGATCTACGCCTCTCTTCTTAGGGCTGAGACTACCATCTTCGTTTGTTACTGTTACAATATTACGTGCCATAGTTTTTCTCCTTTTTAAATATCAATTTGCTGTGCGTCCTTCAGCTTTTCCACAAGCTACATAATGGAAGTAATACATCGGATTGTCTTCTCCGAATGCAGACTCAAGATCATTATACTTCTCTTTATATACTGTAGGATTAAACTCCTCAGACGCCTGTCTAAATTCGTTCATGCCGCAATTCTGGAAATGCTGCCAAAGCATATTAGCATCATGACCGAATGCTCCTTCAAGATCCGGATACTTATTAGCATAGTACTCAGGATCGAATACCGGTGAGTAGTCATAACCGTTAATGAAATATCCATTACTCAGAGGCTGAGGAACACTATCACCAAGTCTCTGATTAACCAGTTCTGCTATGTTAGGCATACACTGCTTAAGGAATGGTCCAGGACATGCCGTTGAAGCAAAGTCGCAATGCATAGTCATGTTAGCACCATTCACGCCGTTGATCCTGTCATACTTACTATCCGACCAGATAAGCTTCTTTATTCCGTTCCTCTGACAAATATCAACACACAGCTCTACGAGTTTATTCATAGCTAGAGCAGATACAGTCCAATACGGAGCGAGAAGTTCATTGGCCACTTCAATTGTTACAGCCTGCATGTCGTTTTCTTTATTCGAAGAAGTCCATGCTCCGTTCTTCTCTTCAACATACATAGCACAGCGACCATCGGTTCCGATACCGTAGTTCGAGTTTCCTTTCTTATTATGGAATACCCTACCACAGGTCTCTACCGACAGATTACCAGCCATATGATGAATGGTAATCTTTTTAATTGGCCCGGGGCGTAGTCCGTAATTTCCAGGAGATAGATCTACATACTCTACCAAAGGTGAATTAGTAAATATCATAGGAGTCACCTCATCAAATTGTGTAAGATTATACTTATTAACTAATGCCATGCAATGCTCTACGTAATTCGGACCTGTTGCATATCCGGCATCTTTAAGAGCCTGCAAATATCCTTCTGGTGTGGTTTGAGATTTGGCCACTTTATAACCGCCAGTGTTAATAAACTGAAAATATCCCTGAACTCCGGTATTCATGTCGGCAAATGTATACCAATCACATACTATTGGATACCGTACGCCATCCTTATACTCGAATGATGTTGAGGTAATCTTTCCAGAATAGCAAGTAACACGTCCTTCTTTATACTTCAGACCAAAATAGTTATTATACTGAGCTTTATCACTTGTTCCAAAACCAGTTTCATGACAAGCTTGAGCTATAATAGCTGACACCACTCCAAAGCAAAAGCACTTCTGCCAACTAGTGATATATGGTTGAATTTTAAATATAAATTCTTCTTCTCTTCCCATATCACCACTCCTTCGATACTTCTTCATGCATTCTGTTAAGAAGTACCTGCTCGATTGGCTGCATTTCGGAATTACAGAATGGGCAAGTATTAAGGTCTACGTCTCCCATGACCACGGTCATAGCCTTTAGCTTGTGATGGCACTTGCTGCATTCTATCCCCGCTCCCAGTTCCGCTAGGACGTACTTCCACATCGGTTTCGAGCTGTGTATCTTCCTCTGAGGTTTCTGCTTCGGATCCTTCAGAGTCCCGTTCCACTTCTGTCTCGTTATCATCTTTTATCTCCTCATAATCAACGCCGTTAATACGTGCATGAGAAACCCATCCATTAAGAATGGTATAGCCAACGCCAACAGGAGAAATTGCTATAACTCTATTTCCACCTATAAATATCCCAAATCTGTCACCCATAAAGACAGCTTCGCCAGGGATGATTGTGTCGAAGTTCTTGGAAATATCATGGCATTTGCTAAGTACATCTCCAAAGTTCTTGCACTCATAATCAGTGACGTAGTTAAAGAAAGAGAACTCATCGAATCCAAGTGTATCCTCGGACAGAGCAAATATCTGTTTAGTTCTCTTAATATTGAATGGATCATTACTGGAATACTTAAGTTTAGCTGCCTGATTCATAGCTATTCCATTGCATCCTCTGATATAGAATGTCTTGGAATCAGCTATCTGGTTAGCCTTAAGCAAAATATCATTTACTTTCATTCTGTTCCCTCCGGTTCCTTGTTGCCATTCTTCTTATACATAGCAGTACTTATTCCAAGTAGAGCTCCAAGGAAACAGTCAATTGCAGTAATAGTGCCAACGATCTGCTCAGCATAAGGAAAACCCCAAATCTGAGCAAGTGCAAAATACAGAGTTCCAATAGCCGGAAGCAGTATCTGTGCAATCCACTTCAATTTATCATAGACGGAATCCTTTAATACCATACTCGTTTACCTCCTTCTACTTTCCAAGAATATCCTTTATAAGGATTAGGATGACTTTTTCCTATATGTGCTTCGCTTAATTTTTTCTTTGTTTCTTCTGATCTTTTTAAGCCTTTATTAGCATCGCTTATTTTCTTACGTTCTTCTAATGTTAATGGTCTTCCACGAAATGGATGTCCTTTTTTAGATTCTGAATTATGTATTCTTGTTAAAGGGTTCATAGCGTTTTCATGCTGAGTTACCCATTTTAAATTTGAAATATTATTATTTGATGGATTTGTATCTATATGATCAACATTTGGTTTATTTTCTGGATTTGGTATAAATGCTTTTGCTACTAATCTATGAACTAAGCATGGTTCAGTAGAACCGCATTTACATAGAACAACAATTTCATGACCTCCAGCACTATTTTTATGTGGCTTTAATATTTTTTCACTTCTATGTTGCATTCCACCATTATTTTCAACATATCGTTCTAAAGCCTTTACCCTTCCAAACGAACTGACCTCATACATTCCTTCATAATCTTTTATAGGCCTCCATTCCTCTTCTTCATGCATCAACTTTCCCCTTTCTCACAGGTAATTGGTCTATCTGTCGCATCATCGCATCTCCAGAACCATTTCCACCTGCATTGTGGTAAGGTCCCCATAAATACTTACGAAAGTCTTCACGTTCGTCTATAGTTATGTAACCTTTACTTAAATATGTAGATCCAACATGCATTATTCGATCATAGGCAAGTCCCATACAAATATCCGAAAGCTTACCTAAACGATCTTCTATGTCTTTTAGATCTTCAGATTTGTTCTTCTTTTTCTCCAAATGGTTATTAATAAGCAATTGAATAACCATCCAAAAGCCACTACTGCCAATAATGGCTAATATCACAGGTAAAACCCATGAATTATCCATATTCCCTCCTATTCGAATGCATCTTGATTGTTTTTATAAGCAATGAAAGCGTCCATAGCACTTGCTACAGGGTCAATCTTTGCCTCGTAGCGTTTCTTAAGGAGTTTTCTGTTACCATTTGTGTCTTCCATGACTATACAGTTACCCATTGCGAATTGCATTATATCTTCATCAAATATCCATAATCTTTCATACGCTAACTTCTTAATCTCACCCAAAGGAACCGACTCAGTTCTACTTCCCTGTATAACTTTCTCAATTCCAAAAGGCCCATTCTCGTTAGCCCATCTTTCTACAAACTCTTTAGCATTATAAGGGTCATATCCAAAGCATCTGATGTCATATTCCATTCTTGTTATATGATTGTCAAGCTCGTCATAAACCTGCATAAGATCCAGAATAACGCCATCCAATACTATAAGTGACCCTTCTCTAATAAAGTCGTTATACTTATTTCTCATAGCTTGAGGCAATTTGTCTAATGTCTTACTTGAAATATAATTTCGTGTCTTTATACCAAATGCTCCACCAGGAAGAGGAAATAGAAAACTAAATGAACAGAAGTCATCGCCTTGTGATAAGTCTGCTCCTAATGCACAAGCCATTCCTCTAAGTGAATGAAGCCTCTGAGGTTTTGTCTCATCGTAAGTAAAGAAGTAAGTAAAACCTTCCATTGGTATGCCGAATCTCTTTGCTAAAATATCATTACGTGCAGAAGGAACATTCTCTGCTCTTTCTACTTCCTGTTGATAAGTTTCATACAAAACAGTCTTTCCAAGATTCGGATTTGCTTTGACCCACATTTCAGGCATTCCAACTTCTTCCAAATCGTCAAGTTTATACCACCAAATACTCACATGTGGATTGTAATATTCGCCCCTTAATATCTTCGTAAGCTCAATTTTAATATCATCGCCAGGACCATTTCTAACAGTACCCTCTGACGAAGTTGAGACTATAAGCCAGTCACCATCTCCTTGAGCTGCATTCTTAGCACAAGACTGCTCAAGAGGTGTCATAACATCTTCTGAAATATCACCAGAAAGCCACTCGTCAATTGTGGCTATCTTACATCTGCTACCCTGAAGTTTGTCTATGTCCATAGGAACCATTTCAAGTAGAGAATTCGTAATAAAGTTCTTTATACCATCTTTTGTTGGAGCAAGTTTAGGTCTATTTGCTCTACTTCCAGTTGTATTCTGAAGCGATCCTTCTGTTAAAAAACTGAATACAGGGCCTTTAGCTCTAGCAATAGCAGTCTTGAGTGATGACATAACTTCTTCGGCCTGCCTTATCGTAGGAGCAGTAGTTACCTGTTTTGTTGTACTTGTATCTGCTACCAGATAATATCCATGAATGCAAGATTCATACAATGTCTTAGCAGCACCTCTTCCGATAATAAGATACTGCTTATTTATTAGTCTTGTCTTTACTTGCTTAAGAACGTAGTGTCCGCCTCTTCCATCAGGATAAGGCTCAAACACAGAACGTTCTATAAAATAATACCATCCAAATATTTCTTCACCCCAAAGTTTAAACGTGTCAAGTAAATATAAATCAGATCCATCTGTAAGGGTTAATTCGCTTTCGCAGAAGTCGATCCATCCTTCGACCGCTTCATCGTCATAGTAAATATCCGGATTACGTATGAGAGCATCTATACGGTTCATTTCCATAGAAACTTCTCTATTTACCGGTATTTCTCCTCTCAATACTGCATCACGGAATTGACCATAATAATATGGTACAGCAGTATTAGATAGCATTGATTACCTCTTTTCTTAAATATCAATTACCACAATTTAGTATCGCCGGGTTTACGTTCTTCGAAATATGTTATAGGAAGCATAGATTCATCGCCATAATGTATTGCTTGATGCGTATTAAAACTTACGCAGATTAAATTGTCCAAGTCAAACAATGCCGGGCTACGATCCAAAATATCTTCCTCAGTAATTGGGTTGATGTGATGGATGTAGACCCGGTCATTGATCTCAAATCCTTCCACACCTAAATCGCATCCATTATCGCGGATGATGACGCGGTTACGTATTGACTTCCATTCAGGAGAATTGTAGTATGCCTGATTCAAATATCGGTGGGAGCCGAAAGTTTCCTCAGCTACAATACCTGACTGTTTCAAATATCGGTAACGTTCTTGAAAGGTTGGGAAGGTGATGAGTTTTGAATACGATAGGACCATTTACCGTTCCAGATCGTTGATGCATTCCATTATGGCTTTTCTTTCTTCCTCGCTACGAGCATTCTTAAGCCTCTGCTCAAGTCTCATAACCATTTCTTCTCTCTGATCGTGCCGGCTGTAATTATCACGACTATATCTACCCATGCTATCTCTCTTGTAAGAGTTCCCATCATAAGAATCATAGGAATCTCTGTACATACGATCCATGGGCATTCTCATAGTAGAATATCCACGATTCGACATTGCATATGAGGAATCATCATTACCATATTCCTTCATAGCGCAGATAGTCTCTATATCTTTTAAAATATCAACTGCTTCCCCTACAGTTTTCACTTCGGTAGGAGAGATATCGCCTTTAGCAGTAACCTTCTTAATTTCTTTCTCAAGAAGGTCTTTAAGTTCATATATAGCGTCCATTATTCTCCCCTCCTTCATGAGATTCCAGTGATTGTTATAGAAGCATTGCGCCTTATTCCAATAGATGGAGTAGGTGTAGTGGCAGGATCATCCTCCGTTCCATCTGCATAAACAGCCGATACAGAAGCGCAGCATCCACAAGGTACAGTGATTACTGCATCAGTATTAATGAACGTATACTCTTCTACGGCTGCAGGCGTTATAATAGCAACACTTTCGGGAATTATCGATCCGTTAACAGCTATACCTATGGCTATAGGAGTCACTGCCCCTCCAGTAGGAATCTGAACATTGGCTTTAACTTTTACATTATATCTATTATTGCCCTTCAAGTTAAGAACTCCAACTGCAAGAGGTATAACGTTACCTGTATTGCAAGGAATGGAAACCGTACCAAACGGAATGGTTCCATTAAGAGCGACATTAGCATCGCTTGTAGTTATATACTCTGCCATATTAATACCTCCTATTAGTTATAAAAGGTATTTCTATTGCAGTTGCAGCCGCTATTACAAGTATAGATAGGCTGCTCGCCATATACAGGCACTGTTCCTACAGGGCACTGACTAAGTCTATTGTAAATATCATTCACGATTGTAGAATTCTGCTGAACCTGAGACGCCTGACCACGTGCATAAAGGATTTCCTGTCTAAGCTGGCTAATCTCATCGTTCTTAGCGTCGATCTTATCCTGACAAAGCTGATCCTTTATGGACTGTATACCACCATTTATAGTATTAAGGAGAGACTGAGTATTCTGGAAATCTGCAGTACGGGTAGCACATGCCTCGGATGCAATAGTAGCACCAAGGTTAGCAGTAGCAAGCCTATTCTCGCAGCAGCAATTAGCAAGCTGACTTGAAATATCAAATGTCTGCTGCATATTTGCAACCTGAAGATTAGATACGCTATCGCGGATGGAGTTGATATTTCCGTTGATCATCTGGTCTCTGAATCCACCATTGATCTGGTCAGACTGATTCATCCAAGGATAAAGCTGGCTTCCGTTTCCGCCGCCAAAGCCACCCCAACCATTATTGCCCATAAGAGCAAACAGGAAAAGAATAACCCACCAACCGTCACCGCCAAAACCATTTCCGAAACCACCATTACCGTACATAGGACCTACAGGCATAACCATACCATTTCCATTTTCAGCAAGAGACATAATTTTTTCTCCTTTAAAATATAAATAAGAGTTAATTGGTTACTATACTATCCGTGCGTGCATCCGGATAATATTTTAAATGTCAGGTGTCTCCTTTCCTGAACTTTAAAACTTAAGAATAATATTCGTTAGTAATTCTACATCTAAATCTTGTCGCTTCCGTAAGAGGTGCATCGAAAGTGAATGTAACACTCATAAGACCGATAGCAATATTAGCTATACCAACTCTTGGGCCACTTCCAAGCTGGATTAGTTCACAGCATGTTTGCAGATCGCTGAATATATTCGGATTGCTAAATGTGACTTCCGTTGCTCCAACAGCCTTATAAGAGGAAGGTGTTACCACAGGAACATCATATATCTTTCTAGCGTAAAGATTATTTATAGTGTAAGACGAAAAAGTAGTCTCACTAGACACGTTACGATCATAGATCTTAGAATCAGCTATCTTCTGAGCAATCTCTTCAACCTCATCCCAAGTAAAGAGTTCACGGTACTTGGACTCGGTTATCTCCTGTCCCTCAAGCGGAGCGAATAGATGGTTTTCACCTACTAACGCTTTTACCATTGTTGGGGAGAGTTGGATGGGAGTGGGGTTAGCAAGGGGATAAATAACTTGTATCGGATTATTCGCTACCCATGTATTAGCATCAGCCAATGTCGCAATATCTAATGTGACATATAAACTTCCCGAGGTATTAACGGCAATCTTTCCAAGTGTGTGGTTGTTGTACGCATATTGATACGACACGTCAGCCACAAATCCATCACTTATGCACGGTATAATATCAGAATTTGCGGCAGGCTTTAAAATCAAATCTTTTAGCACGTTAGTTCCGTACATATCACTCTGCGTGGAAGTGCCTTTGCCTGTGAATGAGGTTATTGTGTATGATTGTTTTTCTACAACAAACACCCCACTCACTACTTCAAGCGTACCGCTGTAATATGTTCCACCGAGGTTTACTGTGACTTGTTCCTGTGTTGTATCTCCGTCTGAAACGTCAATGTCTACCTCTGTATGTCCTGTTATTGGACATATGTTGGAGTAGGGTTCAAAGTTAAAATCTGTTTCGGTTGACAGTACAAGCATCGGCTTTACTATCTTATGATTAAGTGTGACCGCACCTGTGAAAAGGTTTATATCATAGGTTTCCCCCGATGCCGTGAATGAATAATCACTCGTTCCATCATCGACTTGCGAACTGTTAACATAGACCCTACTTCTTGCGTTGTCTCTACACAATCTGTATGAACCGTTTAGAGTTCCGCTGAATATCTTAAATGTCGGATATGACGATGTTGCTCCGTTTTCGTCAATGTCAATAACGTTGTTATCATCGTCTGTCAGTATCGTAAAATCCATACCGCCATAAGAGTATGTATTTCCGCTCCACGTTCCCGACGTATTCCACGCTTTGAGATTTTCAACGGTCAAGGGCATTTTATTTTTACTTGCTCCCCCGACCCACGGTTCAGCGTAGCCGTGTAAATCTTGGTTAGGTGTAAGAGCGACTTTGAGGGATGATAAAAGACCACCATTGATGGTTTCAAAAAAGTCTGTGGCTGATTTTTCCTCAACAGCATCCTTATTTACAAAATCCTCTAATCTATCCTCTATCTTCTCACTTGAATATGTGAAATCCTCACTAATATTCTCATCATCAATCACTTCATTGAACTCTGCTATGTTACGTGCAATTATCTCGATGATTTCCTGCTGTTCAAGAGGTGCAGAGAAATGGTTCTCACCGATAATAGCGAGTATCTGTTGAGGTGTTAGGTCAAGTTCAACAGGAGTGGCGAGTTCGTAAACAAGTTCTATGGGGTTTGCGGTTGCCCATGCATTTGCTTCTTCAAGGGTATCAATATCACTTTCTATCCCAAATCCGATAACGATATTTCCATACTGATTCACTCCCATTCCTGTTTTATTATTTGTTGAGGTTACAGTATTGTAAGGAGTTGCTATGTATTTATCAGATATCAAATTAGGTATATCTGTTGGTTGTATTCGTAATATATCTGATATGTTTTTGTAAAAAGCATTGTTTGATGTTGAACTTGATTTACCGCTAAAACTTGTTATCGTGGTATATACTCCAACCACATACCACTTACCACTAACAACATCACCTCTTAACCAATAGTAAGTTCCACCAAGATTGATGATGTAATCTTTGCCTTGATAGGGTTCAAAGTCGTCATATGTTGCTGATAAATCTTTAGTTATCATAGGTTTAACTATGACATTATCAAATGAGTTACCACTACCTGCTCTAAATCTTAAAGATTCAAATGTTGTTGTTTCTGTGAGGGTAAACGAATCTTCCCTTGAAGTGGCATAATATGCACCATCTTTTAATAACCCAATATAACGTGAGTTAGATGCCACACTATTAGGCAATCCTAATATCTTATATGTACCTGCTTGAAGTGTAATATTTTGAGCAAAATCAGCCCCACCATTAGTTGTTGAGGTTCCATTAACATTATATATTCCATCACTCAACTTTGTATAAGTGATTCCCGATGCTGTTTTATCCTCAAGTGTTGAATTTAGATAATTCTTCCCTCTCTGCTCTAACTTTGCTTGTGTATGACCAGAGATAGGGCACTTGTTGGAGTAGGGTGAATAAGCCGTAGGCAACGTGTTTTTTGTTACCATCGGTTTAAGTACGTCAATAGTACCATCATAAGCACAAACGTATAACTTATCTCCACCACTTGTATTAAGTGCCGAATTGTTATCAATGTTTGACACACGTCTTACAACTGTGCTACCGTTATAAACCGCATATATAAACTTGCCCGAATCAACAGTATTAAATCTCTTTACATAGTACGTTGTATTTGCTTCTATTGTTATCGGATTAACTGTCGCACAACGCCCAGCATATTCGATTACTTCACCTTCAAGTGAAATACTATAACCGTCAACAAAATCTGCTATGTTTTCTTTTGCACCCCCTACCCACGGTTCTGAATATCCATGTAAATCCTGTATAGGCGAAAGTTCCATCTGTACGGACTTAACACGACCGCCGTTATATGAAATAAATTCATCAACTACGGTTATGTCTTCGGGAACAGGTACATTAACATTTCCGGTTCTTGAAACGCCACTTCTATCATGAAAGGTTTCACCCTTCAGAACTGTATCTTCGGTAACAGTATCCTCTGTGAGATCCAAGAGAGTATCTGCACCATAAACAACTTTATTGATAGCCATACTATCTCCCTTCTTAATTTAAAATATAAATTAAACCGGAGCGACAGTACCTATTGTGGCAGTTACTCCTCCAGCAGCATTCGGGGTTTCTGTGTAAGCAATAGCAGCGATGTCAACCTCAGACAGATAATCGTATCCGCTATCAGGAAGGATTGTCTGAGCGGTGGTGTAAGGTGTTGCTGACTTGGTCTGAGCTGAGATTGCTTCTCCAGTATAAGTACCTGTTACACCGAGAATCTGAACACCGGCTTTAATATTTGAATCAATGATTTTAGCCTGCTCGGTAGTATCGATTTTGACCTTACCAGAACCATCATGATAACCCTGAGGTACTGAATACTCCTGAGCTTTAGTAGCAATAACACCTGACACTGCACCATTATTGGGCATTGTACCTGTAAGTTTTGTTCCTCTCGCATAAGCTGTCTTGGTCGAAAGTATCTCGCCTACAGTAGCAGTCGCATCAGATGTATCACTATCTTTAGTGCTGGTACCAGTTATAGCAGCGCCACTGGCATCATGAGCTGTTACTCCACTCTGCAAATCAGCAGGTGTAATAGTATCAGCGGTAAGGTCTATAAGCGTTTGATTTCCAAACACAACTTTATTTATAGCCATATCAATTTCCTCCAACAATGAATGTTGTGCCTTTAATGTTACTGGTCTCGTAATAAGGTATTTCTTCCACTACTATGTTATCCAAAACTACCTTATTTTTTGTTTCAAGTTCTATTGACTCTTTAACTTTTGGAGTGACCGTAGTTTCTCCGGTATATACTGGATAAACACTACCGCCACCTTCACTTACTGTTAGTTTTATAGGTACTTCTATGTTAACTTTTAAAGGTATATGGATCTCAAGAGGGCTCATATTAAATCACCCCTTCCTTAAGTATCCTTCCAATATTAACATCTGCAATGGTTGTAGCGTAAGCAAGATCAGTATTTGTTTTAAATCTAATCTGCACTAAACATTCACCATTATACAGTTTCAAAGTTTCTTCCTGAGAAAGAACTACCGTCACTGTCTTGAGAGTATCATCAATAATTACTTCCTCAAGGGTCTTAGTGACTGAAACTGTGGACGTCTTAAAAGTCACCCACATCTCTGCAAGATTAGCGAGGGATAATTCCGTATCCAACTCTAATACAATAGTCGGAGTTGTTCCTCTATACATATACTATCCCTCCTTAAAATCTTATTCCTATGCTCTGACAGAATTGTACAAAGCTATTAAATGCATTCTGCTGCATTGTTCCATTATTCAGCAAATACTGAACCGCTCCATTGGGGTCATTTTGAAATTGCTGAGGAATGTTAATACGTCTCATCGCCAGATACTGAACAGGGTTCTGACAGAATTGACTATATTCCTGTTGTATTGTGGGATTCATAGGATTAATTGGACTGTTCATTATTCCTATCTCCCTTCTTGTTATTATTGTAATAATGAGGCTTACTATTTATAGCAGCCATCAGTTCATTGAATTTCTTATTAAGCTCTTCTTTAGTAACATATGGTGATTCCTCAGGTTCAGGCTGAATCTCTTCATACTTGAACTTCCTTAGAGGCTGTATCATACCATTGTTATCAGTTGATTTGAGATAAAAAATATTCTGATTCTCCGAATCCATCAGCTGGACTATGGAGTTCATTCCACCAATAGGATAGGAATTTGCTCCAGCTTCACCCTGAACAAATATTCGGTTGTCATTGAAAAACCTATTCTGGATTGGAGTCTGAACCTGATTATTCTGCGGGTAACCGTTTGGCTGAAATGGATTGTAGTTCTGATACGCCATTTATGTCTCCTTTCTCCAATAATAAATGGGTACTTCATCACCACTATCCCAGCTGTCATAGTAGTTTCCATTCTTAACGCCAATTACATGACTTCCGGTAGCAAGTAAGAATGTTCCTTTTGGATTGTCTCTACAGAAATCCTTTACTGTATAACAAGCTGGACAGGTATTTGGTATAATGTAACGATTGAAACCATTGGAATATAAATAAGCACCCCAGACTGAGTTGGACGATGGCATGTCATCCATCATGTAGCCCTGGAGTGCTATGTTCATATATGTAGATTTCCAATCGATATCCATTACTAAAGTAATTGCCCGGATTACACAATCTCCGGTCAACTTTCGTGAGGGATTGGGATTGTAAACGATGTACATATTCCCTCCTTAAAATATCAGGGCAGCTAGAAGAATTTTAGAATGATTGGAATTTTGCGGGGATGTTGACGTAGCTGCCCTGTGAAAAGGTCTGAATTAGCCGATATACATTGAGAATGTGTAAGATTCGCCGGGAGCGATGGTTACAGGATCAAATACATCACGAGCAAGGAGTACTGGTTTTATTGCAGAACCATTAGCCGTTCCAAAAAGTCCA
>JAEIGA010008588.1_pt1 | contig 15492 bp, 11 predicted proteins | sample 9270691 | NCBI WGS metagenome assembly JAEIGA01 (sample SAMN17057246, study PRJNA624740) | gut metagenome | biome: biome; isolation source: fecal sample | host: Bos grunniens | place: China: Xizang | collected 2019
GCCGTTGTATCTACGGTTTTATCTGCTCTGTAGGCAGGTGTCTGGCTGTAGCGCTTGCCGTCGTAAATAAACGCGCCGCGAGCGCCAAGCTTAATAACCACGTATTTGCATTTAACGCGTCTGTAGAGTGCAAGAGCTGCGCGAAGCGCTGACTCCATAGTCGTTGTGGAAATGCCTGTATATTCAAGCGTCTCAGCCTCGTTTGGCGAGAATACCTCTATCTCGGGAAGACTCTCAAGCTCGTAGCTTTTATCTGCCGGCGCAGCGTCAATAAATACGGGAATATTTCTCTCAGAAGCTATACACGCAGCCGTGCGAGCCACCTCAAACGGAACCTCAAAGCCGAGATAAACGGCATCGGGATTGCATCTGAACGCCTCGCTTACGGCTTCCGTGCTTACGTATGAATTGGCACCGGGGTAGACGACTATTCTGTTGTCACCCTCCCCCTCCTTGATAACAACGGCAAGTCCTGTGGAACGGTCGCGGTCAACCTTAATGTAAGCGGTGTCAATATTCGTTTCCTTGTAGTAATTGTAAAGCTTCTGTCCGTGCAGGTCCGCTCCGAGCTTCGCGCACAGAACAGCATCTGCGCCAAGTCGTGAGAGGGCGACTGCAGTATTTGCGCCCTTTCCACCCGGCGTATAGGCAACTCCACCGTCGTCGATAACGGTTTCGCCCCTCTCGGGAATCTTGTACATATTTACCGAAAGGTCCATATTTGCACTGCCTATAACAAGTATCCTTTTGCGTGACATTACAGCACCTCCTCCTCAATAACGGAGAGCTTAAATACACCCGCATCGGGTATTACCTCGGTAGCGAGAAGCGCCTCTCTTCCACGGCAGGTAAAGATAAAGCTCTGGCAGCCCTCCTCGGCAAGCTGCTTGATACCGCGCATCATTGAACGTGCTCTTACGTTGTCCTGATGAGCAAAGCTCTCGTCAAAGCAGATAGGAGGTTTTTCCGTGTAAAGCATATCTATAAGTGCTGCGCGCACTGCAACGTACGCAAGCTCGCGTGTTCCGCCCGAAAGGAAGTCCACAGACTTTTTCTCTCCGTTGGGTGCTGTAAACGTAACCTTAAGTCCGTCGGAAACGTCAAAATCCGAATACTTCTTATCGGTCATAATCTCCATCATGCGCGTTGCGTATTCGCCAAGGCGAGGGGAGATTTCCGCGCGCAAATTATCGCTCGCACCTCTGATTGCACCAAGCGCTATAAAGTATGCCTTGTGATTGTCCTGAAGAGCCTGACGGCGAGCCGCAATAGCTTCAATCTTTGAATAATACTCAGCCGGGTCGTAAGCTCTGCCCTTGAGCACCGAAAGCTCGTTTTCCACGTCAAACGCGAGCGCGTCCTCTTTCGCTATCGCCGCCTTTGCGTCCTCAATGCCGTTTACTATTTCATCGTGGTTTATGCCGGAAAGCGCCTTTCTCTTAAGAGGCGAAACCTGCGCGCGCACGTCAACCTCACTCTTATCGGCAAGAGCACGGCGTATTTCCTTAACGGTTATTTCGACGGCAGTCTTCTCGTCGAACAGCTCGGCTTTTCTGTCAAGGTAAGCCTTAACACGAGCCTCAAGCTTATCAAGGAACTCTCCAAGCTCGGACACGGGCGGCTCCTCACCCCACTTGAGAATAAGTGCCGTAAGCTCGCGCTTTGCGTTCTCGTATCTTTCCTTTGCGCGCTCGGTCGAAAGTCTTGCGCTCTCGGTAGCCGAAAGCATAGCGTCTCTTTTGCCTCTCGCCTCGGAAACAACTGCAATTTTACCCTTAAGGTCGGAATAGGAAGCTGTAGAGAACATAGATTCAAGCTCACAAAGCGCGCGTGTTGCTCCGATAAGCTTTAATATAAAGATAACAGCGCCTACAAGTGCAATAACTCCGCCGCAGCCTACGGCAATCTTAGGAAGAAGCTCGGTGTTAGGTATATCTACTATCTCAAACACGCCTGCGGCAATTACGCCTAGAGCCGCAAGGATAGATAACGCTATAAATTTTATACGCGCCTTAAAGAAAGCAGCCGCACGGCTGAGAATTCCCTCTTCTCCGCCTGCCTCGTCAGCAAGCTCTATAGCAGCCTCGATTTCTCTTGTAATGCCGACGGCATTCTTCTGCTCGGTATACGCATCCTGTGCATCGCCAAGAGCGTGATAAGACTCGTTTACAGCCTTACGTGCTACTGCAAGGTCGGTGAGATACTGCTCTGTCGGTGCAAAATCCGCTTTTGTATTTTCCTCTATGTATCTGTTGTATTTCTCGTTCTTCTGCTCGCACTCCTCTTCAAGCGCGTGAAGCTCGTCAAATGCCTGAATGAGCATTACGTTGCTGTAGCATTCGTCAAGGTCGTAAAGATTCTCCTGCTTTTCCTCTGCTTCTCTACGTCTTCTGCGTATCTGATACAGCTCGTTTTCCTTTGCAAGAATAAGACGGTTGTCCTCGTTGCACTCCTCAAGCTTTTCTTCAAGCTCTTCTTCACGGCTGACAAGGTCTACGATTGCACCGCCGCCTCCGTTCTCGTGGAGCAGGGCGTTCATTTTCTCGGCAATTTTCGCTGCGGCGCGCTGATTGTTAATGCGCTCGCTGCCCGAGAAAAGTATATTTTCAATTGATTCCTTGACAGAAACCTCGGAAATACCTGCGTCACCTATTTGTCCTATAAATGCGGTATTATCGAAAAGAGTTCTGTCAACGCCGAAGAAAACGTCACCGGCCGCAAGCTTGCCGAAAGCCGGCTCGCCCGTTTCGAGATCAACGATAGACGCCTCCTCCTTGTATGCGGGACGCGGAGAATTGTCGCTCGGGACGGTCGTTCTGGAGATAAGATAACGCTTGTCCTTAACGCGAACGTACATAGAGCCCTGTGCCGTGCCCGTCTCCCAGTTTATTCTCTTCTTTCTCTCGCTGACCGTGTCGATAGAATCCACGCTCTCAAATCCGTAGAGCATATACTTTATGAATGCGGCAATGGTACTCTTTCCCGCCTCGTTTTGTCCCTCGATAACGTTTACCTTGTCGGAAAACTCGAGGGTCATATCGGTGATAAGACCGAAGCTTTTGATAATGATTTTCTCAATGATCATGCTGCATCTCCTCTATTATTCACCCTTCGGATCGCCCGAAAGAAATTTTATCGTTCTCTGAACGGAGTCCTTGGAATTATACCACGGCTCCTCATCGTATCTATAATCGAATTTTTTGCAAAACCAGCTGACGTCCTCGCGAAGCTCTGTGATATATCTCTCTTCTATTGCATATGCCGCATCGTAAAAGTCAGAGAAAACACGCTTCGGCATTTTACGCGATGCGTAATCTATCATCGCCCTGTAGTGCGGCAAGCAGAAATACGGAGCCAACTCAAACTTCTTTTGAAACTCGGTGTCTGTTTCCCATAAATACACCGCCGTAGAAATCATCGCGGAAAGATTTTTATTTATTCTGCCGCACACGTAGCAGCTCTCTTCAAGCTCTCCGAGCTTTGAAATCGCGACGGACGGCTTTGTACCCAGAAGCGTTTTTGCCGAAAGCTTCTTTTTGACCTCATCAAGATGGCTTTCAAGTATCAACCCCATTCCGAGCATTCGCTTTCTGCCAAGCATCATATTGTAGTGCGTGAGGCAGAAGCCCTCGTCGTTTGTTCTCATTCTGATATCCGGCTCCATCATAGATGCCCCGAGAATAATATCAATCTCATCCTCCTGAAGCTTGCGGTACAGATGACAAAACGGGCATCCGCACTCCTTGTTCTCTTTAACAAGGTCAAACGCTTCGTTGACCGGTATAGTATAAATTTGCTCCACTCTTTACTCCAAATCTTCCCAAAATACGGGACTTGAAATTGATGCGAAAATATGTTAAAATATATTTAAGTATTATTATACATTTACCATTATACTATATTACGAAGAATTTTGCAAGAGGAATTCAAAAATGTTTGAGAAAAATCGGGAATTTTGGAGAAACAGAGAGTGTATATCCGTAAAAGGCGTTAAAGATATTGACCTTTACGACACCTTCGAATGCGGACAGGCATTCAGATACGAGAAGATTTTAGATGAGCCTGAATACATAGAATATTTAACCGTCGTTGGTGACATATTGCTCGATGTAGGTCAAAGGGAGCGAGGAGAGCTGCTCTTTTTTGGAATTAGCGACGAGCAGTTTGAAAAAATTGCCGCACCTTATTTTGCTCTTGACACCGACTTTTCAGCAATTTGCAACGACGTAATAAGCTCTACGGACAGCGAGTGGCTAAAGCGCGCGGCGGAATCGGCAAGAGGAATCGCAATTCTTCGCCAGGACCCTTGGGAAGCGTTGTTTTCGTTTATAATTTCGCAGAACAATAACATACCGAGAATAAGAAAAATCATCAGAGCTATGAGTGCCGAATACGGCAGAAATCTCGCTGAGGAAAACGGATATGAATGCTGTCCGCTTTCGAAAATTGAGGGCAAGCCTTGCGAAAAAAGCTGCAAAGACTGCGGTATCTGCTATTCATTCCCCAGCGCAAAGGCTGTCCTTAACCGCCCTGAAGGCATGCTCCCGTCAAAACCCGGCTTCAGATACAAATATCTTTTAGACGCGGCGGAGGCTGTCGCGCACGGAAGGGTCAACCTTGAAAAAATCAAAGATACGCACCGTCTTGACTACACTCTTGAGGAGCTTAAAAAAATACAAGGTGTCGGAGATAAGGTAGCCTCCTGCACGGCGCTTTTCGGCTTTTCAAATCTCGATGCCTTCCCAATAGACGTTTGGATGAAGCGAGCGATTGACGAGTACTTTGACGGCTCACTTGACGTTACAACGCTCGGAGAATGTGCGGGAGTTGTACAGCAATACATCTTTCACTATATAAGAAATTATGAAAATCAAAATGCATAAGCCAGATATTGCAGCAAAATACAACTATATGACAACTATACGTTACACATACAGTTAAAATATCGCAAAATCCGCAGTTCGACACACATCGTGGAAAACTGCGGATTTTTTATGATATAATGTTGTAAAATCATAGATAAAGTCTGCTGTGAGAGGGCAATTTAAAAAAGGAGAATGAAAAGATGAATATGTTTGACGAGGCACGCGCTGTTTTAGGCGTAATAAAAATGCAGAATATAACCCAAGAGGAAATGGCAAAGCAGCTAGGGGTAAGCCAGTCATACGTTGCTAACAAGCTAAGGCTTTTGAAATTCACCCCCGACACCGAAAAACAGATTATAGATGCCGGCCTTACCGAGCGTCACGCCAGAGCTTTGCTAAGACTGAAAAGCGATGAAGAGCGAAGCACCGCGCTAAAGAGAATATGTGAAAGAGGACTAAACGTTGCCGAAAGCGAGGCTCTTGTTGATATGCTGCGCGACGAGGAAGCTCCAAAAAGAATCGGCTCAGCCGAAAGACTTCGCCGCATAGACACGTTCAAGGACACCCTCAAGCAATCCGTTGATACGCTTATCAGCGTAGGAGCCGATGCCAAAATAAGCACGAGCTTTTACGGAACAAAAACCTACATAACCGTATGCATTGACGAAGCGTAAACGACAGAAAGAGATAACAAATCGGTTTATATCCGAAATGTTATCTCTTTTTTCTATTGGTTTAATGAAATCGTTGCAGTGCAACGATGAAATCTTCACTTCGTTCAGATGAAATCCGAGACACGCCCCCGGGTGAAATCAAATCCGCCTAAATACTTCTCGCTTCGGCTCGGTCACACTCGCGTAAAAACAGCACTCAGTTGTTTTCTAACACGCTCGTGCCGCTTCGCTACCCTGCGAAGCAGGATTTCATCGCGAAAGCGATTTCATCTACCATTGGTGGATTTCACCCGTCAGATAGGGATTCCCCGAAGCGAGCGAAGTCGAGCTTTGGGGGTTCTCGCAGGCGGATTTGACTGTGTGAATACTCCGCTTAGAGCATCACGCTAAAATTCTCTGTCCTTTAACTTTACAATTACTCAAGTATAGCCTTTGCGATACCGAGACCGCTGTTGCCTATAACTTTTATAATATTGCTGAGAAGCTCCATTTCTTCAAGCGGGAACTGAATGAACTCAAGGCATACCGTGGTGTTATCCGGAATAGTAGCCTTTATTCTCATATAAACCTTCTGCTTGCCGTAATATTCGAGCGTTCTCTTAATTATCTCGTGAATTCGAACGGTGATGTTAGGATCTACACTTCTGCGGAACAGGAGCTTAACGGTTTTAGAAACATAGGTGTAGTTATTGTCAACGTACCCACCGTCCTCAGCCTTCTCCTGAACCTCCTTTTTAACTCGCTCCTCTTCTTCACGGCGAATACGCTCGGCTTCCGCACGGCGCTCAGCCTCCTTGCGCTCCTCTTCTTCGCGGCGGCGGCGCTCAGCTTCAATGCGGCGCTCCTCCTCAAGCTTAATGCGCTCCTCGCGAAGTCTCTCAGCCTCAAGTCTGTGCTGCTCCTCTACCGCCTGACGCGCTGCCTCGGCAAGTCTTTCGCGTTCCTTAGCCTCCTGGCGTACCTGCGCTTCTATCTGCGCGCGAAGCTTCTCGGCTTCTTGACGGCGGTTCTCTTCTATTCTCGTCCACTCAGCCTTTTCGCGTCTTGCCTTGTCCTGAAGTCTCTCGTTCTCAAGTCTGAGCTGCTCCTGCTCTCGACGCAGGCGCTCCGCCTCTTCTTCCGCCTTCTGCCTTGCGCGGCTCTCATACTCAAGGCGTATCTTCGCCTCAATCTCACCGCGTATCTTAGCTTCAAGATCAGCCGAAGACACAGGCTCGCCGCTCTCTTCCGCCTCTTCTGCGGTATCTGCTAAAGCTTCCGTCTCTGCGATTTCTTCGGCGGGTACTGCATCTGCAGGCTCCGAGATTTCATTGAATATGCTTATTTCATCTTCCTCGGCTGTAGGATCTTCGGGAACAGTGATTACGGTCTCTTCTTCAGCCTCAATTTCATCGAAGGTGATAAGCGAGGGCTCGTCCTCTTCTGCCGGTGCGGAAATTTCAACCTCTTGCTCATCGGTCTCAGCACTTGCCGCCTTGAGTGCCTCAAGCGCCATTCTCGTTATTTCTTCAAGCTCGTGAGCCTCATCAAAATCGTCAGCGACGATGCCGCGCTTTTCTTCGGGCAAAGGCTCGTCCATATAGAACGCCTCAAGCTCATCAAGCTCCTCTTCTTCCTCTTCTTCCTCTTCGAAAACCTCTTCCGCGGATACGCTGTCGATAGCTCGACGCGCCATTTCCATAGCAAGTTTAAGCTCCTCGTCCTCGCTAAGCTCAGCAGCGGGCGTCTCTGCTACGGGCTGTACCGCGACTGCCACGGGTATCTTCTCTTCAACGATAGGCTTGCTTTCAACAGCCTCAGGCTTCACCTCAGCCGCGATTTCAACGCGCTCAAGGTCTCCTCTCTTTACAGCACGCTTTATAACCTCACGCCACTCGGTGACATTCTTTCTGCCCATAGCGTTATGATATTTATCCTTGCCGGCTCTGGTGAGAAAGCGGTACTCCTTCTCCTTTATCTTTTGCGAAACCGATTCTCCAATTTCAAAAACTACGTTGGCAGCATTTACGTGGTCGGATACGCTGTATGCGCCTGCGCCGTCAAGACGGGTCCACTTAATCCAGAAATCTCTCGGAGCGGAAGATTTATCCACAAGAAGCAGACGTCTGTAAGTGGTATTTTCCGATGTATGCTCCATATATGTATCGGGAGCGAAAACTATTGCAAGCTCAATACTGCTGTCCTCTATGCCCTTGACCGACATAGCTTCACATATAGCGGGAGTAAGCTGCCTTGCCATCTCATCGATAAAGCTCTGCGAATATTTACCCGAAAGTATGGTTATGTCAGAGGCTGTGGTCTCGACCCTCACCTTAACCGTGCCGCCTCCATAATAAATGCTTCTGCCCTCAATCTTTGATTTGAAGGACTCCGGAACCTCGTCAGGCTCCAGAAGCGAGAATTCAAGAGTATGCTCACCGATATAAGCAAACGGTACGTCGTCCTCAAACTGACCGCGTAAAATATCCCAGCATATCCACTCGACAAAAGCCCCCCTTGCCTGAGTTACTACCGTCAGAGGATAATAGAAGGTCTTTCCCATCAAAAAGCCGTCGGAAAGGTGGTCCTCATACATCTGTATTCCTTCAATATCGCCCCCGTGCTTCTCCATAAGACGAGAAACGAGATTCTCGGACATGCTGAGGGAAAACTTGTCCGTTACAGTTGATGCGATTATTTTGTTGTGAAGAAAATCAATATTCATCAGATTTATGCCTCCGTGCTGCAAGATATATATTTTTACACAATATATTTTAACATATGCGAGAGTGAAAATCAATATTTTTCGCACGAATAATTAAAATATTTTTTCAAATATTTCGCCAATCTGCCTAAATTATCGTCAATATACTTGATTTAAGCGCGTTTTTGTGATAAAATATTGCAGTAAAGCGACAAGGGATGCAGTTGAGTAAAAAAACAGCGTCCCACCCGCTTCCCAAATGGAGAATAAATCAATGATTAAAACGCTATTTTTAGATCTTGACGATACCCTCTTGGACTTCCACGCGGCAGAGCGAACTGCTCTCTCGGCTACTCTTAGGGATATGGGTGTTGTCCCTACGGACAAGCTCCTTTCAAGATACAAGGAGATAAACCGAAGCTGCTGGGAACGGCTTGAGCGCGGAGAGCTTACGCGGGATGAAGTTCTGACGCTGCGATTTGAGCTTCTGTTTGAAGAATTTCTCTACGAGAAGGACGCCGCCAAAACCCAAAGCATATACGAATACAGGCTGAGCCTTGAGCATCCGTTTATGGAGGGCGCGCAGGAGCTTTTAGATGCGCTCTTTGGCAGATACTCTTTATACATAGCCTCAAACGGCACGGTGTCTGTCCAGGACAGAAGAATTGCCGACACGGGTATAGCCAAATACTTTGAGGGTGTTTTCATTTCTCAAAGAATAGGAGCAAACAAGCCCGAACGAGAATTTTTTGACAGATGTTTTCGCGAGATAGAAAATTTTGACAAAAGCACTTCTATGATTGTCGGGGACAGTCTGACCTCGGATATTCTCGGAGGCAAAAACGCGGGAATTCTCACCTGCTACTTCAATCCCCGCGGACACAAAAATTCAACCGATATTATTCCCGACTTTGAAATACGCTCGCTGGACGAGCTTATACCGCTTCTTGAAAGGTTATAACTATGTACTACGGATATAAAATAAGTGATTTTACGGCAGCTCTTGCCGAAAGAGCGGAGGCAGATTGCCTACCCGTGTTCAAAAAAATAGAGGAAAATGCTCTTATCTGCTCGGCTAAGGTTCTCTCGGCTTTTCAGGAAGCGAGAGTTTCTACTGCGGATTTCATAGAGATTACGGGATACGGATTTACCGACTCCGGAAGAGATAAGCTAGAGGAGATTTACGCACGCGTTTTCGGCGCAGAGGACGCGCTTGTGCGCCCTCAGCTTATGTCCGGCACGCACGCGCTTGCGGTGACGCTTGGGGGACTGCTGAAGCACGGCGAAACTCTCGTTTATATTTCGGGTGAACCTTACGACACGCTTAAAAGCGTTATTGGCACAGCAGGCAACAGCCGCAACTCTCTCATTAAATGCGGTGTTAAATACGAGGAAATTGACCTTATAGGCGATGATTTTAACCCTGATGCAATACGCGACCGTCTTTCAAGGGGTGACGTAAAGGTTGCCGCGATACAAAGAAGCCGCGGCTACTCGCAGAGAAAAAGCCTTACGATAGAAAAAATCGAAGAGGCTATCAAAATTTGCAAAGAGGTATCGCCGAATACCGTCGTTATGGTTGATAACTGCTACGGTGAGTTTACCGAAAGCCGCGAGCCGACCGACGTCGGTGCTGATGTTTTCGTAGGCTCTATGATGAAAAATCTTGGCTCGGGATTTGCGGTAAGCGGAGCTTACTGTGTCGGCCGCCGCGACGTTATAGAGGATATCGCAGAGCGCTTCTCCGCCCCCTGTATAGGCAAGGAGCTTGGCGCGAATTTCAATCAGCTCGCCTCTCTTTACAAAGGATTTTTTATGGCGCCTGCGTGCGTTGCTTCAACGCTCAAATCAATGGTTTTTGCCGCAAGACTTCTCGAACTTGCCGGCTTCAGTGAGGTTTCGCCGAAATACGATGAATACCGCACGGATATAGTTCAGACAATGAACCTTAATTCAGCCGAAAAGCTGATAAAATTCTGCAAGGGCATACAAATGGGCTCACCGGTTGAATCATACTGTGTTCCCGAGCCGGGAGATATGCCCGGTTATCCTCACCCCGAAATTATGGCGGCAGGAACGTTTATCACGGGAGCGACAAACGAGCTGAGCTGCGACGGCCCGATATGCGAGCCTTACACGGCTTATATGCAGGGAGGACTGACGTATGAATACGGCAAGCTCGGCGTAATGCGTGCGCTTGACGAAATGCTGGACCTCTCGGACAAGACCAATGCATAAACTCCTTTACCCCGCACACGCAACTTTATACCGAGAAGCTTTGGCATAAGCACTTATTATCAATTTTAACGGCTGATTTGGAGAAAATATGAAGACCTGTTATATAGTAGGAGCGGGCGAGTTTTACGGAGCTTTTAGCCCGCGTGCCGACGACCTTGTTATTGCCGCTGACGGCGGCCTTGACACTCTTAAATCTCTCGGCGTACGCTGTGACCTTCTCGTTGGCGATATGGATTCGCTGACAGATGCAAACTATAACTTAATGGCGATAAAGCACCCTGTTGAAAAGGACGAAACCGATATGCATCTCTCATATCTCGAGGGTGTAAAAAGAGGATATGAGAATTTTGTCGTCTTTGGCGGTGTAGGCGGTCGTGAAGACCATACTTTTGCTAACTATTCTTTGCTTTTATATGCAAAATTGCGCGTTCATAATATGATTCTTATAACTAAAAAAGGAGAAGCATTCGTCATTAAAAATGAGAAAGTCGAGCTTTCGGGAGAGGTCGGCGACACACTTTCCGTATTCGCTTTCGGTGCGGCGGCGAGCGGAATTTGTATCACAGGCGCAAAGTACTGTGCAAATGATATTTCTCTCACACCCGACTTTCCTCTGGGAGTTTCAAACGAGTTTTCCTGCGAGTGCGTTACACTCTCCGTAAAGGACGGAGCACTTCTGGTTATGCACGAAAAGAAGCACTAGTATTTTTCTTAATAACCGCTTTTTGCGGCCGAATTTTAAAACCTGTATCTTATAGGCAAAACCAATCTACATTTATATAAATATCGCGGGCGCGTGAGTTAAATAATATTAGACGCGCCCGCTTTTTGTATTTTAAAAGCTGAATTTCCGGATGTCACAAAGCAAATAATATCCGCTTAGTGTCAAGTACATCAATTCAAATCATCATCGGCTGAAAAGATATGATTTTGTAAAAAAAGGGGAAAGCTTATTTTTTGTCCGCGAAAAACTTATTTTTTTGTCCCCGAATGCTTGACAGTTATTTCACTTTGTGCTATAATACTTTTGAACCGAACAGAATATTTCATCAGGGGTGCGTTTTTTGCTGAGACGGTGCTTTGCGCCGAACCCTTTAACCTGATACGGATAATGCCGTCGTAGGAAGATTGGATTTTGGTACTATTCTTAGTCTACCGCGCACGTGATTTATCCTGCGCGGTATTTTTATTTAAGACGGGCATGTTCTTCCCGTCAGTGCGTAGTCGATTTACGGTATATTAAAAAGCATTATTTACCGCAAAAACGAAGCGCACAGGAAAGGTGGTACTGAAATGAACACAAAATCAAAGAGGAGTATTTTCACCCTCACCGAGTGCAGTATTATGATTGCACTCTCAGCGGTGCTTAGCATCGTCAAGCTTTTCGAGATGCCATACGGCGGCTCTATAACGCTTGCCTCTATGCTCCCGATAGTTATTATCTCCTACAGGCACGGAGCAAAAACGGGAATTGGAGCAGCTCTTGTATCTAGCCTTATACAGATGCTTCTCGGACTTAACAATTTCTCCTATTTTACAAGTTGGATATCGATAGTCGCACTTGCGGTATTCGATTATGTCCTTGCGTTTGCCATTTTCGGAATTTCGGGTGCTTTCAGGGGAAAAATTAAAAATCAAAGCACCGCTATGGCAACCGGCGCGGCTCTCGCCTCGGTCGTGCGTTATATTTGCCATGTCATATCGGGTGCTACAATCTGGGCAGGACTTTCTATTCCTACGGAAGCGGCGCTCATCTACTCTATAAGCTACAATGCGACCTATATGATACCCGAGAGCATAATACTTGTTTTGACTTCGGCTTACATAGGCGCTGCGCTTGACTTTACTCGCACTATACCTACGAGAAAAAAGAGCGAAAAGCTGGACGCAGTAGCATCTTATCTATATCTTGGCGCAGGGCTTTCAATTCTTGCAGCACTTATTACAGACACGATACTCGTGTTTTCAAAGCTTCAGGACTACACAAGCGGCGAATTTATGATATACGGACTCTCAGCGGTTAATTGGCTTGCTCTTTGCATTGTCACGCTTGCTTCGGCAATTTTGGCAGCAGTGCTGGTTCTGATAGCCAAAAAGAGAGAGAACAAATCAGCAATGTAGAAATTACTTTTTTATATAGGCGCAATATTAAAAAGGCTTGTTTTCGAAAGAAACAAGCCTTTTTTTCATATAATTATTTACATTTTTCTAAGATTCTCTCAATTGATACTTTCGGAAGACAGTGCTTTCTGAAAAATATTCAACGCAAAAATCTTATTTCTGTACAAGGTGAATAGCAAATCCCGATATTTCGTCCTTGAAGTACGCAAACTTAGGCTTGCCGGTTTTGTCATCGTATGTGATGCTGGTCTTATCAAACTCAAAGCCCATTCTCTCAAAATACGCCATAGCTCTGTCAAGGAAGTTTGTGCGAATACCTATATGACCGCACTTGCCGGGGCCCTTTGCGTTCATAAACTCGAACTCCTCGGAAGCGAATATAGATTTGCTGGTCTCACGAAGCGGCATACCGAACATAAGCTCAAAGAGCTTTGCGCTCTTCTTTGCCTCTTCTGCGTTTTCGTTATTGATGCCCATATGCAAGAACTCAAGACCGAGCATTTTCTTTACCGCATTCTTCGTAAGAGCGGTTATCTCGTCCCACTTCTTCTCCTTAACAAGCTCGTCCTTAACCATAAACGAGCCGCCGCAGGCAACTATCTTGTTGAACTTGAGATAGTCGAGAAGATTGTCTGCGTTTATTCCGCCGGTAGGCATAAAGGTAAGATTACCGTAGGGAGCTGCCATAGCCTTGAGCATTTTAAGACCGCCAACTGCTTCCGCAGGGAAAAACTTAACTGTGGAAAGTCCAAGCTCAAGTGCCGCCTCAACGTCGGAGGGATTTGAGCAGCCGGGAATCATCGGAACGCCCTTAGAAAGACAGTAGGACACAACCTTGGGATTAAGACCGGGGGAAACTATAAATTTGGAGCCTGCCGCTATCGCTGCATCAACCTGCTCGGTGGTGAGGACGGTTCCTGCGCCCACAAGCATATCGGGATATGCTTCGGTTATATTTTTAATAGCCTCTGCCGCACACGCGGTTCTGAATGTAATCTCGGCCGCGGGAAGTCCACCGTCTACAAGCGCCTTTGCAAGCGGTACTGCGTCGTCGGGGTTCTCAATCTTGATTACGGGTATCAGACCGATAGAATAAAGCTCGGAAATCATTTTATTCATACTTTCTTCTCCTTAAAATATATGTTTTTATTATATTATACAATATATTTTGGATGCATTAAATTGCAAAAATTGCTTATGAGTTTGCAAAAATTGATATCAGTCGTATTTTCTCAGACTTATTTTCCTGCCTTTTAGAAACATGTTTTTCTTTTTTGCCGCATTCCATTCTTGACAAAATTCTCAAAATATATTATAATGATACTAATAAATTAGAACGATGTCAAAAACGTCTTAAAACGTTTAATAACGGAACCCTTAGTACACTTTTTCGGGTTTCCGTCGGTCAAGGAAAACCAATATGAAGATTGCGATAATCAGCGAAAACGAATACCTGTTTAAAAAAATAAGCCTTGCTCTAAAGGGATTTGCGTCAACCGAGCGTGTCAAAAAAAGCGGCGGCTCGGGTTACGACCTTTGCATTTGCGATATAGATACTGCAGAGCTTATCCCGGGTGAGAAAACTCTGACCGTTGGCAAAGACGGCGCCGACATTCCATACCCCGTTTCTATTTCAGAGCTCGTCAGTGCCGTTAAAAAAGCTGTGAGCGAGGACGGCGCACAGCTTACTCTCGGTGACAGCTGTGCTTATTTGCGTGGAAAAAAAATCGCTCTTACCGAGGTTGAATACGCTCTGCTTTCGGCACTGTTTAATTCGCGCGGCAGCTTCATCAATCGGGAAAGCTTGATTTCTCTCGTCTGGAAAGAGCCTGTAAGCACAAGCGCGCTGAACGTTTATATTCACTATCTTAGACACAAGCTTGAGACAGGCGAAAAAATCATTATCTCCTCGCGTGGCGGCGGATATAAAATAGATGAAAAATATCTTTAAGATGCACACGGACCAAAGCCCCTAAGGCTTCATTTTTGAAAGGCAAGAAAATGTTAAGAATAATAAGGACTAACCTAAATTCACGAGGAAGCGAGCGCCTTGATACACAAATACTTGAACGCGTACAAAAACGTCTTCCGACATATCTTATAGTGCCCGAGCAGGACACTGTTATGCGTGAAGCAAGAGCAGCAAAAAATCTGCCCCCCCACGCGCCGTTATGCTTTGAAGCAACCAACTTTTCAAGATTTACCGACAACGTTTTCCGCTCTCTCGGAGGTCTGTCAGGCGAATACTGTGACAGCGGGAAAAGAAGCTTGATAATGTGGAGAGCGCTCACAGAGCTTGCCCCCACACTTACCATAACACGCGGCAGATGCGACGTCAGCTATGGCACAGTGTCTAGCGTTATGCGTGCTATCGGAGAGGTTCGCGCGGCGGGCATTATCCCCGAGGAGCTTATGGAAGCCTCAGAAAACGAAAAGATAAGCTCTGACCTGCGCCTCAAATCAAAGCTCAAAGACCTTGCAAGCGTGTACGCACTATATAAAAATCTTTTGTCGGACAAGTACCTGGATGCCGGCGAAAGTGCTGAGGCAGTAATCAAAAAATTAAATCAGAACGATACTTTCCTCTCGGAATATACCGTGTTTATTGACGGCTTTACTTCCTTCACAGAGCCTCAGTACAAGCTCATAGCCCTTTTGGCAAAGCGGTGCACAGTGGAGGTATATCTTCCTTATCCTCAGGGGTGCGAAGAATTGTTTGAATACACGGAAATACGAGGAGCTATCGAGAAGCTAAAGCGTTCAGCGCGCCTTGCAGGTTCTGACGTTCAAATAAAAAAAGAGTTTGACATAAAGCGAAAATTTGAAGAAAAAATCGCGATACTTTGCGGCGGTTTGTGGCGTAAAAACGCAAATATTGACAATATAACTTTACAAAACGAAGAAGAAATAC
>JAEIGA010008589.1_pt1 | contig 15490 bp, 10 predicted proteins | sample 9270691 | NCBI WGS metagenome assembly JAEIGA01 (sample SAMN17057246, study PRJNA624740) | gut metagenome | biome: biome; isolation source: fecal sample | host: Bos grunniens | place: China: Xizang | collected 2019
AGCATCAATGTCAAGGTCAACCTTGTTATATGTGATATACTCAGGTTCAAGCGTCTCGTTCTGTACTTCAGCGATGATTTCCTTCATCTTCTCAACTGAAGGGAGCTTGTCTTCCTTCTTCACATTGATGGTATAAGAATAGATCTTCTCGCTGTTTCCGAACATCTCCGGAATATATGCGGCAGCTTCTTCGTATGTTATGCTTCCCAAAGCATTCTGCTGCGCCTCATGGATGACAATCGGAGAGGACAGAGCCCTTGAACGGAGGAAGTGCTCCTTGCAGTTGTTCACGATCATCTCGTTTGTTATGTCAGAGTCGTAAACTTCAGAGTTGAGCTTGTTTCTCTTCTTTACATGGAACTTGGCGACATTGAACTCGTCCTTTGTGATTCCATGATCAAGGACTCTCTTGATCTCTCTGCTGTAGAATCTGAGAGTCTCTTCCAGAAGCTTGTCATTCTTTGCTGACAGTGTGAACTGAGCAGTATAGAAGTCTGCTACAGAAGGATTTGTTACCAGAACGGCTGAACTTACAGGGCTTCCTGCCTGTTTTGCTGCCTTCTGCATTCTTGCAGCAATGACAGATGTTATGACCTGCTTTGTGTAATGCTGTTTCCAGAATTCCTCTGTTGCTCTTTCTTCAGGAGCCGGGTATGGTAATCTGTGGATAACCTTCAGCGTCTGGAACTTCACATCAGGGTCAAGCATGTTCTTGAAAAGTGGCTCTGTTATGGCAGGGACGTCATAGGTCTCCTTTGGAACAGGATTCACACTTGCAGGTATGTCTGAGAACATCCTGACGATTCTTGATTCCATCTGATTGACATCGAAGTCTCCTACGACGATGAGTGCCTGAAGATCAGGGCGATACCATTTATGATAGAAGTCGATGATCTCATCTCTCTTGAAACCGTTAATGATCTCGAGTGTGCCAAGAACGCTTCTTTTTGTGTGTTTTGCACCATCATAGATGAGGTTTGTCTGGTACATGGCCATCCTTGAACGCTGGTCATCTCTTCTTCTCCATTCCTCGCTGATCACGCCCCTTTCTGCATCGAGGGCTTCCTGCTCGCATGAAATGTCACATGACCAGTCATGCAGTATGAGCATTACAGAATCCACAAAGGACTCTCTTACAAGCGGGATGTTTGACAGGTTATAGACAGTCTCATACCTTGATGTGTATGCATTTACATTATAACCGAAGCGGACGCCTTCTGTCGAAAGGAACTCAAGCAGTTTCTTGTCAGGATAGTGCTTGGTTCCATTGAAGGCCATGTGCTCAAGAAAATGAGCAAGTCCGTTCTGGTTGTCATCTTCCTGCAGGGCACCTACATTATGTACTATGTAGAAATCAGCACAACCCTTAGGATTGGAGTTGTGCCTGAGATAGTATGTCATGCCGTTCTCCAGTTTTCCCACCTTGATTTCCTTATCTTCCTGGAGTCGTTGTTGCGCGGAGGCGTTCATTATTCCCGCAAGTGCGCAGATCAGGGCTATGGCCTTTGATGTTTTTGTCAGAATGTGCATCCTATACTTAATTCAATGATGTTTCTATTGTTTCCGTTGAGGAATTCAGGTTTCTTAAGCAGGTGAGTGTATGACTCCCTTGCTTCTGTATATACCGCAACCTTTTCATTGCAGATATGAGTATATCTCAGGCTCAGTCTTCCTCCTGCCTGCATGCCTGTCTTATATTCAAAGTCTCTGTTCATGTAGGAATCAGCTGACTTTGGAGCGTTTGATGTGCTTCCGGCAAGAGCGCCGTCGGACTTAGGGTTACCGAACCCCATCGAGAAGCAACCCTCGATGCCGGCAGTGAGCATATGTTTCTTCTGTACCATCATATTCCTTTTTCCAAACATCCTTGCGGCTGCCGTTGTGATGGAACTGCTTCTGTAATAAGGATATATGGTGGTTGTTGAATTGCGCATGGCGCCCTCGGCAACTATTCCGTATTCCCATGAAGGACGATAATCCTTCACTCCAAGATATCCGGTGTATGAAAGGGCTCCGCTTATGTCGGTTCTCTTAAGGACTTCATTCTGTCCGAAATACTCCACAACCGTGTATTGACCCACTTCAGAGTTCATCCTGTAGATGTTCTCTCCGTTGGTGAGACCTTCATATCTGAAGTCGAGGCCGATCCTGTGCCTGTTGTCTCCTTTGCCGGTGATGAGTACGCCTCTGTAGCCGATTATGTTGCTTGAGTGTTCTGTATAGACGATTGTTGTGGACGATCGCTTGCCGTAGTAGCCGCTCCTGCTCAGGAATGATACTTCGCTGAAGAATTTAGTGTCTCTTCCTGCTTCGATCTGAAGCGATCCGCCATACAGGGCATTGAACATCGGACGGACCTCTGTTACCGGAACGTATCCGTGGTCTCCGTCAAAAAGTTCGCGGGAGCCGTAGAAACCGCCGAGGTCAATGAAGGTAAAGTATTTCTGGTCTGTCACGCCAACCCTGTCGCCGTCGATCTGTTCCAATGTTCTTTGATAATCGAGGTTCAGACCGATTGAAAAGGCGTCGGACGGGGCAAAGCGCACACCAGCAGTAACACCCATGTCCATCCATACATTAAGGAAACGTGGGTCTTTGATCTTGGTCTGGTCAGCGCTTTCGTAGTCGATTTTTGCTCCTACAGACCAAATGTCATTTATAGTATAAGCTATCCCGCCAATGAGATGATATGACTCTTTGGTTTTGGTTCCAAGGGTCTCTGTGTTGTCTTCATAGAAGTTGACGGGGTTGTATGAAGGGTCCATAAGAACAGGACCCCCCATTTTCTGCCCTTTGAAATATCCGTATGACAGGTTTCCATATAAATGAATCCTGTCAGACACCTTTATATATGATTCTGTCTGTATTCCTGCGTCAAAGCTGTTGTCGGATTCTGTAAGTCCATGCAACCCCCCGTTCTGTTTAGCAGCAAAAGCCTCTACGAAAGTAGAGTGTTGCGTAGGGAGGGTGGATAGACCTGCAGCGTTCCCTGATGTTAACCAAGGATTTGTATTTGTGATGAATTCATGATCCTGCAGCGCCAGTGCCTGCCCCGACGCATTTGTGGTCAGGGCAAGGAACATAGCTGCTGTTATGACGGTATGATACAGAAGTTTCATGATGGATTACTTCTTAAGTGAAGCTCTGCTTCTAAGGTGGAAGTCGTTTGTTGAATTGTTGGTATCCTTGTAGATGATGATCGCGCCGTTAGCGATTGAAGCCTCAGCATCGATTCCTGACGGGTCTGTGGTCTGGTCGATGCTCTCGGTTCCGAGTGAGTAGCCGTAAACGAGCTTGTCCTTGTTGCCCTCGATAGCCTCGGTAGCTTCCTTATCAACATTTCTGTATGCAGTGTAGCCTTCTGCTGTTGTGTAGTAGATGTATCCGGCGTCAACAGATGCAGGGAAACGCTTTGCGTTCTTGTCTTCCTTTCCGATTGCGAACACCTCTACAGCATCAACCACGTTCTCGAGCGGAATCTTCACGCATGGACCGAGAACAGAAGATGTCTTCATTGTGTAGTCAAGGTTGGCTTCTGTCTGAGCGAAAGTCTTTACATCATCCATGTTGAAGATGAAGAATGCAGAAGAACCTACAGACATAGGCCATGCATTACCTGTACCATAGCTGTAAGCCTTGAGATAGTGTGATGTAGGGATAGCCTCTGAAGGAGCAGGATAGTAAGATGCGTTCACGTATCCAGATTCAGGGTCATACATCGCATAGTACTCTGCGTTGCTGAGGTCAACAGAGTTTGCATATGTTGCAGTGTGGTTAACCGCACCTCTTGTTGCTACGACGATCTGCTTGTAAGGCTCGATGATCACCTGAGAATCAAACCACCAGATTCCGTATCCTGCAGGGATGTAGCTGTCTTCGTATGAAAGCTTGCCGTCAACCATCCAGTCTGATGCACCATTGCTGTTCATAGGCATTGTGAATGCGAAGCAGATGTTGCTTGCATCAGCAGGCATGTCGGAGTTGTTATAGAGGATGATGTATGAGTCATACTGGAATGTCTTTCCGTCTTCCTTCTTACAGCCTCCTGTGTACATCTCCTTGACAATGATCTGGCTTGCCTTTGATTCAACGAGATTGAGCTTGAAAGACAGCTCAGCGCCCTCGGTAACTGAAACGTTGGAATTCACTGCGTTGTAAGTGAACATTTCTCCTTCAGATGCATTCTTGAATGAACAGCTTGCCTCATAAAGACCTGCAAGAAGGGTGAATTTTGCTGTACCAGTCTCATCGGTCTTCGCATCGAAGGTTGAACCGTCATTGAGATTGCGTACATTGATTGTGATATCAGCGACCTCATATGCAACAGCATCTTTTTCAAGTGATACGGTTACGTCAAAAGTCTTGATTGCCGGCTCTGCCGGATCACATGCGACTGCAAGCATAGTTGCAGCGGCCAACATTAAGAAAAATTTTTTCATAATAGTCGTTTTATATAGTTAAACAAAAGTTGTCAGAACATAAGTCTGAGTGAAAGTCCATAGAAGAATCCCGGAGCATAGGAGCTGTTTGAGTACGGAGAGCCGCTCACTGGTGAGTAGGTCTCTGTCTTCGATGACATCACCTTTCCAAGATTGTTAAAGAAGTTGTTTGCGTAGAATGATACGGACGCAATGTCTCCTATTTCCTTGGTAACGCTGATGTTAGCTGAGAAGTAAGGAGATATGAAGTCTTTGTTGTAGTACCAGTTGTAATAGGTTATCGACGACAGCTTCATCAGGTCTGTGTACATGTGCGGGTCGTTTTCCTTGGCCCATCTGAGATCTTCGAGATAGTTTCGAGGATTCTCAAGGTCGGATGCGGAAACATACTGGTCCGGATATGTGACAGCAACGCTGCTTCCGTCATAAATCGACGATCCCGGTACCAGTGAAAGAATGTTGCTGTTGTCTGAAATGACGAAACTGCGCTCTGAGCCATCTGCCCTTTCGCTAAGATAACGGCTGTATCTGAGCAGAGTTGCCTGAACCTTCATCGATACCACCATCCTTACTTTCGGGATGCGGGTGGTGATGGTCATGTTTGTGCTCAGTGTCTTCTTTTCGTCTCCGTTCTTGGTGCCGTCTCCGCCATAGTATATTCCGACATACTTGAACGGCGTACCATCAGCAGAAAGATTGGTCATCGGAGAATATCTCGTCATGTTTCCATCTATCCTACGGTAATAGTAATATGTTCCGTCAAGCTGGATGGAGGTGTTTATGGCTTCGATCTTCTTGAAGTCAATTGTCCATTCTATTCCGTAACGTGTGATCGGGTTTACGTCGTTGGTCGCGTAGGTATAGTTGTTCAGACCGTCCTTGGTCACGAACGGTATCGTCTGTGTGGCCATCGCTCCTGTCTTGTCGCTTACCGTCACCTGTCCTGTAGTCCTGTCCACATGATAGATTCTGTTGTCAACCGGAATGGTACAATGTTCCTTGAGGTTCTGAGTGCTGGTGTAGTTATATGAGAAAGGGGTGTAGCCGGTTTCCATACGGTACGCATTCTCTGTCTTTGTGTAAAATCCTGCAAGGGAAATCCTGTATCCTGCGATATCGATCTCCATGCCTATTTCCGACTGTTGGTTTCTCTGCCATTTCAGGTCTGCATTATACTCTATCTTTCTTGGTGAGATGAAATATGCCGGATAGTATGATGCGTTTGAGTCTGATGTAGGTGTGAAGGTAAGCACATCCCTGTATGTAGGGCTCGGGAAGAGCACGGAGAACGAAGGAAGCTTTACAGCAAGTCCCCAGCTTGCTCTGAAGTTGAGTTCCTTGACCAGGTTGTTCCTTCTGTTCTTCGGTGTGAACACGGTGTATTTTGCATTGAAGCGAGGAGAGATGCTTGAGGTGTTCTCATATGCAGAACCTTTGATCATAGTGTTGTCGCTTCTGATTCCGGCTATAAGGTTGAGCCTTGTCTTGCCGATCGGAATCATGATGTTGTCCTCGGCATACAAGGCCAGGTTGTTCATGAAAGGCACCTCGTTATATGGATATTCGCGGAATGACGGCGCTGTAGCCATGTTCTCGGAATATACTCCCACTCCGAAGTTGCCGTCGCCGGTGAGGTCCGCTCCGACCTTTACCTTGTTGTTTATTCCATTCCACTGGCGGGCCCAGTTTGCTTTCAGTCCCACCTTGTAGTTCAGAGGCCTGTCATCGATCGCCATCACATTGTACCAGTAGCCACGCGGAATGAGGATTATGGCCGCGTCGGGATTCACCGCATAGTCCTCTGCCACAAAGTAGCCTTCCTCTCTACCGTGCAGGGCTGCAGATGAAGAAGAGCTTGAATAATGCTCGTTCTCTCTTGTCTGCTTGTCGCTATATACGACAGAGGCATTGAACTCAAGATTGGTGATCCATTTCTTGCTGAGAAGCCAGTTCAATGAGATGTTTCCTCTTATGGTGTTGTCCTTCACTGTAGTGAAAGTCTCCATGAAGGTGTCAGGGTCGGCCTTGCTGTCCATTCCTCCGATGTTGCCTGTTATGCCGGTACTGAACTGAAGAGGCATCGCTGCGAATATCCCGTTGTTGAAAGTATTGCTGTATGTGAGGGAAATCTGGTTTCTGTCATATCCTGTAAACGGGGACATCTTGTTACTGATGGCCTTTGTGTATTCCATGTTGGCATTCAGCACGCCCCTGTATCGTCCTTCCTTTGTCTCACCCAAGGCAAATCCTTTGCTGGCCGAAACCTGCTTGGTGCGTGGGTTTGTGGACATGGTGACCATATAAGGGGTCTTACCCTTTCTGGTGTTGATCTTGACCACTCCGGAAGTCATGTCTCCATATTCAACAGAAGGCACACCGGTTATCACCTCAACCGATTCGACATTGCTCGATGCGATGTTGTTTGTGTTCACTCCCTTCATTCCTTCTGTGCTGTTTGCGATTGATGCAAACGATGCGTTGTTGGAAAGTCTTACACCGTCAATCTCTACAGCCGTTCCAAAGGAAGCGTTTCCGCTTTCTCCTTTAGATGCTCTGATGTTGAACTGCTGGTTGGACGTGAGGTCCGGGTTAAGGGTCGCACCTCCCGGGAGCAGGCTGGATACGTCTGCCACGTTCATCATCTGCACATGGTTCAGTGCGTTCTTGTCAATCATACGGCTGGTTGTGGCAGTGTTGTCCTTTTCCTGTGCAGTCACCACAACGCCCTCCAATGCGAGGTTGTCCTCAGCAAGGGCTATCCTGTAGTTCTCGATGTTGCGGCTGATTATGATTTCCTTTGTATCAGTCACATAGCCAAGGCAAGAGATGCTGATGATGTTCTTGCCGCTTTGCACATTGTTGATCGTAAACTTTCCGTCAGCACCGGCCACGGCCCACTGCGCCGTACTTTCAAGCACGACCGTAGCATATTCAACGGGTTTTCCCGTTGCCTTGTCTGTCACTACGCCGCTGATGGTCCATGTCTGAGCATATGCGCAGACTGTCATCAGCAGGAAACATGAAATGATGAAGAGCTTTCTTGACATTGTTCAGTTCGTTTTGGATTACTATCGTTCCTCGACTATGTGTCCATGGTCTTTGGCAACGCATTCCTTCCACTTGTCGGTATAGCCCGGCTGGGTTATCTTGGCAGGGATGCAGTCTGTGTGCTCGTTTGTCACGAAGCTTCCGTCTTCGTTCTGGGCCTTGACGTTTCCGTCGATGTACTTCACGAGAAGAAGCTGCTCGAGTGCAACCCACTTGTCAAATATCTTCTGGGCATTGTCAACAGAGAAGGCTGTAAGATATTCGCGGACAGCGGTATATGGAGTTGCAACCTTGCGTTTTGCGTCGTTTCTGCGGATCTGCTTGCGTGGTTTTGCATCTGCCTCCTTATATAGCTTGAGCGCTTCCTGGTCTGCCTTCTGCACGGCATCCATCATTTCTGTTTCCCATGCGTCGATTGCGGCATCTACTGTAGGGAACATGATGTTGTATGCCTTGTAGCAAGCGTTAGCTACTCGGTTTGTCATCCAGAATGCCGATGTCGGAGAATAGGTGATCATGTCACCATTGCCCACGCGGAAACATTCAGGGACTTCAAATGTGCTGGTGTAGATAGGGGTGAGATATGATGTCGCAGCATCGTCGCATCCGAACCAGTTCACTCCTCCGATCTCATCAGGAAGCTGACCTCTTGACTGGCCTACGAACCAGAAACCGGTCTGCTGGGTCGCAATTGCTCTTTCGTTCATGTACTTCTTTCCCTCATGCTCGAAGCCCATCGGTCTCCAACGGTAAGGGAGAGCGTTTCCGCCAGCTCCGATGTCTGTAGTCATGTCCATAGGAGTGCCTTCGTAGTGGTCGCGCATCACGTCCGCCACATCCTTGATGCTGATCTTGCGGGAAGGCTTTACGAAAAGCGGGAATCTCTTGCTGGTGTCATATCCCATTGCATAGTCGATGTAGTCGTATGCGTCTTTGGTCACTTCATTTCCATTCTCGTCGATGAAAGTGAATTTTCCGTCGCACAGGATATTGAACGCAGACCATGCACGAGCCTCGCAGCCTCTCATACCCATGAAATCGAGCGGGGCGTATGCGTCGCAGAAGCTGAAATCCTTGTCTTCGCCGTTGAAATAACCCTTCTCGCGCGCAAAAGAGATCACGTCCGGTGCATAGATGCAGTTCTCAGGGTCGTTGAGCGGGAATGTGCTGATGCGGGCCTGGTTTGCATGTGCGCAGATATATCCGTCTGGAACCCTACGTGCCACCCATACGATACCCTTGTTGTCCGGTCCTTTTCCGATAAGGTCCATCACCCAGACCTCGTCTTTGTCTGCAAGGGAGAAAGATTCTCCGCTTGAATAGTATCCGTATGTGTTGGCAAGGTCAACGATGATATCAATGGCCTCACGAGCGGTCTTTGCTCTTTCGAGTGCAACATAAATGAGTGAACCATAGTCCATTATTCCCTTTGGGTCCTCAAGTTCAGAGCGGCCACCGTAGGTGGTCTCTGCGATTATGAGCTGATATTCGTTCATGTTGCCCACTCTCTGGTATGTCCTTGATACCTGAGGGATGTAGCCGAGGAACTTGCCTGTGTCCCATTCGTTTATCTTTCTCTGGTCGCCGCTGTTCCACACTCCGGCAGGTGCAAAATAAAGTTCTCCGTAAAGCTGATGGGAGTCAGCCGCGTATGAAATCATGTTGGATCCGTCGGTGCTGGCTCCTTTTGTGACAAGTACGTTTGTACATGCGTTGCTGTCGATGCAGAAAACAAGTGCTGCAGTCACCAAAAGGAGAAATGCCGTAGTTATTCGTCTCATTTTGTACTTTAATTATAAATAGTTACTTTTGTCTGATTTTTAATCCATGCCTTCAGAAAAGGCAATATACTTTGCAAATTTACAAAAAAAATCATCAGTAATGAAATTGAATATAGGCTACACATTGACAATAATTGCATTTTTCTTGGTTAATGTGGGTGCATCTGCCCAGCAACAGCCTGAACAGCCGGATGTGTATGAGCAGGCGGAACAGGAGGCCGACAGGCTTCAGCGTCTTCTGGACCTGGAGGATTGGCAGGTGTTTTATGTCGATTCGACACTGAAGCACGATATCCCTGCCATGATGGCCGAATATGACAAGCTTCGTGATTCGAAGGTAAATAATTCTTCGATGTATTATGCGGTGCAGGACAAATGGATGGAGAAGATAGATGAGTCATATCGCAGGATATTCAATGATGAGCAGTGGAAGGCATATCTGAAAAGTGGTGCAGGAAAGGCTCAGAAAGCAAGAGAAAAGAGAAAGGCAAAAAGAAATTAAGATGGATTTTCTAGAGGTAATCGAAAAAAGGCATAGTGTAAGGAAGTATTCCGACAAGCCTGTCGAAAGAGAACTGCTTGATGCAATAGTGAAGGTGGCCCAGACCGCACCTTCTTCAAGGAACAGCAAAAGCTCGGCCTTCATGATTGTGGAGGACAAGGATACTCTTGTTGCCCTCTCGCAGGTGAGAGATTATGGCTCAGCGCTTCTTTCAGGAGCACAGGCGGCGGTCGTGATTCTTGGTGACGAGACCAAGACCGACCTATGGGTGGACAACTGTGCCATTTCTGCGACATTTGTCCAGCTGGCGGTGACTGCAATGGACCTTGTAAGCTGCTGGGTGCATGTGAATGGCCGTCCGAGACTCAAGGCAGAACCTGATGGGGCCAAGGCAGAAGACTATGTACGTGACCTTCTCGGTGTAAGGGACGGACTTCGTCCATATTGTATCATCGCCATAGGTTATCCACAGGAAGAGGCTTAGAACGAAATAGAGAAATAAACAGACAAGATATGAGAGAAAAGATTGAAGCCTTGATGGCTGAAATAGAGGCTCTGTCATGCAAGACAGAGCAGGAAGTAGAAGAAGCACGAATCCGTCTTCTTGGAAAGAAAGGTGAAATCACAGCACTTTTCGATGAGTTCCGCACAGTCGCTCCTGAACTCAAGAGAGAATTCGGTCAGAAACTTAATGTCCTGAAGAACACTGCGGCAGCAAAGATTGAGGCACTCAAGGAGGCTGTTCTTGAATCTCCTGCCTCTGGTGCAGCTGCATTCGACTATACGATGCCTGGCGATCCGGTAGCACTCGGTTCGCGCCATCCGGTGTCTATAGCACGAGAGGAAATCGTCAATATCTTCCGTAAGTTCGGCTACGATGTTGCAGAAGGTCCGGAGATAGAGGATGACTGGCATGTGTTCGAGGCCTTGAACTTCCCTCCAGAGCACCCGGCACGTGAGATGCAGGACACTTTCTTCATCAGTGACAGCGACAATCCGGTTCTTCTGCGTACCCATACATCTTCTGTACAGGTCCGCGCAATGGAGAAGATGCCGCTTCCTATCCGTATCGTATGTCCGGGCAGAGTGTTCCGTAATGAGGCCATTTCGGCACGTGCTCACTGCATATTCCATCAGGTGGAAGGTCTATATATAGACGAGAACGTGACTTTTGCAGACATGAAGCAGGCTATCCTTCTTTTTGCACGCGAGATGTTCGGCGCTCAGTCACAGATACGTATGCGCCCTTCATACTTCCCGTTCACAGAGCCATCTGCAGAGATTGACGTAAGCTGCAACATCTGTGGCGGAAAAGGCTGTAATATCTGTAAAGGTACAGGCTGGCTTGAGATCATGGGCTGTGGTATGGTGGACCCTAACGTTCTTGAAGCATCGGGAATCGACAGCAAGAAGTACAGCGGTTTCGCTTTCGGTATGGGCGTGGAGCGTATCGCAATGCTTAAATGGCAGGTCCGCGACCTTCGCAACTACTTCGAGAACGATCTCCGCTTCCTTAAGGAATTCGAAACTTCTCTTTAAAATTTGAACATCATGAAGAAGATGTTATATGTTCTGATGCTTCTGCTTTTATGCGGGGCATCAGTCGTTTCTGCCCAGACCGTGCAGAAATACGTACCCGCTCAGTCAAACCTTGAAGCACGCGAAGACTTCGAGGATATGCGTTTCGGCATATTTCTCCATTGGGGCATATACAGCATGTTTGCCCAAGGAGAATGGTACATGAACAAAGGTATAGATGCGAAAGAATATGCAAAAGCTGCCGGTGGGTTCTATCCGGCATCTTTCAATGCACGTGAATGGGTAAAGGCCATCAAGGCATCGGGAGCCAGATACATCTGTTTCACAACCCGCCATCATGACGGATTTTCGATGTATGACACGGCCTATTCTGATTACGACATCATGGATGCATCACCTTTCAGAAGGGATGTCGTGGCTGAATTGGCCGAGGCTTGTCGCGAAGAAGGTATAGCTCTCCATTTCTACTATTCTCTCATAGACTGGACAAGAGAGGACTATCCTTCGGGAAGAACCGGTCTCAAGACAGGTCGTGATCCGCAGAAGAGAGATTATGAGGCATATAAGAAGTTTATGGAGAACCAGCTTGAAGAACTTCTGACCAACTATGGAAAGGTCGGTGCAATATGGTTTGACGGTGTCTGGGATCATGACAGCGACCCTTCTCCATTTGACTGGAAGCTTGACGAGATATATGCCCATATCCACAACATCCGTCCTGATTGTCTCATCGGAAACAACCACCACCTGACCCCTTTCGACGGTGAGGATTTCCAGATGTTCGAGCGTGACCTTCCTGGCGAAAACACCACCGGCTGGGCAGATGACCAGACCGTCAGCAGCCTCCCGCTTGAGATGTGTCAGACGATGAACGGAATGTGGGGCTATAAGGTTGAGGACCAGAAATATAAGTCGGTAACCGACCTTGTCCGCCTTATTGTAAAGGCCGCTTCAAAAGGATCCAATCTTCTTCTGAACATAGGACCTCAGCCAGATGGAAATCTGCCTGCAACCGCCCTCGACAGACTCAAGGGCATAGGAGAATGGATGGGTAAATATGGCGAATCGGTTTATGCTACAGATGCAACCGGAATACCAGAACAGAGCTGGGGCGTTACCACCCGCAATGGAGATGTGCTTTATATGCACCTTATCGAGCCGCTTGAAGGTTGTCCTGTCGTTCAGCTTCCTCTGGACAGGAAAGTCAAGTCCGTTACAGCCATGAAAGACGGACAGGCGCTCAAATACAGGCTCGCCGACGGCAAGCTGTCTGTAACGCTTCCTGAAACACCTGCTGATATGGATTACGTCATAAAGGTAGTCACTTCGGCAAAATAAAACATCCGGCTGTCCTTCAGATCGGAGCAGCCGGATGAACCATAACCCTATTATTAACAACTAAACTAACCGTACTGAAACATTTTGCAAATGCTGTGCCAAAAGGTCGGATGTTTTTGTGAAATGTTTGTCAAGGTCAAAAATCATCATGAAGACTATACTTTCGAGCGCGTTGCTGATTGCAGCAATTTCTTTCTTTTCTGCGTGTGGCCAGGACTTCATCAAAGAGAATGTAGCTAATGCTGAAGCTCAGATAACCGAGCTTATAGTCGCTGCGGAAGAAGGTGATACTCTCAGGATTCCATCTACCTTCAAGGATGGAAAAGTGAGGTTCGTTCCTACCCGAGACTGGGTCAGCGGTTTCTTTGCCGGAACCCTTTGGTATATGTATGAACTCACAGGTGACGAGAAGTATGCCGAGCATGCAAGGAAACATACCGAGGTTCTTCATGACATCCAGTATCTGACCACTCATCACGACATAGGATTCATGATAAACAACAGTTATGGTCATGGGCTCAGGATGAAGGGTATAAAGGGTTATGACACAGTGGTTGTGAATGCGGCACGGTCGCTTCTGACCAGGTTCCGCCCGGAAGCAGGTGTGATCCAGTCGTGGAACATCTCGGGCAGGAACTGGCAGTCCAAGAGAGGATGGAAGTGTCCGGTGATAATTGACAATCTGATGAATCTTGAGCTTCTCTTTGAAGCGGCAGAGATCACGGGAGAGGATATCTTCAGAGAGGTGGCTCTCAGCCATGCGGAAAAGACTCTCGAAAACCACTACCGTGAAGACTTCAGCACATATCATGTCGTAGATTATGATCCGGAGACAGGTGAGGTGCGCAGCAGGTGCACAGCCCAAGGAATTGCTGATGAGTCGAGCTGGGCAAGAGGTCAGGCTTGGTCTTTATACGGACTGACGCTGTTGAGCAGATATACCAAAGACGAAAAATATATTCAGATGGCGAAGAATGTGGCGGACTATCTCTATGTAAAGGAAGAGAACATGCCGGAGGATCTGGTCCCTCTTTGGGATTATGACGCAGTCCAGTATGCCCAGAATGCGCCGTTCTTCCAGCCGTATGTGGCTCAGCGCGACGTTTCATCTGCAGCTATCTGTGCATCGGCACTCTATGAATTATATTCCATCACCCAGGAAAAATTCTACATGCAGAAGGCAGACAAGATCATGGAATCGCTTTCTGCTGCCCCTTATCGCGCAGAGGTCGGAACTAACGGTGGATTCATACTCAAGCATTCAGTTGGAAGCATTCCTCATGGCGGCAACATAGATGTTCCTCTCAACTATGCCGACTATTATTTCCTGGAAGCCCTCTCCCGCAGGTCTAAGCTGTAATAAACAAAAAAGCCGACCTTGTGCACAAGGACGACTGACATATGATTGAACCCCGTCGGGCGATAATTTTCAAAAAGTAAGTCAGCATTACTGCTGACTTCTTTTTTTTGGAGCGGAAAACGAGACTCGAACTCGCGACCCTAACCTTGGCAAGGTTATGCTCTACCAACTGAGCTATTTCCGCATGTTTTTCGTTTGGGATTGCAAAGGTACGAACATTTTTTAAACTTCCAAACTTTTTTCAGAAAATTTTCAAAAATTTTCAAAATTTTCCTGAAAAGGCCCTTATTCTTTCCAAAAATCGTCCATATCAGGAATTTTTCCGAGACGATGTCTGAAGAAAGAGATGCCGTCAACGCCTGCTTCTTTGAAGTCTCTGCAGTCTGAGATGATGGCTTCGGCAGACATATCTATCGGACTATTGTCTTCTGGATTGACTGTGTAGGTCTGGGTTCCGGCCCAAATTTTAGCTCCTCCCGAATTCTTTACAAACCAGTCAGCTGTTTCCTTGACCCACTCCAGACTCATGTCCTTACCATAGTAGCCGTATCGATAGATCATAGGGACAAGTACATCGAGCCATTCGCCCATCTCATTCGGGTTCTGTCCATATAAATGTTCGGAATCGATTTCCGGCATCACTGCTGCGGATAGAATTGCATCCGGTTTTACAGCCTTCACTGCAGTGCTTATCTGACGGCAGAATTCTGTAACTACCTTTGTTCCTGTCAGCCCTGTTTCCGGATAATTGTATTTATGGGCATTCCCGGCGAATCTTATGTAGTCAAGATGAACTCCGTCAAATCCTTTCTTTACATACTCCACGGCACGGTTTATTACAGAATCCACAGATTCTTGCCATATGCATTTGTTTTCCGTGTCTATAGGATATCTCCATTTGCGGTCCTTGCCAAAACAAAGAAACCAGATGTGGACCTTGATGTCATGTCTGTTGCACTCCTTGATGAAATCATAAACATATTCTTCAGAGTGAACGTCGAACGCCTTTTCAAGAAGGAAGACATGCTCGATACCTTTCTCTTCCCATTGTTTGAGAGGGGCATCGTCCATGTGCTTGCCCCACAGCCATATTGCAGCCGTATTTTCCAAGTGGTCTTTCCTGCTGCATGAAGAAATGGCAAAAAGGGAAATGATGATGGCACAGGTAAATAGTCGTGATAGTTTCATGTCTCTTGAAGTAATGTCAGTTCGACAAAATTACTGAAATTTTCTGTATGGCCGATGACTTTTGCAAACTTTATGACCGATTCATCGAGTGTGCAATATAATTGCTTGACTATCAATAAGATGGTTTTTTAGCCTGCCTTCCCACGCGAGGCCGCTGAAAAAGCTACCTAAATCATAACCCGCTGAGAATCGCATATATAAACGCCTCTTGAAGAATTTGAGATTTCATTGAAATACTCAATTCTCAAGAGGCAAATTTATGAAAAAAGCCTTTTTCTTCCGACTCTACTTCGCT
>JAEIGA010008590.1_pt1 | contig 15490 bp, 20 predicted proteins | sample 9270691 | NCBI WGS metagenome assembly JAEIGA01 (sample SAMN17057246, study PRJNA624740) | gut metagenome | biome: biome; isolation source: fecal sample | host: Bos grunniens | place: China: Xizang | collected 2019
AATCTTTGTACTGTTTTATATCACATCCACATCTTGCATAATATTGCCTTAAATTTTTCCAAAATAATCTTGAATACAAAATTTCATAAATTTTTCTTCTAAATATATAATCATATCCGTCTTGTATTGCTAATGTTCGTAGCAACTGCATTTCTATAGTCGAATAACCTCTTGCAAATTTTTTAACATTATCAATCCTATTCTTTTCAGTACAAAATCTTACGATATATTCCCATAATCTTTTAAAATATTTTTTCTTTAAATAAAACGTACTCAAAAAAGTATACTTTTCTTCCCTATTATAAAAATTTGCATCTTCAACAAATAGTACACATCGAGAATCTACTATTTCTTTTTCACTTTCCAAAAATTTCCTATAGTCCTTAATGCTATCAATTTTATTTTTTATTGCACTAAACGATTTAACAACATATTTTTTGCTAGCCGCACCATCGCATGCAATACAAAAAAATATAATACTTACTGCATATACAAATATCCGGAACTTATTCGGGAATAATTCTACAACAAATCCACTACTAACAACTAAAGATAAGGTGAAAACCAAAAACGAATATTGGAATAAAACAATATATAAAAAATCTAATATTTTATCAAACCAATTTGTAATAATAATTTTTTTAAAGTTATCTTCAAAAAATTCAAATTGTATAAATAAAGCTATTATCAAAATTACATAGGATTCTTTCGTTGGTACAACATTAAATATATTTGTAATAAACGTAATCAAATACATCAATACAATTACCTTGGTTTTCTCTGTGACATCTACTATAAATGTTATATATACCCAAAATAATATTATTAGCGAATTCCCAATAAGTAACTCTTCCATTTTATCTCTCCTATTTGCAATAAGTCATATTGAATTAAATAACAAAAAAGCAAGGCAAATCAGGAACACCCTCGTGTCCCTAATCACCTTGCATTGATAACCTCTGCCCTTATCATATCACACCCTTCTACAAAATGCGACATCTTTTTTACACCTGTCTTTACACCCTACACCACTTTAAACATCTTCTGCGACACCGCCTTCGTCTCTTTCCCTTGATCAACCTCCGCCTGTGCCTTTCTAAACTCCTCCATTCGTTTCAGTTCTTCCTCTGCATCATCAAATCCGATATGCGTGTACACATTCATCGTAACACTAATATCCGAATGCCCCATTAAGTATTGCTGCGTCTTTGGATTCATCCCGGACTTCACCATATTAGAACAGTAAGTATGCCGACATACATGTGGTGTAATATTCGGCATCTGCACTCGGCAGATATCGTTATATCGACCAACCATATTGTTGAATCGATGCTGCCAACGCATCGCCACAAGTGGATTACCGTTATCATCGTAAAACAAGGCATTTTCTTTTAGTTCTTTTGGCATTCTCTCAAACACCACTTTCACCTCCTGTATTGAATTAGAAGAGTTTTACCTCTCTACTTTCTTAAGGACATTTGAAAGTAGAAAATTCCGGAAAACTGAAATTTTTTTTCAAAATTTCTTTCTCTCAGAATTGAAAGTGTCAATCCTTCTAATAGCTAAAGGACAGTTGAAAGGTGAAAATTCTGGAAAACGCAAAAATATTTTTATTTTTTCCAATTTAGCAACAAAAAAACCCTGCCGTAGCAGAGTGCTCTCTTGTAAACTTTCCTATATTTGTTCTAGTTTTTTAATGATTCCTTGTAAAAGAATTCCATCCTTTACACCACTTAAATAATAGAAATCACATTGGTCGCTTTCTCGATATGCAACTTCATCTGCATACTCTTTGAATATCTCCTTGCCTTCTTCGATGCAAATTTCTAAGAGTCTGTTGTAAAGTTTCTCAATGTGAGTATCCCTTTCCTGTTCCTTGTCAGCCTCCTCTGCAGTTCTTTCTTTCAAGAATCTTTGATATGCAATCTGTAGACGCATGTTGCAGAGTTCATTGAGAAAGTTTTGTTCTAATTCATCCACGCTTACTCCTCCCATGATTCCACCTCGCCATCACATTCATCTTCCACGAAATCTCCAAATGGCTTTCCTGATTCACAACAGGCTTGTAAGTATTCCTCAAACCTATCTTTGATAATCATCCACCGGTTTCCACAGATAATCGAAAACTTGCTTTCTTCATTTTCTGCGCATCTCCGTAGAAATTTCATACCAATCCCATAATAGGCTGCCGCCTCTTTGATTGTAAGCATGTACTTGTCGTTTAGTTTTAATTCCATAGACCTACCTCCTTATTTGGTATGTCTATATACGCTCTAAAAATTGTTTAAGTCAAGTGATATAGCACTCTTTTATGATAGAATCTCCATTATATGTCCAAGAAACATACTTTTCTTTACCACGATCTATCATATACGATATTTTTAGATTTTCAAAAAATATGAAATCACCTATTTTCAATTTCTGCCTTTTTCGCATATATACTATTTAATAAATATATGATACAATTAATGAAATTACTATTAAACTAGGGAGACGAATATGTTTAAATTACGATATGAAACAAATGTAACTATAAACAATATACCAATTCAATGGATTCCCAAAATAGAACTATATTATCCTGATTTACCACAATTTCCAATAATGTATATTCATTTCATTGAAAATTGTCAAAGAATTGTAGCATGTCCTGTTTCTGTAAGCTATGATATTTATGGTAGTAAATGCAATGCAACTTTTCTTGTTTTATGCAATGTTACTCCATCCGCAGACATTGTAAATTCTATAGAGAATGAAATATCTAACAGAATAGGATATAGCGAACAAATCACAAAAAAAACCATTGTTGATTGCTGCAACGGAAATTCGTCATATGAAAATTTACTACTAGATTTATGGCAATATATTGAAATGTCTTATGGAACAAGTATTCCTTATGGAAGGTTCTACGAAGAAATTTATTCAATTCCTCGTTTTGTTGCAGCTTGGCAACCTAAGACCGGTCGTCAAAGTGAAATGCGTATGCTTTATAATTTTATGAGTGCATTTGGCGAGGAAGTAATTTTCCCAGCTAACTGGAATCATCTTGAGTATTATGTAATTCCAACTTATTATGATGTTAGAAATAAAGATTATTCCGACTTTCCAACTTTTAATAAATTGTACTCTGCAATAACTAAATTATATAATTTAGATTTTACTAATACGGTTACTATTGACTCTGTCACCTTTAAGGTTATGCCTAAAGCTTGGAAACAAAATAAAGACGATTTCATTACCAATGTTTCGAACAAATATTATTCTTGTGGTCAATTAACAACCGAGGATAAATATTATGCAGAAATTCTAGTTGACGCATTTAATCGTCATGCTTGGAGAGCAGCCTATTTTATTAGTGCATTTTTAAATATTGAACAAACTGATTATAAAACTTGGAGCAAAAAATTCTTTAATGATTTCTATGAAAGAGGCGCCCTTTTGAAAGGATATTCCGAAAAAGTAATTGCTTGCTTTCTACAGCAAGGATTTGCAAAAGAGGAAATCATTCCTGTTGATACATGGATAGAAACTTTTTACCAATTCCCTTTAGGAATTAAATCACGTTCTGACTTTTATGGTACTTTTGATAAATTAGGAAAACTCGAAAGAGTAATTTGGCTTGCCAGCCAATCTAATAAGACCAATATGAAAAACTTTTTTGATATCTTATGGTGTCAACGATATGGTGTAATTGGAAACGGAGTTTTGAGAGAAACAAATCCTCTCGCATGCACACTATGTAAATTAAATACAACCTGTGTTGGTTTATCTAAAATTAAAGCAGAAAAAGTATATATTAGCAACACATTAACTCCTAATAATTTTTCGACACTTCCTAGAACCATTACAAATCAGATATCATTTATTTGTCTTTTAGAAGATGATGTTCCAAAAAAAGTATACAAAAAAACAGGAAGTACTTGGAAATTAATAGATGAGTTCAGTGGCTATCTAATGACAAGTGCTGATATATTTCCAAAATCAGTTATATCTAAAGGCATAATTACAATACAAAATTTTATCGATTCACTATAGCCAAAAGACGAGAAGCACATTTCGCTTCTCGCCTTTTTATTTATTAGTTGACACATACTTGTTCTGATGTAATAACAGAAAAATCATGTTGTATATTTACTTCTTTAAGTTGAATTTTACTCTCAATATATTCCAACAGGTCCGGATTCTTATCCAAATAAATATAGCTTTGCGGTGCAACGAAATTTGGGATATCTCTTTTCAATTCATCCAAACCTATCTCAGTTGTTTCTTGAAATTCAGCTATTTCCATTGCATACCTGTATGACTTTTCATATTCCTTTATTCTTTCAACCGCCATATCATCAGTTTTAAATTCTGACTTCCAATCTGCAATTATATGGCGATTATTTAAATAAACTATTCCTGTAATTGCTCTGACAGGCTTGCTTACATACATATATGCCATAATAGGCTCGTTAGGGAAATTCCTTCGATGTTCAAATATTTTTATGCCACTAAATATCTTCTCATACACGCTAGGTTTAAAACTTAATAACATCTTTCTCATTCGTCATAATCACCTTTACAAAACATTATATTTTCCAAGATATTCAAGCATCGCCTTAGCAACGGCTTCGATAACAGGAATACATACTGAATTTCCAAATTGCTTATATGCTCTAGCATTAGAAACAGGAATAATAAAATCATCTGCAAACCCTTGAAGTCTTGCACATTCACGCGGCGTCAGCATTCGAGGATTTTTCCCTTGTTGTTCAATAAGAGCTTCGCTACCATCCTTGTAATATCTTGCACTTATAGTACTCGTATATTTACTATCCTTGTTAAATAGACAAAAACCAAAACCATTTCCTTTATCTTCATTCTTTTTTCTTCTAGCTAAATGCCCTTGATATAATTTATCAGAAATCGTATATCTATCAGTCACATGCTTCTCAAGTATATCACCCACACATACAGTATCATCAACATGTCCCTCTGGATATTTGAATTCGTCAAATTTTTTTGGAAGAAAATCTTTATTAAATCCAACAATAATAATTCGCTCTCTATTTTGTGGTTTTCCAAAATGGTAAGCATTTAAGACCTGTGGTTCAGGAACGTAATATCCTAATTCATCTAAGACTGACAAAATCACCTTTAATGTATTTCCTTTATCATGTCCTTTTAATTGTTTGACATTTTCCAACATAAACGCCTTTGGTCGTTTAGCCTTTATAATTCTTGCAACATCAAAAAACAAAGTCCCTCTTGCATCATCAAATCCTTTATGTAGACCAGCTTGAGAAAAGGGTTGACAAGGAAAACCGCCCAGAAGAATATCATGATCTGGAATGCTATTTTCATCTACTTGTGTTATATCACCATCAGGAACATCGCCATAATTTATTCTATAAGTAGTCTGTGCAAATTTATCCCATTCTGACGAATAAACATTGTACCCACCTTGTTTTTGAAAAGCTTGTCTAATACCGCCAATTCCTGCAAATAAATCTATTTGTTTAAATCGACAACTTTCTAACGATTTATTTCTATATGGCGGTTCTGTTGGAAACGACATTATTTTTTTATATATACATTCCGGAATTTCCCTTTGCTCACATTCCCATTCTTTAAGAAATTTTTCTTGCTCCTTCGATAGGTCTAAGGCATCTGAAAATTCCTTTCTTGTAATTCCTAATTTTTCACGCACACTTAAAATATCTGCTGCTTTGCTCAAAATTAATGCCACCCTTCATATACTTATTATGATAATAAAACAAAAGAACCAACTTATTGTAGTTATTCATAAATCTCCACGATTAAACTTTCCCAAAAGTCATTGTTTGCTCTCCACTGCGAGTAAGGTCTAACATTACCCTCATACATTCCGCTATCAAAAAATACAATCCCTTTTTGAACGAGTCCCAACCACTCATCGTAATTCATCGGTTTTCCAAAACAAATCTTTTCATAAACACCAAATGCATTCGTCTTACATGTAAACCAACCATTATCATTGAATTTATCTTCCAATTTCTGTTTTAAACACTTATCAGTTCTACGTGTTGTAGGCGAAGTGACACCATACCATCGTGCAATCTCTAAATTTTCAATCTGTAATGCCGGTGGTACAATAGCGGCCTTGTTTATTCTTCTATCTTTACTATATGAATACAATGCCACAATATCCTTATTCGGCTCTATTACTAAAATCTGACCAAAATCATTATATCCTGAAATCTTTGGACATGGAGACCCTGACCAAGAACATCTTCCGCCTTTTTCAGCATTTGGTTTTCCAAAAATACATACAAAACTATTTTGTTTTTCAACTTTTGTATTACCTTTAAACAATTTACTATACCTTGGGTCTGTAAACACATATACATTAGCTGACCAATCCCCAAACGTTGTCTTTGATGTTGTTTGGTTTTTCAACTCATAGCCATACAAATCTGCTTCATTATCAGCGTTAGCTGATATTCCAAATTGCTGCTCTAGCCAATGTCCTTTTTTTCCATCATGTCGTTCGTTTCTTCCTGAAACATCCGGTCTCTTCCCTTTTACATTTTGTCTAAACAATTCAATAATTTCTTCCTTTGCAGTCATACAAATACACTCCTCATATATAATATTTGATTATATAAAAACCCAAAATATATTATATATCATTTTGTGCAAAATGTATATGATAGAATTTCAGCAAAAAAAACGCTCATAACCATTTAGCAGTTATGAACGTTACTCCTATATTTTTATTCAATTTATATTAAGATAAGATATAATCACAATCAAATCTAATTTGCTTATTATGATAACATCCAACATCAAAAACACCTTGCATATCTGAATCTTTCCTATATTCTTCTGCAATTTCATTAGCGTTATTAACATCTGATGCAAAAATAAGCACTCGAAAGTCCTCAACATCATTATATCCCACGTATAAATTAGTCATATCACATATACTCATTTGCTCACTCCCATCTGCCATATATTCAACCTTATTCCTAGGAAAGTTCTTATAAACGATTAGGACATTATGCTGCGTCTGTCATATCATGTAACAACAAATTGGTAAATACCGCTTCCAAGACATCCACAACAATACTATTTCCTGATTGTTTGTACAAACTTGTATTACTAATTAATTGGCTTGCTTTTTTAAAATCATCATCTGATACGCCCATCAACTTCCAAGTTTCGTGAGGGGTTAATCTTCGAACCATATATTCTCCATTTTCGTTAATCTTATCCGTCACAAGCTGTCTCCTGTGTTTTGTTAGAAAACTAGAAAGCGTTACTCCCTTCCAATAATTCGAATCCAAGCAATAACTGACTTCTTGCTTTATTGGTTCACTCATAACCTGACCATTTCTTAAATAAAAAGAATCGGGAACATTTTCTTCTAAAATATCATATAATTTTAATTTTAACTCAATTGGATCAGGAAACGAAAAACTCTTTATTCCTTGATATTCACTAATACAAAATACTCTCTCTCTATTTTGCGGAATGCCATAATTTCTTGCATTAAGAATTGCCCAACTATTCTTATATCCAAGGGATTCCAAATATTTCAAAAAAAGTTCAAAATTTTCCCTGTGGTTACATCCCACAAGATTCTTGACATTCTCCATCATTAAATACTTTGGTTTTTTACATTCTATTATTTTGCAACATTCCCATAGTAAAGAGGAACGAGTTCCAGAATGTTCATTTAATCCATTTTGATATCCTGCCACAGAAATATCCTGACAAGGAAAAGAATATGTAAATAAATCAAAATCTGGCAAATCATTTGGGTTAATTCTTTGAATATCACCAAAATTTTTAATTAATTTATTAGCTAAATACATATCTTTCAATTTATCTTCTTTTAGTTTTCTGGCTTTATTTTCGAATGTTTTATAGTCAAGTGGAACATTGATTTTTTCCAAAAATTCTATCATTTCTTCTTTGTCTTCTGGAACATATTCTTCTATATTTTCTCTTTTTTCAAGAAAATCGGTATGTATTGCAGCATAAGATTGCAACACATCTCCCTCTATTTCAGAAACTCCTACAACTTCGAAATCTGCACCAATATTCCGAAGAGCCATCCGTTGGCTTCCATATCCTGCAAAGGCCTCAAATACACGTAACATATAATCCCTCCAATATTTTGTTTAAATCCATTATAGAACATATGTTCTCTTTTGTCAAGTTCTATTTCGATTTTTGCACAAAAAAACAGTCTATTTCACAGCAATTTTTTGCCTTCAAACAGCCTGCTTTTTTCTTTATAGTTGTTCCTTCGGTAGTAACTCTATTTTTCAATGTATCACGAGCAGCATCATTCTATTCTTTTTCATTGCCTTAGTATACAATTAGTAGTACCATCCTTCTTCGCTTGAACATTTTGCCACATTCTATCCCTTTTTATTAAGCCTTGCAGAACGCCAGTTTGATTTTGCCGTGGCAGATGAATAAGATTTTTACATTCAATTACTTCCTCGCAGGAACAATTTCCAACCAATATCCGTCTGGATCAATGATGAAGTAAATTCCCATCGCCGGATTTTCATAACAGATACAACCCATTTCTTTATGAAGTTTATATGCCGCTTCATAATCATCAGTTTCAAAAGCTAAATGAAATTCACATTCTCCTAAATTGTATTCTTGTGGATGTTCTTCTAAGTATGTGAGTTCTAGTTCAAAATTACCTTCTTCTGTTCCCATGTAGACAAGAACAAAACCATCGCCATTTTTACGTCTTACTTCGTGAAGCCCTAATGCTTTTTCATAGAACGCAATAGACTTCTCCAGATTAGCCACATTATAATTTTCATGTACCATTTTAAATTTCACAAATAACCTCTTTTCTGCGCATTGCGCGTTGTATTCTATTCTTTTTTTATCTTAGATGTATATTCCGTGTGTTCGTTTAAGAACACATCCACGATATGAGAATCTCCCCAACAATGCATTGGATATACTTCTTTTGCCGAAACATGTTCTAAGAAATAACACATTCCCCTATCATAATCACTTTCTTGCCTTGGATCTAGCACCACAAACGCAACATTGATTTCTCGATTACCCAATTTCTTAGAAAGTAAATCTATTTGTTGTCGATAATCCTTAGTCATCTGCTCATTGTAGGAATCACTTTCCTCTTTCCATACCCAATCATTCAAATCACCTGCATGATAAATAAGTTCTCCTTGATCTTCAATCAAAAACGCAACACCCACGTCTGTAGATTCAAAAGTAGTCAATCTTTGGTTCATCCAAAGTTTATATTCATTTCCTGGAGATACCTGTAGCACAGTTGCATTTTCAGGAACTTTAATATCATCTGATAAGATTATATAAACATTTTTCATGCCATAATTTTTCAATACAGAATAAATTTCCGGATTATAATGGTCATGATGACCATGACTAGACAGGGCAATAATGGGCTTTCTTACATCCATGCAAGGCAAATTTCCCTTTTCATAATCAAACAAATAATAGCAGCTGTCTGTTTCTACCAAAAATCCACTATGGTAGATATATGTAACTTTCATACATTACATCTCTTCCCCTCTATTATTCCACTGTAATCTCATACGGCCAATCAATAATACCGCCAAACTCTTTTACATTGCTATACCCAAGTTCCACAAGCTGACTTGCAGCATTTTTACTTCGTCTTCCACTTCGACAATAGACAAGAATCTGCTGCCCCTTATCTGTCAAAATGCTCTCGGCCTCTTCTATAATCTCATCATCAGGAATCAGAATGGCACCTTCAATATGACCTTCAGCAAACTCTTCCTCAGTGCGCACATCAAGAATAATATAATTCTGTTCAGTGTCCATAATCCCTTTTGCTTCCGCAGGTGTGATTTGTTCATACGTATTCTTCATAGTAGTCTCCTTTTGATTACAACCTACAAAACTGAATATACACAGCAATGCAGATAAAACTTTACAAACTATCTTTCTCATTTTCATAACAAATATACCACCTTTTCTACTCTCCATGCATCCTCATCATCAACTTCCCGCCATGCTCTTTGAGCCACTTTCGCGACACTCGATAATCCGGCATCACTTTCTCCACCAGCGTCCAGAACCTCGCGGAATGATTCATCTCCAACCTATGACTGAGTTCATGCACCACAACATAATCCAGCACCTCCGGCGGTGCCATCATCAGCAGACAGTTGAAATTCAGATTCCCCTCTCGGCTACAGCTTCCCCATCTGGTCTTCTGCTTACGAATAGAGATTCGCCCATAGGTAACTCCCATGAGTCTCGCATAATAGGCAACCTTTTCCGGAATCACCTGCTTTGCCAACTGCTCAAGTCTCTTGATTTCTCGCTCTGAAAAGTAGCCTTCTTCCTGAAGCGACTCCATATCTTTTTCCTTCTTTTGCAAATGCTTTGCAAGCCAGGACGACTTCGACTCTACAAACGCATGTATCTCCAACTCAGACATACGCCTTGGCGCACGCACTAGAACTTGTCCTGCCGGAGTAATTTCCAAAGAAATAGTTCTACGATTGCTACGAATTATTTCAAAATCTTCTCTGCCCATTCTTTCTCCTTGAATCCGGTCAGCACATAATCTTCTCCCACCACCAATGGACGTTTCACAAGCATTCCATCTGTGGCAAGAAGACGCAGTTGCTCCTCCTCCGACATCTGTGGCAATTTGTCCTTCAGCCCCATGTCCTTATACAAAAGTCCACTTGTATTGAAGAACTTCTTCAGCGGCATTCCACTCATCTGGTGCCATGCCTTCAACTCTTCGTAGGTTGGATTCTGCTCTTTGATCGGACGTTCTTCAAAAACAACATTATTTGCCTCCAACCAATTGATTGCCTTCATGCATGTGCTGCATTTTCTATATACTAAAACTAACATTTTCATTTCCTCCTACTTCTGATACTCCTCACACATATATCTCGGTTTCCCCAGACTCTTCTTCCCATACTCAATCGCCCCTGTCGGACATCCGCAAATACACGCCATACAATGTGTACATGCATCGTCCCACTCCGGCTTACCATCCTTTATGGAAATGTTATTCATCACACAAGTATTCGCACATTTCCCGCATCCAATACAAGCATCCGTTACATAAAATGCCTTTGCTTTTACGAACACCTTATAAAAAAATGGATTCAGCGGTCCAGACTTGAACTTATCTATCAATCCAACTTTCTGTTCCGGAAATCTCTCTCCACTACGAACCTTCTTAACTACTCTTAACAGTGTACGCTTTGCCACTAAAACAATGCGTTTTGCAATCTCCGGCTGAGGCACCTCAAACATGGCTATGTAGTTTTCCGGCATCACAACTGGCATAACTCCCTTGAATGTTAGTCCTACTTCATCGCATAACTTTTGAATCTTCTCACCTGCATTTCCGATAGCGTCACCACAGGTCATGAGAAAATATGCTTCCTTTGAGCCCCCAAAACGTGTCCTGCGAATAAAATCTTCAAAAATGTGTGGCAATTGCCAACAGTATGTCGGTGATACAAACACCCATGGAGTAGATGAAGTCAGTTCTGCTGAAGTTCCGTTTTTTATAAACTCAAATGAATCAAACAGTTCGTCTTCCAGCTTGTCCGCAAGCATCTGCGCGCAGTACCTGCTGTTGCCTGTACCTGTAAAATATACAATCATGTTGCTTTACCTCATTTTTACAAATGTTCCTTGCATGCCATATCAGTTACTTCCAACTTAAATACGCCAACTTCCTTTAACATTTCCTCTGGGAAATTCCAATCTCTCTTTCCTGTATTATGTTCCATGATAATCTGAAGCCCTTGGCGTTTTTCCCCCATGTCATGCAAAATGCTCATATTACCATTTCCGATAATACTCTGAAAACGCGCAGAATGCGCACATGCAACATCTGCCTCTGTCAATTGGTAATTCGTATCCATCTCAAAGCCAACGTATGGACTTCGTTGCATCAACTCCACCTTGCGTCCTTCCTGCGCTCCGTGGAAATAAAATGTGTATTTGTCATTCTTATATGTATAACCGAAACTCATTGGCACAATGTAAACCTCGCCGTCATCATTAAAACCAAGACGACAACAATGGCAGTTGTCAATAATTGTGCGTATTTTATCACGGTTGGTGATTTCACGATCTGCTCTTCTCATAAGTAACTCCTTTTATTTCATCTTTTGCACATATTCATGTACATTAAACGAATCCATAATTGCTATTCTTCTACTGTAGTATTAGGTGCAATTTCTTCAAATCTCGCTGCATTTTCTGTGTGTATAGGAATAAGTGTTTTCGGTTTGACAGCATCTATCAGTTTTTTTAATGTGTCCTCATCCGCATGTCCACTTGTATGTAATGTAACGATCTTTAATCCCAATTTTTCACATTCAGACAGAAATTCTTTCATACTTTCCATTTCTCTATAACCACTCCAAAATGAATATACAAGCACTCCATTTTGAAACGACATTTTACTAGAAATTGATTTTAGGTATGATAACATCGAATTTCTAACACACATCACAAACGAGCTTTTTGCTATAAATGATTTGCCAACTTTATGTCTATACTTTGTAAGCATATCGAATTTTGCCGGTGAAGTAATAAATGCATACACATCATCAAACTCCGGATTCGGTATGTTCTTTCCAGCTGCTGTGGCAACATCTGCCATATACACCTCTTCCAAAAAAATACGACTACTACGCTTCGCAGCCCGATACATTGTTACAATTCGGTCTATGTTCATCGATGACTGTAATACAAAAACAGGACCCGTTGTTTCTCTAAACAATTCAACTGCACGTTCTTCTAATTCTTTTTCAGTCATAGGTACATATTGTTCTCGCGATAATGTAGTTCCCTCACATATCAGTTTGTCCACATTTTTAGGCAACGAACTTAAAAGCGCATCAAACGACTTCCTTCCGTTAGAGCGAAAATCACCTGTGTACAAGATAGACTCACCATCTGCTTCACAAAGTAACATATAACTATCAAAAGCAGAATGGTCACATAAAAACGGGGTAATTTTAATATCCCCTACTTCTATCGATTTTTTGGGATGCAAAAACCCTTCTGGAGTAAATGTACTTTTGCTCTTATAATTGTCAGACGCCTTGATAATGTTGTATGTAGCTTCTCCTAGGTATACTGGAATGTCTTTATGCGTATGATAGGCAAGTCCCACATGATCACCATGGTAATGTGAAATAAAAATTGCATCATACCCTGCATAATCAAACAACCCCTCTATTTCCGGTAACGTTTGATTATTATCATCCAGTTCCAGACCTACATCTAGTATTATTTTAGTTGTGTCAGTGGCGATTTCAATAATGTTGCCACCTATTTGATTTTGACCTCTGTGAATATCTATCTTCATTTTATACAACAACCTTCACTAGTGATAGTACAAAGTCCAAACTATCTTTAAAGAACTCAATATCATCTACCGTACAAATTTGTTTGTACACTATTTTGAATTTTGCCGAGTTTCCTATTCTTTCTACTTTTAGTAAGTCATCATATTTTCTATCTATAGCATTAATTATATTTCTTATAATTTCATCAATTTCTCTGTCTTGAAAATGTTTCTGTTCCATCACAAACAGAACATTAAAAGCAGATGATGTCATAATATTATAAGCCGGCATGTCTAAGAATTTTCCTGTCAATTTTTTCGGACTCTTATATTGTGCATAATCAATCCAATTTGGCTTATCTGGAGTCAATCCAGCTAGCAATGGATATTTTTTAGGTTCTTGAAGTAAAACAAATCCTTGAGTATATTCGGAATCCTTGGCAGAAACATAACCCTCTGTCTTGAAAATTAATGGTGCATTATCAAGTCCCCAATTCTCAATCATATTTTCCAATATGTCTGTAATATTCTTCGGTCTTTTTGGTCTATTCATAACAATTAAGTAAAAAACCACAACCACCACTAACGTACCAAAAACATCTTTGATTGCACCTAAAACAGATGCTACTGAAAAACCATTCACTATCATTTCAAGAATCGCTGCAATTATAGCAACTACTCCAAAAATAAACCCCCATACTTTTTCTTGTAAATCAATTCTGTCCATTTCCTATTCCTCCATAACAATATATTTATCGCCTTCTTTTATGTAGTATGGTTTGCTATCGAGCAATCCCATTAATCTTCTCAAATACATTCTATCACTACACATCTCTTTATGCTGCTCCCCTTCATAAAAAACAAAGGGACTCGCCTTCACAACAACATTCGTAGGGTCGTATTTAAAATCCATTATGAGTTTTTTCGTATCCACAGTCTTCAAATATGTAAAGCCTTCTAAAACACAGCGTAACATGGTTTCCTTGCTATTCGGTTTCTTAAGTTCTAATATTCTCATAACCTTACCGTCAAAGGAAAGTAGATCAACCTTACCTGCTTCATCGTCTGCACACGATTTAAGTGGCGTTTGGTAATCTTCAATCTTTCCAATAAAATCCAACGATCCATGGTCTTGGCTTTGCCTGAAAATCTGCATTGCAATTTTTTCTTCTTCACGATTCGAATCAGCATTATAGTTTCCGTCATGTCCATCCGTTTTATAGGAACTATGTCTTGAAATACACCGAATTCCGTTCATATAGTCATCTATGTTATTGCATAAAAACTCTGCTATAACCTCGGTATAATATTCTTTTGTGTCTGAAGTTCTCCCCCGGTAGTTTACAATTTTTGCTTTGTAGAAGGTAGACTTCTCTCGAAACGCTTCTTCGCATTGTTGTAAAATTTCTTGGCGTGTATATCCCATCTTTTTCCTCTTTTCATACATTCGCATATCGTTAAAATATAATATTGTTATCAATATATATCACACATACATTTATATAATTATAACAAATATTTCACTGTTTTTCAAACATCTCTAATTTACCTGTTCGCTGCTGTATCGAATACTTGTATTCTCTACTTCAGATGTGAAGAGTTGTTTAAGCAGTTTCGAAGATTTCATGCTCGTTGCATCCAGTGCGGAAAACAAAAATGTTGCAAACAAAATTCAAATTATGTTACTAACCAGAAATGCGTAATGATTAGTTATAGCAAAAGACGGTTCGATTGAACCGTCTTTTTTATGACTCTACACTCTACAGCAATTCTGAACAGGTATCTCCTGTTGCAGTTGAAATGGATAAGCAATCATCTCTTGTCCATCCAGATCTTCACAATACATATCAACCGCCGTAACACTACTGTTATGGTAAGTCTTATAATAATAGATTCCTTTGTCCGTGTTGCAACACACGCTGTAGATTGTATACTCATACGCTCCACTCTCCACCTGAACGCATCCTTTGTATTGCTTTACGGAGTCCAAGATATGAAAGAATTGGCTTACACTCTCCTCTTCGTTTTTTCCATCCACGGAATTCCATTTCATAAATGCAGCTCTCACGAACCTTGAGGCCGATGACATATCACCCGGCAGCCCGATACTCCCCATCCCTCTACTGTATATCTCCAATG
>JAEIGA010008591.1_pt1 | contig 15489 bp, 23 predicted proteins | sample 9270691 | NCBI WGS metagenome assembly JAEIGA01 (sample SAMN17057246, study PRJNA624740) | gut metagenome | biome: biome; isolation source: fecal sample | host: Bos grunniens | place: China: Xizang | collected 2019
ATCTGCAGCAGTTACTGCACTAGTATTGCTCACATGACCAGTAGCATCTACTGTCACTTTATATAATGGCGTTATTTATAATCCAGACGATACATTTACTGTTCCAAGTAGTATTCCTTATGTAGTCCAATTTTCTTACAATAGAACAAACCCAGAGCCAACAGTAAGACCTTTTGCTTTGTTTCCAAAAGAAGTTAGAAATGCTATGGAAAGACCTTGGCAGGGTGTTGCTTGGGAGAGAGGTAGTGATGAATTAACTGGTTTTGATTTTCTTTCTTTGGCAACAGGTGTTCAATGGGATTATCTACAATATAATGACGGTGGAGATAACACAGGAAAATTATATGAATTAAATAGTTTCACAATTTGGTCTTATAGAACAAGCAGTGGTTTAGATAGTTCACACAAGCACACACTATCATTGAACAATTATTCTAATGACGCAGGCTTTCAAGTTAATTATATTCCAATGAGCGATTTGAAAATTAAAGTTGAAAACCAAAGTGATAAAAGAGATATACATTTATATAATCAAAATGGCAAGTTTGTTGATAGTGTCGCATTATCTAAATTATTAAACTCTTACGCAGAAGAAATTAGTAGTGATAACATTACTAGATTTATGACCTATTATTCGTTTGATAGTGTTCCAAAAGTAGGAACTATTGTAGATAACAATGGATCAAAATATATAATTAACAATATTTCTGTTGATTTAGTTCCAAATGAACAAAATGGTAATGTTGCTTACTTTATTCAAACACAAATAACTTTATCAAAAGTTGTTGCTATTAAATCTACAAATGTTAATGCTAATTCAAATATTAGAGATTATGGAATACCACAAAATAATAATGTAGCTAGAAAACAACTATACAGAGATTATTATGAGTTTGCTCTTAATTATGATGATTTAAGCGATACAAATTGGTATACACCATTGGAAGAAGAATTATTGCTTACAAATACTACGAAAAACAACAAACAAGCATTAATTAAAATTACTTGGTATAATAATAGCAATTATTACTATCAACTACCGACAGAGGTATTTCCACTCAAAAAGCAAATTGTTGAAATTGTTAATTTTAAGGACAACAACATAATTGGTTATACTTCTCAAAATGTTAATACTGGTTTTAATATTTCAAGATTATTTCAAAATGATTTTGTCAATGTTCCTATATCTTATGTAAATGACTGGGGTGGTTTCAAAGGAATTGAGTTATTAATGAGTGATAACACTCAAATTGAAACTGCTTATGACCAATATTTACAGAGCGAAGGAGAAGATAGAAAATATGCTAGTGTGTTAGCAAATTATCCATTTATTCCACAATATATTTATGACTATGCTAATAATAATGGTTTAGTCAAATACAAAATTACTGAAAGCACATATCAAAAAGATCCATTAGAAGTTCCTGTATTTGAACACATTACACAATTAAATGATAGTGGTGAAGTAATTGTCGGTGCTAATATCTTTGATGACCATAGTGAAGAAAACAATGTTGGTTATTTATATGCTTGGGGTTATGCGCCTAAAAACAAAGCTAATGAATATAATGCGAGTAGTTTTGTCACTCAAACAATTACAAGAACAGGAACTGCGCCAAATTATGTTTGGTCGCTACACCACCCTTGTAGATTAGGTTATGGCACAAAAAATAGCCATAAAGTTATGAGTGTTGAATTATTTGAGGACTGGTCTAGTTCTAATGGTTTCCATAATAGTATGGCAGTTAACAACTCTTATGACCTTGTAGTGTTTAGAATTGCTTATAATCCTATAAACAACGAAGTAGTCGCAAAAGACCTTATGTTTGTGGTTAATGTTGGAGAAAATGCCGAATACACACCAAGTCAAGGTATATACCTTTATATCAACCATTATAAGGTAGAAAAATAATAGGGTTTGAAAAAGCCCTTTTTTTGTCGCATAATAAAAACATACAAGGAGAATAAACAATGGAAAAAAGAATTACGCAAGTTTTCTATGGTAATGACTTACTTCCTTATAAAGATAGTGAGAGAAGTGTGCATTACCCATTAGTGAGTGGCACATTTGCTGGCTCACACAACACCAAAGAAGTTAGATTTTATGTGCGTGATATTGGTGGCACAAATGGTATTTCTTGGGTTGTTGTTTCAAAATTGCCTAATGGTAAAATTGGTTATGAAGTATGTAGTAATGTTCAAACCGATAGTGAATTAGGCGAACAATATTTATCTTTTGATTTAAGTGCGTATTACACACAAGTCAAAGGAGATTTATACCTCGCATTAAGAGGTTATCAAGGTCAAATCACATTTGAAGATGATGATAATGACGGTGTTTACAATATTAGTGGCGATCCATTAATTGAAGTCACAGGCACTATCAAATTATCTATCAACTATTCCCCAATGGTTAATACAGGAACACAAGTATTGCCTACCGACATTGATAGAATTATCGCAGCTTTAAGCAATTACCTTTTAATTGAAAATGGTTTTGTCATTATTGAAGATTTAGATGATGATATAAGTGACTATTCAAATGGTCAATATTTCTATGTAGCAAACCAAAAGGCATTTTATAAACTAAATGGTAGCACATTAACAAAGGTTGAGTTTGCCTTACCGTTTGCTTATTTGACAACTCACACTGCCGAACAATTATATGAATTATATGGAAATAGTCCATTTACATTGCAAAGATATGGTGGTTTCTTAATTTGTAAGATTTCATATAACACTATGAATTACTTATATGATTTCGTTGTGTATCAATATAATATGCAAGATAGCAACGATATTTTGTATTATCATTTTGGAACAAACACAGGAACAGATACATTTGAAAGTTTGTTTAGTGGTGCGACACCGAACAAAACAGTAGCAACAGAAGAATGGGTTGCTAGTAACTTTGTTGGTCTTACAGGTAATCAAACAATTACAGGTCAAAAAACATTTAGTGGTAAAGCAATTTTCAATGACGCTAATTTATATAATGGTTATTTAACCACGAATAGCAAAAATTATTTCGCAAGAGTTGGTGTAACTACTGGTCAATATGTCACTTATAAGTTGCCTTATAATTATAGTGATGTAGGTGCAGTTAGTTTAACATTAGCAACCGAAGATTATGTTGATGATGAAATTAAAAATGCTATTTCAAGTGTTTACCAAGTCAAAGGTAGTGCGACAGTTAGTGAACTCAATACATTGACTTCCACAACAGTTGATAAATCAACACTCAATGGTTATGTTTACAATGTATTAGATAGTGGAAACTTGAATTACTATGCAGGCACAATAGAAGTGTTAGCAGGCGATAATGTTGTCTTTACTTACAATAATGGACAATGGGGTTGGGACAAACTCGCAAGCACTATTGATTTAAGTGGTTATGTCCAAAAAACAACAACTATCGCAGGTGTTGATTTACAAGACAATATCACAAGTCAAGAATTAACGGACGCTCTTGTGTTTGCTACAAATACCGATATTGATAATTTATTTTAAGGAGAACGATTATGCCTAAAAAATTAATTAGTTTAGATGAATTAAGTAGATTTAAAGATAAACTTGATATTGAATTAGACAAAAAAGCAAATGTTGACGGAAACTACCCAACCTTAACAAGTGGTCTTGCCGATAACCTTACACCATATAGTAAAGATAGTGGTGCTGAACAGGAAAACCCATTTATTTCTAATGGAACAGGCACTAATAATAATACCGAAATCGTGACAGTTGGCGATTATGGGTTATTGAAAGAGAAACAAGGAAATACTGTGGTGATTAATCAATTAGTGCAAGATAACGAATTACCAAGCACACAAACTATTAATGATGTAATTATAACAAACAATGGAACTTATATTACATTAAATGGGACAGCAAGTGCTGAAATTGATTTGAACATTAGCCAAACTATTACTACTATAAATGGTCATTATTATCATATTTCTGGCATTAGTGGTGGTAGTAATGATACCTATAAAATATATTTTACTTCTTTATCAACGAGCAATATTTATGCAACGAGTGTTTATACAGGTAATGGCAGTAGTTCAAAAGTTAGACTTATTGTTAGAAATGGAACAATTTTAAGCAATGTTAAAATATTTGTTAAGTTAGTTGACCTTACTCAAATGTTCAATGGCGATAGCGACATTATTACCGACCTTACTGCTAACCCAGACCATTTCTCTTGGTATTACAATGGTAGTCTTGCTTACAACACAGGCACATTAGAAAATGCTACTGGTGTTAAATTGGTAAGCACTGGTAGAAACTTATGGGACGAAGAATGGGAAGTTGGTGCTATTTCTCAAACAACTGGTGCTAATAGTCCAAGTTCTAGTGAATTACGTTCAAAAAATTATACAAGAGTTGTTCCAAATACAGATTATTATTTCCATAGGGGAACTTATAGTGGAACTTGTAAAATCTTTCTATATGACCACGAAAAGAATTATATTGACTATTATACATTTACAAATGGTAGAGTATTAACAATGCCTAGTAATTGTGGCTATTTGAGAATTGTTATAGGTGCTACAACTTACAACCACGACATCACAATTTCCCTTTATTACACACCAGCACAAGGTGGAGAGGGTTATGATAAATACTACCCATACGAAGAACCATATGTTGTTGATACAGGAACAATGGTTAAACCATATAGTGCAGGTAATGTAAGAAATGTAAAAAAACCAAGTGGTTTAGAAATAGATTATGTTGGTAGTTACACATTTACAGGTAATGAAACTGTTAGTGAATTATCGCTAAATAGGTATCAATTAAGTCCATTGAGTGGAATTGCAAAAGGTTATGAAGGCGATACAATTGCACAATTTATTACAACCACAAAATATACACCTGTTTCAAGAAACCAAAATGCAAATATAGATAATTCTATTTGTATTGGTGGAACTGGTTTAATCATTATTAGAGATACAAGTGTTGCTAATAGTTCTGCTTTATTGAGTTATCTTGCTGGTAAAAGTATTGAATACGAACTAGCAACCCCAACCACCGAACAAGGCACACCATTTGCCGAAAACTTACCTATCAATGATTATGGTATGCTCTATTGGTTAGATAGTAGCGACAACCTAGTAGGTATTCCACAAGGTGCTAAAATCTTCTTCCCAACTAACTACAAAGGTTTCGTTGATGATGTCTATATGAGAACTAATGGTGACGCTAGTGATTTAGTTGTTCAAAGTGAATTAAGTGCAGTAGATAACAAACACGATAGTTTATATGCAATTATGCAAGAAAACATTGGTGGTGCATTAAGACATCAATTAGCAAATGCAAATAGTATTGACTTTGATAATACAACTTGGATTGTTCTAGGAACACTTGGTTGGTCATATAATAGTGGTTCTCAAATCTTTATTGCTAGTTTAGGTGCTAAAAGACCAGCAGATGATAATACAAGTGCTAACATCTTGTGTGCTACAATGAAAACAAATAGTAGAAACGGCTTACAAGACAAACAGATTTCATTTAATACAAGTGGTTATTTAGTTGCCAAAAATAGTTCTTATACAGACGCAGATACATTTAAAGCCTCTGTTAAAGGTGTCCTACTCGCATACGAGAAAGCATAAAGGAGAAAGTTATGATACACAAAATTGATAAAGGTAATTACTACTTAATCAAAAGTGATAGTCGCAAACTTCGTATCAAAGGCGATAAAAGAGTTTATAGTCAAGCAACTGAACTCAAAGACCAACCAAGAGAGTATGAGGAAGTAGTTGAATGATCCGTAAGGTAAAAGGTGGCTACAAAGTTTATAGCGAAAGTGGTAAACCATTAAGCAAGACTTTGCCAACTAAATCACAGGCACAGGTAAGACTTCGCCAAGTGGAATACTACAAAAACAAGAAATAACCACTCATATTGCCATTTTAAGACACGAAATCACTTGTCTTGATAAAATACTCAATGGCAAAAATAAAAGGGCTTAATTGCCCTTTTTAATTCATTCTAATTCCTCTTTCGTTAAAGCCCAAGTTTTGCCATAATCTTTGAAATAATATAACCATTCTTTATTATTGTAGTCTATTAATTGAAAACACTTTTGATTAAACCATAATTGGCAACCACCTAATATAGTTAGTTCAACAATTTCATTTTGTCCCCATTTTGCTTTAATCCCATTTTTCAATGCCTTAAATAAAATAATTAAATCAATTTCAAGTTCTTCTTCAATTTCTTCTAATTGACCGAGTTTATCACTACATTGTGTTATTTCGCAATTTTCGTTTTCATAACCATACTTTGTTTTCTTTGTTAATCTCATACCTTTCTCCTTTAAAAAATGCCCTTACTAGAAGTCTATGTAGTTCCTTGCGATAGGTATATACCCCACATAAACCTCTAATAAGAGCGTTCATTTTGTTCCCTATCGCACCATTATTATCGCATTTTTCCACCTATATTTCAACTACATTTTGCTTGGGACTTGATACTCTCTTTATTTTCTCTTTTCAATGTTCTAAAATAAACTCATAAGGAGAATATTTATATGAAAGATTTACGAACTCGCTTTGTCGCAGTTGAATACAATGAAAATGGCAGTTGTAAAAAAGTCTTATCTTGTGTCAACTTAACCGAAAGCGAATACCAAAAACTTTTAAACGAAAGTCTTGCTAGTAAACAACACGGACTTGCTAGACTTGAAAAGCAAAAGAAAGATATTGAAAATATTTGTAATGATATTGCTAATGAGTATCTTTTACTTGCTAAATCTATCTACGACAATTTCGTGGATCGTGGTTTGTTAGAAGATGATGAAGAATTACAAAAACAATTCTATGATTTTATCTTCAATGGTGGAGATTTTGTTCCTACAAACCCAGACTTTTTAAAAATCTTAAATAAGATTAGAGGTAATTAGTATGAAGAAAGCATTAAAAATTATTGTGATTAGCTTATTTGTAGCACTTGCGATTTTCTCTGTTGTTGCCTATATCTTATGGAAAGACCAAACCACTTATATCTTTGAGTGTATTATTGATTTCATTAATAGACCATTACCTATTATCGGTGTGTCTATCGCTATTATCGGTTTATTCGTGTTTAAATGCTTTGTAGCGACACGATATGGTAAGAAAGCAATAAATGAATACAAAGAAGAAAATCGTGTCTTAAAAGAGCGAATTGAACAAATCAAAAACGATACTGCTTATACTCTTGAAAATCAAAATCTAGCAATTAAAAAGATTTTAGATGACCACCAAGAATTGAAAGAAATTGTTGTTAAAGAATTAGAACTTTCCAAGAACATTAAAGTTAAAGAACTTGCTAAAACACTAAAAGGAGAACAACCTTATGGCGAAGAAGAAGTTGACAGTCAAGAAGAAACAGAAACTTTATAAGGTTGGTAGCAAATGTGCTTTCGCAGGAGAGTTCGTTGCTATTGGAACACCTTATGTTGTTATGGGTGCGATTAACTACGAAGAATGGTTTAAAGGCACAGAGGGTTGGAAAGTCGGTTTAGGTGGATCGTTAGCACTTGCTTTAATGGGTATCGCAGTTCTTCTAGTTAAAAAGAATAAAGAAGATAAAGATAGTTCCATTAGTGGTTATATCACTCTATTGCTCGGTTGGTTAGCAGTTGCCTTTGTATTCTTACTCTTGGCAAACATTATGCACCAAATCGCAAGTATTATGTTCTTCGGTGCTATCGGTATTGCTGGTGCTTTGGGCTTAGATATTGTTTCTACAAAAGCAGAAGAAAAATCTACTCTATATCTCAATGCTATTAAAAAGATTAGAGGGGAAACCATTGAAAACCAAGTGAGAAAAGAAATTGAAGAAGAAGTCATTAATGAAGATAGAAATGTGAGGTTTTAATGGACTTACAAGAATTAAAAGATGATTTAAGGGAAAACTCGGTCAAGTATATCAAGAGTGTTGCTATGGACTTGGTAGTAGTTCTTGTCGCACTTGCTTATGTTTTCTACAAAATGGTTAGTCTTGAAACTAATCAAATCAACCCATTAATCTTAATTGCCGAAAGTATTATGGGAATTATATGTGGTGTTGTAATCAAACAAGCTCTTGGGGAAAATGGTTTCTCAAAGGGTTATAACTCACAAACTTGGCAAGAAGAAATTGACCTTTATAACCAAGCGTGTAATACTGCTAATCCATATATGGAAAGAGTGGGAAACTTCTATCTTTGTGAAGAAATTGAAAACAAGAGAACATATCGTAGACAACACCTTATTGCGTGTAGATTAAAATACGATAATTGGTTTGATTTTGAGGGCAATTATATTGGTAATGAAGAAGATTACAATAAACTCACTCGCAGACAAAAGAAGATACTTAATAAATGTATCAAAGTAAAGATTTATATTCCTAACTTATTTAGTGAATACTCTACTGCGAAAGATGAATACACACACAAAGAAGTGACCGATAAGACACAAAAAACTAGAAACCTAGGTAAAAATACATTGTCTGCTATTATCGTTGCTGTAATCGGTGTTTATTTCGTTCCTATGCTTAATGCGTGGTCTTGGGCAAGTTTCATTAGTGCGACAATGCAAGTTGCTTTATGGGTAATCTTTGGTGTCTTACAACTCTACACAAACTATGATTTCGTAGTCCACACAAAGGTAGCAAGTTTAAGAAACAAGAAAGAAAGCATTAAGAGATTTACAAGTGGTTGTGAGAAAGAATTATACAAAGTTAATCCTTATGACCAATTCTCTTGCGATAAACAAGGTATTGTGGCATAATAAATATGCGATAACCATTAGGTATCGTAATTGACGCATTTGTGAATTACCATAATTCAAAGTTAAAGTGGGTATTGAACTCACTTTTTCTTTTTGTTAATATAAAGATACTTCCATAATACGGATTACCCCCTACACCTCCTTTTCTGTCATAATAAGCAAGCATTTTGGTAGGGGACAAAGGCAAGAGCCATACACTTGCCTTTTTTTGTTATAAAAAATATGGGACATGACCTAGGTGGGAAAATTGATGATTTCAATGTTCAAAAGTTCGCTCAAAAGTCCAGGCTAATTCCAGGCTTTAAGTCGGTCAATATAGGTTAAAATCTCACACGCATACACACATTATGTGTGTATAATAACCAAATAAAGAAAAATAAAAAATATTAAAATATGTATTGCGATAATTATTTTTATGTGTAATAATAAAGACACTTAAACAACATTGACTTGAAGAAAGTCCTAATCTGTGAAAGGGTTAGCAACCCCCACAAATCGTTCATTGACAAACAATAAAAAAAGAAGAATTGACTAGTAGTCTTAATGGAAACTACCGAAGTCGCAAGACACACCACTAACCGTCATCTAATGCTTTGTAGTCGCTAGTGGCAAAACGATAGCGAGTAGTTAAGATAAAGATTAATCCTTTTTATTTTTATTTATATTAAGGTCGCTTGTTCTAGTCCTAATCACAAGTAAAAGAGAAATGGATCGTTATTAATTATTTCACGATAAGAGAATAATCCTTTAAGGTAGGTGGGGAAAACCGATTTTATTTTAGAAAGGTAAATATTATGGCAAGAAGATTTAAAGAAGTTGATAACCCAAAACAAGATATTGAATATTGGGTTGTGGTTGATGAAACAACAGAATTACCACATTATTTCAAAACCAAAGATGACGCACAAAACTATGCCGACTTCTATGGTCACACAATTATCTTCCAAGAGTGCTTTAATTAGAAAGGTAGAAGATATGACATTATACGAATTATGGACTTACACAAGTTTTTGTGGCAAAGTGCGTTTATATGATGACAATGGAACAAATATCTGGTTAGAAAGATTAACACCATTAATTCTTGATGAAACACACGAATACCACTACTTGGAAAATGTTGAAGTAGAATACTTTGACATAATGACAACAGGTGCACCTTACGAGGTCGCATTACACATTAAATTAAAGGAAAGGGAGAACTAATATGGAATTAAAGTTTCGTGACCTCTTCAAAGAGGAAATTGAGCTAAGAGTTGGATCAACCAATGATAGTGGTTTCCAATTATTACTCTACAAAAATGCCAGAGTTGATATGGACTTACTTGATGAAGTAGTCGGTATTGGTAATTGGCAAAGAGAACATTACATTTTAGGTAATGACATCTACTGTCGTGTCGGTATCTATAACAAGGAATTAAACACTTGGATATGGAGAGCAGACGCAGGTAGTAGTGGTAGCATTGAAGAAGAAAAAAGTAAAGCAAGCGATAGTTTCAAAAGAGCTTGTGTAAACTTTGGATTAGGTCGTTGTTTATATTCTGCACCTTTTGTGTGGGTAGTGACAAAAACCAAAGAGGGAAACCTCACAGGCGAAACCAAGAAAGATAGATACATTGTTGATGAAATCGGTTATACAGACCACAAGATTACAAAATTGGTCATTAAGAACGAAAAAACTCACAAGGTAGTATTTTCTATGGGAAGTAGTCAAAAAGTGTCTACAAATAGCGAAAATAACCCAAAAACCACTATTGGAAGTGGCAAGGGAACTATTAGACCTAGCGAAAAAGATTTGATTAAACAAATTATGGCAACTTTCAATGCCGAAGAATTAGATATGTTTATCAAATGGTTAAATAAAGTTTATCACACTTCAAACTATTTAGATTTGAGTGATGAAGAGGGATTAATGGTGGTAGCAAAATGGCAACACAAGTTAAAGAAGTAGAAACCTATTTAGAAGAACAAAATGGCACACTTGTTTTAAAGCAAGAAGTCATTGATAGATTAGAAGAATTAAAGAAACAAAAAGAGAGTGCCGAAAAAGAGTTAAAAGCACTCTCTTCTTCTATTCAAGATGAACTCAAACAAAAATACACAATGACTACCAAGGTTGGAACATACAACTTTGTGGTCAAGGGTGGTTATTGGGGTTTAGAGTTTGATTTAGACTTATTCAAGGAAGAAAACCCAGAAACCTATATCAAATATCTAAAACCAAAGTTTACCCAAGTGTCATACCAATTAACGAAAGCAACAAGGGAGAAAAAGTAAATATGAAGAAAGAGGTAGAACTAAACCATTGGGACGCACTCAATGAGATTTGGAGAAAATTAGACAAACTTAGTTCTGTTGATGATGAAGTCCAAGAACAATTTGACATCGTTTCAAATTATTTAGAAGTCCTAGACATTATCAACAAAAAGAGTGTTAATGTTTATATCTTAAAACATTCCAGCACATTAGCGACTTATAATGATATGGTTGATAGCGAAGATAGAAAATTAACACTAGAAGAATACAGAAAGTTAATAGAGGTATTTCTAAATGTTTAATAGAGATTTATTTGAATACGATCCAAGCACACACATTGGAAAGTATGAGGGAAAAGTTGTCCCAAGTGTCACTCAATTATTAGATATTCTTTACCCTTATAGTGAAGATATACCACAAGAGAGATTAACAAAAGCTGCCGAACACGGAACAAAAGTTCATAGTGGTATTGAAAAGATTAACACTTACTTTGATAACCCATTTGGTTTTGACCACAATATTGAAGTCGTTAGAGAAGTCGGTCTTGGTATGAGTAAGGCATTAGAACTTACCGAATTAGTGGACTATGTTTCTGTATTAAGTGCTTACAAATTACAACCTTTTGACTATGAGGAATTAATCTTCCTTTTAGATGAAGAGGGCGAACTAATTTGTTTTGGTCATTATGACTGCACAATGTTAGCGAAACAAGATATTGCTTTCTTCCAAGAAGATAGACTTTATTTGACCGACTTTAAGACAACTAGTTTGTTTGATAAAAAGAAAGTCAAATTACAACTCAATATTTATGCCCTTGCTTATGAACAAATGAGCAAAAATCAAATTGATAATGTCTTTGGTTTCTGGTTTGATGAAAACCCAAAACTTATTCCACTTGGAAGATTTGAAAACTCTTATGTTATTCAAATGGCAAAGTTGTTAAAGGAACAATGGGAAGAAAGCGAACATTAGCTTATGGCAAACTACCGATTAATCAATAGTGATTTCGTTAGAGATATGGAAGTCACTAATAGGGCAAAGTTGCTTTATCTCTTCTTTATGTTTAACGCAGATGACCTTGGTTTCGTGGGAAACGGAAATAAGGTAGTGTCTAATCTTCAAAGTGAAGAAGTGGAAGTAGGTATCGCACAAGAACATTTTAGAGACGCACTTTATAGTCTTGTAGACAAAGGTTTGTTATATGCCTTTGCGAATAACTATGGCGATACGATTTATCTCGTTAGACATTGGTTTTTACACAATAAATGGAAAAAGGGTTTATGGACTAATTACAAGTCATTAACCAAGAAAGTGAAATTGGTTGACAATGAGTATGTCCTTAAAACCGAAGAAGAGATAAAAGAAGAACAGGAAAAGTGGACTAAAAAGAGAGAAGAACACCCAACCACTCAAAGGGAAGAAGTCTTGGATCAACTTGAAGAAGAAGATGAGGACACATTACCCTTTGAGAAATAGGGGTTTATAAAGAATGAAAGAAAGGGACATAAAGAAAGAAGAAATACAAAACAAATTAAATTAAAACAAAATACGGTAAATTAAATTAAAACAAATTAAAACAAAACAAATAACAAATAAATAAATAATCCATACGGAACGGAACGGATTAAACCTTGACCTTATTTTTACCTTAATTTTCTCTTCCTTTTGTTAGATTTTTCTATCAAAAAATGCTATAATTTAGGTAGTAAAAAAGTAGAAAAAGGTAGGTATTTTTATGGTCAATGAAACCGTTAAAAAATGGTTTATTTTATTAATCACATCATTAATAGGGGTTATTCCTATTCTTGTTATGGCAACAAATCACACAATGAATTATGTAGAAAGTGCCTATGCTAAAAGGTCAATACCTTATAGTTGTGCTAGTTATCACTTTGGAATGAACGATAACACATTAAGAGCTAACACATATTCCACAATGACTTCTAAAAGTAGTTTTACTTTAAATAGCAACTATTATGTTAATGGAATATCTTTTAGTAGCACATTACTCACGAATGTCTTTTTTGATGAAACTAACAACTACCCTGTGAGAGTGGGTATGGACAGGAAGAAAGGACAAATAAGTTGGGTAAGCACTAGGGCAATTACTCAATGCACGATTTATTGTTTCACACCAACCACTATGGACTTAACCGTCAATGGTCAAGTGGTATCTATTAAAAAGGGAAGTGGGTATAAGGCATACACAATATGCGACTTACTCTATACCCCTTATTCCTTTGATTTAGGGAACACCACCAAACTTAAAATTAGTGCTATGGGTGTGTATATTGCCGACATAACATTTAGAGTTTATTAGACCACCAAACAAGGTGGTTTTTTCATTGGTATTAGAGAGGAATGAAAATATGATAGAACAATTAGATTTATTCTTGGAGAGTGTTAGAGAAGAAGAACAACCCAAGATTACAGAAAAAGATTTACAAAAGAAACACGATAAGAAGTTTAAACAAAAACTTTTAACCCCAGAAGAATGGGAACTCTATCGCATTGTGAGAGAGAATAGTTTATTAGGCAAAAAGACCACTCAAAAGGAGCTTTGTAATAGACTGGGACTTAAATACAATGATGACATTAAAGCACACGATCCTTGCCCTAAAATATGGACAATGATTTCACACATTAATTTGAGTTTTGAAATTGAAAAAATCATTATCACACACGAGTTCAATTATTGGCTTGGCTGCGAAGAGGAAACAAAGGTGTTTATGGACAAGTTATGGCAAGACATTATGCCTAGATTAACTCGTTATTGGACTTTCTTAAAAAAGTTAAAGAGAAATGGTCAAGGCAAATTATTATCTGCTCAATTACAACCCATTGATGAAGATAGTCAAGCTCGTTCTTTCGTGGAGAGTTATCTAAATGAAACAAATGATTAGATTTAAACAAGTGCCTGTGGGAAGTCAAATAAAGTGGTTTGGTGCTTTATATATCAAAACACGAAACATTATCTCTGGCAGCAATAATGGTAGAGATTATGGAAACAATGCCATAAGGGTTGATAATGGCAAAGAAGTAAGAATACAAGGAAGTTATCTTGTAGAGGTGGTAGAATAATGGAATTACAAAAAATAGTTAAATTGATCCAAAAGTTTATTTGTGGATTAGATAAAAATGACTTTGATATTGATAAAGTAAGCTATTGTATTGAGTTTGGTATTGACTTATCAATTAATTCTGTCTTTGTTTATGACACAAGAGTAAGTGCTTTGGAAGAGGGCATAAGTAGAAAACTATCCAATGGAGAAGTCGCAAGAATATGTGAGTTTTATTGGAACGGAGATGAATACGAGTTTTGGGCGAGTAGCACTTGTAGTTTCAAACTTACAATGGATAGACTTGATTTAGTTAGTGGAATTATTGATTACCTTAACCAATACAACAATGAGGTATTACCATAATGGAAAAGAGAACTAACCTTATTGAGATAGAAAGAACACCCACAAATGTTGTCTATTATATGTATGCGAACATTGAGGGATTAAGCATTTACCAAAAAGCAAAAGTGATTAATCGTTTCTTGACCACCGAAAGCAAAATAATGGAAAGAATACTAGAAAGCGATTTAAGACACTTTTTAAAGGTCTATGGCATAATTCCTCAAAGTATGACCGAAAGTGCCTTAAATAGTGCGTTTGACACCTTAAAAGGCAAAGGGAAGAACATTGAAGTAGTAGATAGATACAAAAATATAGGCGAAAAAGTTGTTGGTGTATCAAATAATCAAATGACAATTATTGAAGATGACCAGACAATTAGCTTATCAATGGAAGTGAGAGTAGTGGATTATGAAGAAGATACAAGAGTTTTCAACAAACCAATGCGAGGTTGAAGTCTATGACACCGAAATCTTGGTAGAGTTTTGGAGAGTGTTTATGATTAAGTCAAGACACAGAAAAGGTGGAAAGATTACTACTAGATTTGGCACAAAAGGTCAAATTGATAGCATAGTAAAAACATATAAAAAAGAAACGAGGTTTAAGTTATGAAACAATACATTAGAACACCTAATGAGATTTACGATTTAGATGACCTTTATGTATGCGAAGAATTAAATGGTAAACCTTATGGGGTAAAAGGTAGTGGGTTTGTGATTTATAGAGAGAGTATTTGGAAAACAAGTGAAGATATTACAGACCTATTTAACAAATACATTACATTTAATAAAACTAGATACAAGATTTATGACAAAGCAAAGTTTGAAAGATTAAAACAAAGTCAAGTTATGGAAATGCTTAAAAATGGTGTTTTGATATATGGTTGTATCTGGGCAAAAGGTGGACTTAAATATGTCGCACGATTACACGAAGATAATGAATGGAGATTATTATGAACGAGAAAGCATTAAAAATCATTAAAGAAAAGAGAGTTAATGTTGCCTATTTCATCTATCTATTTGAGAACTTACAAATGGAAGATAAGAAAGCATTAAAGGAATACAATTATAGTGCTG
>JAEIGA010008593.1_pt1 | contig 15484 bp, 12 predicted proteins | sample 9270691 | NCBI WGS metagenome assembly JAEIGA01 (sample SAMN17057246, study PRJNA624740) | gut metagenome | biome: biome; isolation source: fecal sample | host: Bos grunniens | place: China: Xizang | collected 2019
CCGGTCAGGCCTTCAGCGCCACGAGCGATGGCGTTGGACTTGTTGTACAGTTCCTTCCAGGGGGTCAGGTAGTCTTCCAGCTGAACTTCACGGCCAGCGAAGGCAGCGAATTCGGGCTTCTGAGACAGGGTGTTGTAGACCAGCTCGGAGCCGACCTTAACTTCGAAGCGGTAGATGGTAGCCAGACCATGCTCGTCGGGGTTGACAGCCTGGGGCTTTTCCTTAGCCAGCTCGCAGATCCAGTCGTAGCCGTCTTTTTCTTCGTTCATAGCAGTGCCCCAGAAACCGCCAGCAAAGTAGCTGTGCAGGTCACCAGCGACAGAGCCCTTGTCATCCCAGTAGTTAGCAGTACCCTGGTCCTCAGACTGGAAGGTCTGATAGTAGGCACTGTAGGGATTAGCGGGTTCAGCGGGTTCGGTGGGCTTGGGGTCAGTGGGCTTGGGATCGGTTGCACCGGGTTCGGTGGGCTTGGGGTCGGTGGGGTTGTTGTTATTGGTGGGGTTGGATGCAGGGGGATTCTGCACACAAGCGACCAGAGAGAAAACCATAACAACAGCCAGCAGCAGGGCTAACAGCTTTTTCATTTTCATTTTCCTCCTAAAATTTTATTTACTCATGGATTGGGGCGCTTCCTTCGCCTCGGAAGACACAAGTAAATGTGTGAATATTATATGACCTAATGTATGAAATGTCAATTTCCCTGGGGGTTTTTCTATGAATAGCACAATATTTTTAACGATTGCTTAATAAATTTTGTGCGGTGCGACAGCAATTGTTTTTCAGCCGTGGACACCTCAGGAAAAACCATCCACCTCTCCCGGAATTGGCCCTTGAAAACTTTGCCGTTTTTGTGAGAAATATACGAATTAGAGAAGAATTTTTGCCAACTTCGTTATCATTTTTTCCAACCCGCACAGTTTGCCCCCTATTTTTACACTTTTGTATCTTTATTATGCATATACAGTGTATGCTTTGTATTTTTATGCATTTTGTGTCTGTTTTGCTTTTCCGATGGCTCTAAGTGTTACAGTTTATTACAGATATACTATATTATAATAGTATATCTGTTACTTTTCGTAACTAACTATATATAATAATGTATCGTTGGCAGGAAAACAGGAATCGTCATGCCTTGCATTTTTTTCGGTACCATGATAAAATAGCCAAAACACAACAAAGGAGGGGACCGCCTGTGGCAAAAAAATGCATATTGCTTCTTCTGTGTCTGTGGCTGCTGGCTGTTCCCGTGCTGGCTGTCACAGGCGCCAGCCATATTTCCAGTCAGGCACAGGTAGAGGCCGACGGCAGTTGCCATGTGACCATGACCATCCAGCTCCATTTCGACCAAGCGCCGGATTCTTTGTTTTTCCCTCTGCCCCTGGAGGCCGACACCATCAACCTCAACGGTGGTTTTGCCGCTGTGACCAAGGAAAGTGGTGCGAAGCAAGTTAAACTCCCAATTGCCGCCGCAGGTGACTATACTTTCACCCTTTCCTACCGTCTGCCGGTGGTTCTCTCCCGGGAAAATGGCAGTACATTGCTGACCCTGCCGATTTTGAACCGTTTTTCCTACCCCATTTCCTCTCTGGACTTTTCCCTGACTCTGCCGGGTCCCATCGACGGAACACCCTCGTTCCTCAGCGGCTACTACCAGGAGGAGACAGATGACCTGCTTGGCTGTGGTATTTCCGGCAACACCCTCTCCGGTTTTGCCAAGACCCCGCTGAAGGATCACGAAACTATCATTCTATATCTGCCTGTGGATGCCGGTCTTTTCCCCTTCGCTGCCATCAACCAGCCCCTTTTGAGCACCTTTGACGGAGCTACGATCCTGCTCATTCTGCTGGCAGTGGTGTATTACTGCATCAGTCTTTTCCCCAGCATTCCTCCCCGCACCCGGTGGTTTACGGCGCCGGACGGCATCACCCCCGGGGATGTGGGCACCTGCCTGACCGGCCGGGGAGCCGATTTAAGCCTTATGGTGATCTCCTGGGCGCAGTTAGGCTACCTTTTGATCGAAGTGGACGGTAGCGGCCGTGTTCTGCTGCACAAGCGGATGGACATGGGCAATGAACGCAGCCGTTTTGAGATGAATTGCTATCAAAGTCTTTTCGGCAAGCGCAATACCGTAGACGGCACAAGTTATCACTATGCCCGTCTTTGCCGGAAGGTTGCCACAAAAGCACCGCTGACACCCCAGCTTTTCAAAAAGCGCTCCGGAAATCCCTACCTTTTCCGGGTTTTGTGCGCTGCCGCCGGCGCTTGCGGCGGTGTTTCCCTGGCGCTTACCCTGACTTACAGCGAAAGTTTGCAAATTCTGTTGGGCATCCTGCTGGCCATCGCCTGCGGCGGAGCCTCGCTGGTGATCCAATCCGGTGGCAAGTGCTTGCCTTTGCGGGATAAAAGTCCTATGGTAGCTGCAGTTCTGTGCGGTGTTCTTTGGATCGCCGGTGGCATATGGGCAAATCAGATCCTGCTGACCCTACCCATCGCCCTGTTCCAGTTCCTGGCAGGCCTTGCTGCCGCTTTTGGCGGACGGCGAACGGCTTTGGGCCTCCATGGTGTTGCCCAACTCCAGGCTCTGCGGGGCTATATGACCACCGCCACCGCCTTCGACCTGCACCGTCTGGTCCAGGCCAATCCCAATTATTACTACGAAATGGCACCTTATGCCCTGGCTATGGGCATTGACCGGGCCTTTGCCCGACGGTTTGGAAAACTTCAGCTGCCGGAGTGCAGTTTCCTGCGTACGGAGCACACCCACCAAATGACCGCGTCCCAGTGGGCCGGTCTGCTGCGGTTGGTGTATGACAGGCTGAATGCCCGTCAGAAGCACCTGCCCCTGGAGCAATTCACACATAAAAGATAAAGAAGGTCGGTTTCCGACCTTCTTTTTTTACTATTTTCCAGCACCTTCCGTATCCGGTGCCAACAGCGCCGCATACATTCCGCCCAGACCGTGCAGTATCTCTGCCAGAAAGCCTGCCATCACGACCGCACCTTCCGGTTTGAGATGGGTGTTATCTTTCGGCCACATATAGAGCGGCTTGCTGCCAGCGTCCCCTGTTTTCTCCAGAAAATCCTCCGTCATGGCGGTCAAATCCGCCACCGGCACGCCCATTTCCGTACCAGTCTGCCGGATTGCTTCCGGATATGCCCCGTGGCTACCGGGAAGAAAATGCCCCTCCCCGTCAAACAGCCGCCGGGCAATGGGGGTGATCAGCACGGGATACGCCCCTTTTTTGCGGGCTTCCCGAATGAAAAACCGCAGATTTTCCCGAAAAGTGGTATCCGGATCCGTGTGCCGGGCAGGATCCTCCTTTTCATCATTGTGTCCGAACTGAATGAAGAGGAAATCCCCGGACTGCAGCTCATCGATCGCCGGTGCAAACCGTCCCTCATCCAAAAAGGATTTTGTGCTGCGGCCATTTTTCGCAAGGCTTACAATCCGCACCTGCTCTGACAGATACAGCCGCAGGCCCTGGCTCATGCCCGTTTGGGGATAGGAATGGATATTATTGTAGGCTACGGTACTGTCACCGATGTAAAACACTGTTGTCATGCCGCTTCCTCCCGGGCAATTTCCTTACGGATGCGCAGCACCACGGGAATCACCACCACAATTGCCGATACACCCACGCAGATATTGCTGATCATCATGGTCATACCCACAGCCTCCGGCCCCAGGTCGGTAAAGTTCTGGAGGAACCACAAGACCGGCACCCGGAAAGCAAAAACACGGGCCACATTCAAAAGCATGGTCAGTTTCGTATAACCATAACCCAGCAGCAAGGCAATGGAAGAGGAATTGATGCCCAGCATAATATAGCCGAACATTTCGTACCGATGGATATCCACGATCATATCGCAGAATGCCTGGTCAAAAGTTCCCTTGGACTGGGCAAAAATTCGGGCCAGCCAGGGCAAACACAGCGACACCAGGATAAAACCGATCACACCAACAGTTACATTCAAAATCAGCAGTCGATAGAAAAGCTGCAGCGTTCTGCGATGGTTCCCTGCACCCCGGTTTTGGCTGATCAACGGCGCCGTGCCGTCGGTCAAGCCCACATGCCAGGAGGTGGTAAGCCCGCCAATATTATTGGAAATACCCAATGCACCCACCGTAAGGCTGCCGTAGCTGCCGCACATAGCATTGACCACCACTTTTCCCGCGGCAAACAGGAACTTTTCCGCGGAAACCGGGTAAGCCAGGTTGGTCACCGGGCCAACGGTATCCTTCCGCAGGCGAATTTCCCGGAAGGAGAACCGAAAAGCGCCCGTATCCCGGAACATGGAAACCAGGGCATAGGCCATCATCACCAGCTGTCCTGCCAGGGTAGCCACCGCAATCATCACCACGCCGCCCCGGAGCACATAGACAAACAGCGCCGTAAGGCCCAGCTTGATCACAATGATGCCCACATTCAGGGCCAAAATCTTCTTGGCATGGCCCCGGCTGCGTTCAATAGCAATGAACACCGTATTGAAAAAGCTGACCACCAGGCTGAGGATCTCCACCCGGAAATACCCGGCGCCGGTGGAGATCAGCGCCTCCGGAGTCTGCAGCAAGCGCAAAAAACCTTCCGCAAAGGGCACCAGTACCACGACCACCACGCCGCTAATCAACACCGCCATGGCATACACCGTGGAAACCATCCGTTTCACCTGGGTATAATCTCCACGGCCATAGGCTTCGGAGATTTTAATGCTGCCGCCCACTGCCAGACCGCCGCCCAAGGCTGTGATCATCAATGTGATCTGGGCCAGTGCCGACACGGACGATACCGCCTCGGCACTGATGTGGGAGGCCATCATGGCATCCACAATTTTGAAAATGCTTTGCAGTGCCTGATACAGCGCCAAAGGCATGCAAGTAGACAGGATCACCTGCATAGGTGACCCTGTCAGGGCATATTGGCGAAAAGACTCATCCTTTTTCGAAACCACAGATGCCATAGTTGCTCCTTCGTCTTGAAAAAGTAGTGTTTACAACACTACACCGTCCTTAAAAATAGAAATTTCCCGGAAGCCCTTTTCTTCTGTCTTGGTCTGCTTGCCAGAGGCAACCTCCAGCACCAGTTCCATCAAATCCTCCGAGGCTTCGTCCAGGGTTCTGGTGCCATCGGCCACCACGCCGGCATTGAAATCGATCCAACCGGCCTTTTTTGTAGCCATGGGTGTGTTGGTCGCGATCTTCATGGTGGGTGCCGGAGCGCCGAAGGGTGTGCCGCGGCCTGTGGTGAAGAGAACCATGTGGGCACCGGCGGCGGTCAGAGCCGTGGAGGACACCAGGTCATTGCCGGGACCATAGAGCATATTGAGGCCCTTGGTCACAACCGCGTCGCCATAGCCGATCACATCCATAATAGGAGCGCTGCCGCCCTTTTGCACGCAGCCACAAGACTTATCTTCCAGGGTGGTGATGCCGCCAGCCTTGTTGCCGGGGCTGGGATTCTCGTAGACCACTTCGTTGTGGCGGATAAAGTAGTTTTTGAAGCCGTTGATCATGGAAACCGCCTTTTGGAACACAGTTTCGTCGATGCAACGATCCATGAGGAAACCTTCCGCGCCGAACATTTCCGGCACTTCGGTCAATACCGTGCTGCCGCCCATAGCCACCAGGGTATCGGAGAATCGTCCCACGGTGGGGTTGGCGGTGATGCCAGACAGGCCGTCACTGCCGCCGCACTTCATGCCGATCACAAGCTCGGAAGCCGGGATTTCCTCCCGCCGGAACTGGGAAGCATAGGCTGCCAGTTCTTCCAACAGCTGCCGACCGGCGGCAAATTCGTCTTCGCAATCCTGGCAGGTAAGGAATTTTACCCGCTGGGGATCAAATTCGCCCAATTCTGCCACAAACTGCTCATGGGTCAAATTTTCGCAGCCCAACTGCAGGACCAGCACCGCGCCGGCATTGGGATGCCGGGCAAGAGCCGCCAGGAGTTTGCGGGTCTGGGCATGGTCTTCGCCGGTCTGGCTGCAGCCGAAGGGATGGGTAAAGGTGTACAGGCCCTCGATAGAACCAGCCACCAGATCCTGGTTTTCACGCACCATTGCCTTTGCCACATCGTTGACACAGCCTACGGTGGGCAAAATCCAGATTTCGTTGCGGATACCCACCTTGCCGTCGCCCCGACGGAATCCCCGGAAAGTCTTGACCGGGATGGGCGCAAGATGGGCAATATTGGGATGGTAGGTGTATTCGATCTCTCCGGAGAGGTTTGTCTTCATATTCTGGGTATGTACCCAACTGCCGGGGAAGATATCCGCCGTGGCATGACCGATGGAAAAGCCGTACTTCACCACCTGGTCTTGCTGTCTAATGGGCTGCAAGGCCATTTTGTGACCCTGAGGAATGTCTTCCCGCGCGGTAACACCCAGAAATTCCGTGCCGGCAGGGATATTCCGCAGCGCGACGGCCACATTGTCCCTGGGATGGATATGGATCAAATCCGGCATACTGTGCCCTCCTATGTTGGATTACAAGCAGCTTGCGTAGGCTGCGATGGCGCCTTCTTCACGGATTTTCCGCAGGTTTGCCACGGTGGCGGCCTCGAAGCCGTCGATTGCTGTCAGATCCCGGCCCCACATCTGCTCATTGGTCATGACAGCGTGAACCAGATCTTCGATGCTGTCATTTCTGTGATTCCAATAGAACTCCAGCGCCCAGCGGTCATCGGAGCAAGTGTAGCAATTGCCCTTGGGACGGCGGCAGACGAGGCCTTGCTCGTTCAGCTCCTGGATATCGTTACTGAAGAAGGCGATGTAAGCGGCAAAGCTCATGGTAAGGCAGGTGGGGAGCTTGCCAAACTTTTCGATATACTCTAAAAAGCTGGGCATATTTCTTGCGCGCCACTTGGAGGTGGAGTTAAGGGAAATGCTCATCAGCTCATGGTTGATAAAGGGATTGTTGAACCGGTCCTGCACAGCAGCGGCAAAACTTTCCACATCTTCCTTGGGTAGGGGCAGAATGGGCAGAATTTCCTCGAAGAGCATCTTGTTCATATAGCCAAGGATGCTTTCGTCGTGCATGGAATCCCGGACGATGTCATAACCGCCGAGATACGCACCCAGAACGAAACCGGTATGGGCGCCGTTGAGGATGCGGACTTTGCGCTTCTTGTAGGGGGTCACATCGGGTACAACGATGCAGTTAACGCCGGCGCGCTTGAAAGGCAGCTGGTCTTCCAGCCATGCAGGACCTTCGATGTTCCAAACGCCGAAGACTTCGCCCACATCGGTCAAGGGGTCAATGTAGCCGTTTTCTTCTTCCAGTCTTGCCACTTCGGCGGCATCCCGGATGCGGCCGGGTACAATTCGATCCACCAAAGTGGAGCAGAAGGTGCATTTTTCGTTGATATAGGCCTTAAATTCGCCGCACAGGCCCCACTGGTCAATGTACTGATTGACGCACTTCTGCAATTCCTTGCCGTTGTTATCGATCAGCTCGCAGGAGAGGATCACGAGTCCTCTCTTTCCGGCCTGAAAACGCGTATACAGTACCTGCGTCAGCTTGCCGGGGAAGGAAGCACAGGGCCGATCTTCCAAATTGCAGGCAGGATCGTAAACGATGCCAGCTTCCGTGGTGTTGGAAACGATGTATTCCAAGTCGTCGGATACGGCCACTTCCATCATCTTTTCGAAATCTTCTTCCCGATAGGGGTTCAAGCAACGGGAAACAGAGGAAATGACCCGCTTGCGGTCCACTTTTTCGCCGTTTTCGCTGCCCCGAAGGTACAGGGTATACAGGCCCTCCTGCTCATTGATGAGATCTGCAAGACCGGGCGCGATGGGCTGCACCAGGCAGCACTTGCCGTTCCAGCCGGCCTTTTCGTTGGACACATCGAACCAGTAGTCCACAAAGGCCCGCAGGAAGTTGCCTTCGCCGAATTGCAGCACTTTTTCCGGCGCATTCTCCAGGATATAGCCCTGGTAACCGGACTTTTTCAAAACTTCATAGTTAAGTTTTTCCATTGTCATGTTCCTCCTGTGATTGACTTCTTAGGAAGTGTAGATTATGATAGGTTTAGAGAGGTGGTTTGCTATGAAACAGATTAAAATTTCTTATATTGGCGGTGGCAGTAAGCTCTGGGCCCGGTCCTTTATGCAGGATCTTGCCCTGGCAGATGGCATCGGCGGCGAAGTGTGCCTTTACGATATCGACCGGGAGGCCGCGCTACGGAATCAACAGATCGCTCAGCGGATCCACGGGAAACAGGAAGCAATCTCCCAGTTCCGCTACACCGTGGCAGACTCTTTGGAGCAGTGCCTTGTGGGTGCGGATTTTGTGCTGATCTCCCTTCTGCCCGGCACTTTCCGGGAAATGCGCTCCGATGTCCACGCACCGGAAAACTACGGCATTTACCAGAGCGTGGGCGACACGGTGGGCCCCGGCGGTGTGCTGCGGGCTATGCGGACGGTGCCGATTTTCGAGGGTTTTGCCCGAGCTATCCAAGAATTCTGCCCCAACGCCTGGGTGCTGAATTTGACCAACCCCATGTCCGCCTGCGTCAAGGCGCTTTATGATACTTTCCCGGGCATCAAAGCCTTTGGCTGCTGCCATGAGGTATTCCATACCCAGGATTTTCTGTGCTGTGTGCTAAAGGAACTCAAAGGTCTGAATCTGACCCGCCGGGATATTTACACCGATGCCTCCGGCATCAACCATTTCACCTGGATCACCCAGGCCCGGTATCAGGACACCGATATTTTGGCGCTGCTGCCGGAATTCATGGACCGCTATTTTGAAAGCGGCTACTATGAAAAGGGCAACCACCGCCAGTGGGAAACAGACACCTTCGCCTATGCCAACCGAGTGAAGATGGATCTGTTCCAAAAGTACGGCGCTCTGGCCGCTGCCGGTGACCGGCATTTGGCAGAGTTTGTGCCAAATAACTGGTACTTAGGCTCGCCCGAACAGGTAAAACATTGGCATTTCGGCCTGACCACCGTGGATTTCCGGGAGAAAAATCAGCGACAGCAGATCGCAGACTCCATCGCTATGGCAACCGGCACCATGGAAGTGCCGCTTCAGCCCTCCGGAGAGGAACTGGTGGAACTGCTGCAAGCGATTTTGGGGCTAAAAACCATCGTCTCCAATGTGAATATGCCCAACCGGGGGCAAATCCTAGGGCTGCCCATAGGCTCCATCGTGGAGACCAACTGCGTCTTCACCCACGGCATGGTCATGCCCGTGACCGCATCCGCCCTGCCCTCCGGCGCGTTGGCTCTGGTGCAGCGCAGTTGTGCCGCCATCGACCTGACCTGTGAGGGAATCAAGGAGCGGAATTTAGACAAGCTGTTCGCCGCATTTATGAGTCAAAGCCTTTGCTCCACCCTCTCCATGGAAGACGGCCGCAAACTCTTTGATACCATGCGGGAGAATACGAAGGCATACTTAGCACCTTACGGTCTGTAATAAGAAAACCAGAGAAAACGCACCGAAAGGTGCGTTTTCTCTTTTGTTCTCGGAATCAGGGCTGTTTGCCGATGTAGGCCAAGATGCCGCCGTCCACATACAGAATGTGGCCGTTGACGAAATTGGAAGCATCGGAAGCCAGGAAAATAGCAGGACCGACCAAGTCCTCGGTCTTGCCCCAGCGGCCGGCAGGAGTCTTGCCCACGATGAAAGCATCGAAAGGATGGCGGCTGCCGTCTGCCTGGCGCTCTCTCAACGGAGCGGTCTGGGGTGTTTCGATGTAGCCGGGTCCAATGCCGTTACACTGGATGTTCTGCTCACCATACTCGGAGCAGATGTTACGAGTCAGCATCTTCAGGCCACCCTTGGCAGCTGCGTAAGCGGAAACGGTCTCGCGGCCCAGTTCACTCATCATAGAGCAAATGTTGATGATCTTACCGTGGCCCTTCTTGATCATGGAAGGGATGCAGGCCTTGGACACGATGAACGGAGCGTTCAGATCCACATCAATGACCTTGCGGAAATCTTCTGCGCTCATTTCGCACATAGGGATGCGCTTGATGATGCCGGCATTGTTGACAAGGATGTCGATGACACCCACTTCTTCCTCGATCTTGGCGACCATCTCCTGGACAGCGGCTTCATCGGTGACGTCGCAGACATAACCCTTGGCATCGATGCCGTCAGCAGCGTAAGCGGCCAGGCCTTTGTCCACCAGCTCCTGCTTAATATCATTGAAAACAATTTTGGCGCCAGCTTGGGCAAGACCGGAGGCGATGGCGTAGCCAATACCATAGGAAGCGCCGGTGACCAGGGCTACCTTGCCGGAAAGATCAAACATACTCATAATAAAATTTCCTCCTCAGATTGTAATAATTGGGTGTAGGTCATTAAGAAGGGTGCAAGACCCTTAGCGTCGTTTTCCACGACGGGTTCGGAAATATAATATTCATAGCTGCCGTCCCGGCGGCGGTTGTTCTCCGGGCCAAGGCCCGCAACCAGGCACATACCGCCCAGGTTCAGCTTACCGTCGGTTTCCCGCAGGTAGCGGCGGCAAATATTGTGGAAGATGGATGCGCCGATTTTGGCATAGGACTTGTCCAGAATTCCCAACCGGGCGCCCTTCAAGTAGAAGTAGGCCACCATTGCCGAGCCGGAGGTTTCGGGATAATTCCCTTCCCGGCCGATCTGGTTGGGTACCTGCCACAGCATTCCCGTTTCGGGGTCGATGTAGGGCAGCAGATTCTGAGCCAATTCCCCGGCGATGCCCACCATTTCCTCCCGGAAAGCTTCATGCCCGGGGGCAATTTCGTCAGTCACATCGATGAGCGCCGCGCTGAACCAGCCCAGGCTTCGCAGCCAGGGATTTTGGGAGCAGCCGTTTTCCTTTGCCCAGAAGGCTACGCCGCTGGCATCATAGCCGTGCCGGTACAGGCCGGTTTCCGGATCAAACATTTTTTCACGCACCGTGTGGAACTGGCGACGGATATCTTCGTACCCGGCGCAGTTTTCGTACTCGGTGGTGTACTTGCAGTAGAACACCTGGGCCATGTAAAGGCCGTCCAGCCAAACCTGGTTAGGATAAATGGCCTTGTGCCAGAAATTGCCCTCTTTGGTGCGGGGCTGCCGCTGGATCTGTCCGTAAAGGGTGTCAATTGCTTTGCGGTACTTTTCCTTGCCGCTTCTGGCATACACATCGAAAAGCACCCGGCCCTCGCAGATATTATCCAGATTGTAGTCCTCTTCCTTAAAACCCCGGAGAGAACCGTCCTCAAAGACATAATGATCCAGGAAGCGCTCCGCAAAATCGTAGTATTTTTCTTCACCGGTGATCTTGTAGAGATTCAATAGGGCGATCATCATACAGCCGTCGATATAATTCCAGCCGTTGATCTTGCCCTCTTTGATCTTTTCGATATTCCAAAGGGGCTTGTCCGGGGCGGATTCCGCCAAAATCCGGGCCACATAGGCTTCAATCTGATTCATAGCCGCACCACCTCATCTACATTCTCCGCCGTCAGCATTTCGCCATTCTGGCCGGACATGGTGACATTTTTCAGCGTCAAACGCTTCACACCGTTGCAGTATAGACCCCGGCGGCACTCATTTTCAACGTAGTCCATCATGGCTGGCCGCCCGGAAGAGGCATCCGGCTTGAAGGTGAACATCACATCTTCAACGGTCACCGATCCGATAGGCTGTTCCGGCAGACCGTAGAAATATCCGGCGGCCCACTCACAATCGGTACAGACCATATCCCGGAACACGAAACGGCCGAGATAAGGTGTGGAATCGTCCACGGGATGTTTTTCCTTGCTCCAGACGATTTCTTCATGGCCATCCGGGTCGCAGAAGTAGAACATATTCATGACCAGCGGCGCCATCACATTGTCCATGCGGATATTGCTGAACTCCACTCCGTCGATGACCGCGTACTTACCGCGACCCCGGCGGGTCTTGATGCGAAGGCCCCGGTCGGTATGCTTAAAATAGCACTGGCTGACGGTCAGATCCTTCACACCGCCGGACATTTCGCTGCCCAGTACCACTGCGCCGTGGGCATACTCCATAAGGCAGTTGCGCACCACATGGGCAGTAGCAGGGGTCTGATACTTCATGCCCATGTACATTTTGCCAGCTTTGATGGCGATTGCATCGTCACCAACGGAATACCGCACACCCAAAAACTCCACATCATGGCAGCTTTCCGGGTTGGTGCCATCGGTATTGGGGCTGTCTTTGGGGGCTTCCACGGCGATGTCATAGAAGCCGATATGGCGGCTGAAGAAGGGATGGAAGTTCCAGCAGGCGGAATTCCGACCCAAAATGCCGTGAAAACGAACATTTTCGCACCGGTTCAAGAACACCAGCTTGGGGCGGCCCACCGGCCGTTTCTTTACATTCTGCCACCAGGTGGAATTCTGGGCATTGCCGTCGATGATGCCGCGACCCACAATGGCAATATTCTCGCAGTGATGGGCAGACACAAAACTCTGCCGGCACATGAAGGGGTTGCCCTCCCAGGAGCTGACCTGAACCATTTCCCCGGTGGCGCTGTCCGCGATCTCGCCGGGTAGCAAGGGATAGCGATCCTCATTAGTGTCTGCCAGCAGCACCGCATCCTGCTGCAATTCCAAAGTCAGGTCCGATTTGAGAACCAGCGGCCCAACAGCATACACACCGGCAGGTACAAGGACCCGGCCGCCCTTGGGACAGCAGAAAATAGTATTTTGGATGGCAGAGGTATCGTCTGTCACACCGTCGCCCACCGCGCCAAAGTCCCGAACGGACAGGCAGGCAGACTCGGTATGTGTCGCAAACACTTCCTGATGGTCTCCCACCCGGAGGGTGTACTCCGTGCCGGGCTTCAGGCCAAACAGGGAGAACACATTGGTATCCACTCCCAAAAGGGCGGGCTTACCGTTTAAGTAGACATCGTATTCCGATTCCGCGTAGTAAGGCGATTCGTTTTCCAGTTCAAAGCAGGCGGAAACGGAAGAAACAAAAAGTTTGTGAAATTTCATAGTTTTGGCCCTCAAACCGCCACAGCGTCCCCTTCGATCACCATTTCCGTTTCCGCGTCAAAGAGATAGGCGCTCTCATAGGGCACAGAGAAGGCGATGGATGCATCCATTTCAGGCGCTTCATGAGGATTGACCTTCAAGATGGCGTTTGCAGAGCTGATATTGATGTAAACATTGGTGTTGTCGCCCAGCATTTCCGTCAATTCCACGGTTGCGGAGAGCACATGGGCATTTTCCTGCTCACCCAAGGTAATGGCCTCCGGACGGAAGCCAAAGCAGACATCCTTGCCCTCGTAGGAAGCGGCTTTGCTGCCCAAGTGGCGAGAAACATCGATCTTCTGGTCGCCAACGGTGATGCAGCCGCCGGAAACCTTGCCACGGAGGAAGTTCATGGGCGGCTCGCCGATGAAGCCGGCAACGAACATGTTGACAGGCTTGAAATACAGCTCGTAGGGAGTGCCGACCTGCTGCACATAGCCTTCCTTCATGATGACGATCCGGTCTGCCAGGGTCATGGCCTCTACCTGGTCATGGGTGACATAGATGGTGGTAGCGCCGGTCTGGCGGTGGATCTGGGCGATTTCTGCGCGCATAGTCACGCGCTGCTTGGCGTCCAGGTTACTTAGAGGCTCGTCCATCAGGAACACGCCCACTTTGCGGATAATGGCACGGCCAACCGCAACACGCTGGCGCTGACCGCCGGAAAGTGCTCTGGGCATCCGGTCCAGATAGTCCGTCAGGCCCAGGATGGAAGCCACATGCTTGACCTTTTCGTCGATGACATCCTCATCAACACCCTGCAGCTGCAGACCAAAAGCCAAATTGTCATACACCGTCATCTGCGGATACAACGCATAGCTCTGGAACACCATGGCGATGCCGCGGTCCCGGGGACTTAAATCATTGGCAAGTTTGCCTTCGATATAGAGTTCACCGCTGCTGATGTTCTCCAGGCCGGCAACCATCCGCAAGGTGGTGGACTTACCGCAGCCGGAAGAGCCGACCAGCACGATAAACTCTCCCTTTTCGATCTCCAGATTGAAATCATGGACGGCATGATAGCCGTTGGGATAGATCTTATTAATTCCTTTTAACGTTAAGTAAGCCATAGTTTTGCTCCTTTAACAGTTATTTTGCCGTGCAGAAGCTTTGGCATCTGCCAGAATGCGTCTGAGAAGGCGCTTAATCCCGATGAGCAGCAGGTCGAACCCCAGACAGAAGAGGCCGAAGAGGATCGGCTCGACACCCAGGGGCACCACATCCGTCTGCCCGGTAATGGCATTGATGGCCACATTAACCATATCGTACAGGGTGAACACACCCAGCATCAGCACCAAGCCGTACAGCAGGTGCAGGCCGAAGCCCACCATGCCCTTCTGAGGAAACAGCAACCATTCGTCATTCTCACCGGGAACGGCCTCAATGAAGCGGATCACATTGTTGGTCAGCAGATCCGTCACCATGCCCAGTACTACACCCAACACAAACATCATATCGATGAGATTGGGGATGTACATTCCCAGGCCCCACAGCACGAAATAGCACACCGCGCCGAAAAACCAGGCCTTGATGGCAAGAATTTTCAATAGTTTCGGCACTTTGATGCCGGAACGGGAGCGGTATTTCTTCAGTTCTTCCTGGGAGTATTCCGGGGTATTGCTTTCGTCCGCCCCGGCTAAGGCCTCCACTGCATCGCTTTGGAGGTTATAATTCTTGTTTTCTTGCTCTTTCATACTTTAGTCGCTGATTTCGATTTCACCCATGCCCTCAGTGTATTCCAGCTCCACAGAGGTATTAATTTTCCGCAGGAGCTTGCTATACACCGGTAGCAGTGCCACCAAAGCGGCGGTGACGATTGTGAGGATCATGTGGATATTCAGCATAGAGTAGGCATCCAGGATATACTGCACGGCGCTATCCAACTTGATGGGGTTGACCTCACGGGTCGCAGCAGCCCAGATGCAGGAACGGTAGTGGATATCGCAGTAGATGATGATGGCAAACATCACATACATGATGACGATCATCGGCACATTGGCCTTTTTCCGCCGGGGGAAGGCATTTAGCATACACACCATGCTAAGAAGAGAGAACAGCATGATGCAAAACTGGGCCAGACCCATGCCCTTGCCCTGAATCTTGGCGGTGGAATTTGACACATCGGTCAGGTTCAGGGAGTAAAGCAGAAATGTGACCAAAAGCATCACCAACGGGATGATGCTGGGGTTGCGCTTGAGGGTAACAACGAATTTACGGACGCGCTCTTTGAGCCAGGCAACCAGTTTCATGCTTCCACCTCCACTGCAATGGCGTTTGTGGTTTCTTTGTCGAAGAAATGCTTTTTGGTCACGGAGATTTCTGCTACTTCGCCGTGCTTATAGTCGCACCAGCCGGGCAGTTTGCAGGTGATCTTGGGGCCCTTTCCGTCGGCACCCAGATGGCCGTGGACCAATGTATTCATGCCCAAATTCTCATTGGACAAAACTCTCATGGTAATATTGCCGCCCGCTGCGGTATTTTCGGGACGGACACCCAGCAC
>JAEIGA010008594.1_pt1 | contig 15482 bp, 14 predicted proteins | sample 9270691 | NCBI WGS metagenome assembly JAEIGA01 (sample SAMN17057246, study PRJNA624740) | gut metagenome | biome: biome; isolation source: fecal sample | host: Bos grunniens | place: China: Xizang | collected 2019
GCTCTGCTGAAATATAATCAAGCGTTTCCATACTCGTATTCTTTTAATCGGATACGTCATGAAATCTAATCATTGTACGGGAAAACGACTGCCATTTCCCTGGATTGATCAACGTTTTCCCGTACATTTTCGTTCAAATCAAAGAAGATACTTGTCGAGATCATAAGGATTGACGGTATCTTTGAATTTTTCGAGTACGTATTCCTTGTCAATGGTAAACTGGCTGACTTCCGGATCCGGAAGCTGGAAAGAAATATCCTCCAGGAGTTTTTCCATCACTGTATGAAGGCGTCTGGCTCCGATGTTTTCATGCGTTTCGTTGGATATATACGCAATTTCGGCAATTTCATCTATCGCGTCTTCTGTAAATTCCACATCGCAGTTTTCTGTTTCGAGCAGCATTTTCTGCTGTTTGATAATCGCGTTCTTCGGAACCACCAGAATGTTTTTCAGATCTTCCTTTGTCAGGCTCTTGAGCTCCACTCTGATCGGAAAACGCCCTTGCAATTCCGGAATCAGGTCCGTCGGTTTTGAAACATGGAACGCGCCGGCACCAATGAACAAAATGTGATCTGTTTTAACCGGCCCGTATTTTGTATTAACGACACTTCCTTCTACAATCGGAAGGATATCTCTCTGAACTCCTTCACGGGATACGCCAGGACCACGGCCGTACTGGCTGTCATCCGCTATTTTATCCATTTCGTCGATAAAAACGATCCCGTTCTGCTCAGCATTATCTACCGCGTCAGCAGTGATCTGGTCCATGTCGAGAAGTTTCTGCGCTTCCTGGTCACGCAGAATCTTACGAGCATCCTTTACCTTTACTCTTCTTTTCTTTGTGCGCGGCGGCATGTTATTACCAAAAATGTTGCCGATACTGATGCTCATATTTTCATTTCCTCCAATATCAATCATATTTGAGGAATTATCGACAACATCGATATCAATCATCTGCTCTTCCAGAAGTCCGTTTCTAAGCTGCTGACGGACCTGTTCCCTGGCCAGTTTTGTACTGTCATCGTCGAAGCTTTGCTGCTGAGGCTGCGTCTGCTGCTGGGGAGGCTGAAAATATCCGTTCATTCCGGGAATATTGGAAATAAAAGCAAATGGGTTGTTCGATTGGGCTCCTCCGGTATTCTGTGCCGCACTGCCATGCGAACTTCCATTTCCGGGAATCATGGCGTCAACAATCAAATCTTCCACAATCTTGTCGGCCATCTCGTATTTTTCTTCCATTTTCGTATGCTTTGTCAGACGAATGGATGCCTCCACAAGATCCCTGATAATGGAATCCACATCTCTCCCTACATATCCCACTTCTGTAAACTTGGTCGCTTCAACTTTTACAAAAGGGGCTTTCATGATTCTCGCCAGCCTGCGGGCGATTTCTGTCTTTCCACAACCGGTCGGCCCGATCATCAGAATGTTTTTCGGAGTCACTTCTTCACGCATCTCGTCTGGAAGCTGATTTCTCCTGTGCCGGTTTCTGAGTGCAATGGCTACAGATTTTTTTGCGCTGTCCTGTCCAATAATATACTTATCAAGTTCTTCAACTATTTCTTTAGGAGTCATATTATAAAAATCATTCATCTGTTCTGTCCTCCCTTACTTACAGTTTCTCAATCGAAACATTCGTATTTGTATACACACAGATGGAAGCCGCAATAGCTAGAGCCTCACGGACGATTTCTTCAGCCGACATATCCGTATGCTTATAAAGAGCTGTCGCCGCAGCATACGCATAATTGCCGCCGGATCCGATCGCAATGTAATCTTCATCCGGCATAATGACCTCGCCGTTTCCGGAGATGACCAGCAGTTCTTCTTTATCACCGACAATCATCAACGCTTCCAGGTTACGCATTCCTCTGTCAGAACGCCACATCTGAGCGAGTGCCACGGCTGCTCTCCTAAGATTTCCGGAATGTTCTTCCAGTTTTTTTTCAAACATCTCTGTCAGTGAAAACGCATCCGCAACAGAACCTGCAAATCCGGAGATGACCGTATTTCTAAAAATTTTTCTGACCTTTTTGGCGGACGATTTCATGATCGTGTGTTCCCCCATCGTCACCTGGCCATCGCCACCTATGCATACTTCTCCATTTCTTCTTACAGCACAGATGGTTGTACCGTGAAATTCTATTTTACTCACTTGATCCTCCATGCGGAATCAATCCGCTTTTTCCTCTGCTCCTTCTGGAGCAGTCTGTTTTTCTTTATAGCCGCATTCTCTGTCAGAACAAATATACATCCGACTGCGTCCTGTTTTTTCTACCATAAGAGAACCGCATTTCGGACATTTTTTATTAACCGGTTTATCCCAGAACAACACTTCGCAGTCAGGATAGCCGTCACAACGATAATAAATTTTTCCTTTTTTACTACGAAGACGGAGAATATCCTTTCCGCAAGACGGACATTTAACGCCTGACGGATCTTTGATGGATTCTGTATATTTGCATTCCGGATAACCTGAACAGGCGATAAATCTTCCAAATCGTCCGTTTTTAATCACAAGGTCTTTTCCGCATTCCGGGCAGACGCGACCGGTCGGCTCGTCTTCTACGACAATTTTGGCGATCGACTGATCCGCGTTTTCCAGGTCTTTGTGGAACCCCTGGTAGAAATCAGAAACGACATCATGCCAGTCGGTTCCGTTTTCTTCAATCTCATCCAGCTTTCGTTCCATATCGGCCGTAAATCCAGCATTGACGATATCGCTGAAATAGTGGTCCATGAGATCTGCTACCTGGAATCCAATCTCCTGCGGTACCAGAGACTTTTTTTCTTTTTTTACATAATGGCGTTCTGAAAGAGTCGCAACAATCGGAGCATAGGTACTCGGACGTCCGATTCCCTTTTCTTCCAGTTCCCGGATTAGCGTGGCTTCTGTATACCTTAATGGAGGTGCTGTAAAGTGCTGTTCTTTCAAAGGATTCTCTTTTCCATTAGCCGGTTTGGCTAAATGGATTTCTTCGCCCTTTTCAAGAGGAGGCAGTTGTTTCTGTTTTCCTCCGTTCTGCGGCCTTCCCGCAACCTTTGTATATCCATCGAATATCAGTCTGGAGCCAACGGCCTTGAAAACATACCCCGAATTATCAATCTCAGCAACCGTTGATTCATATACAGCACTTTTCATCCGGCTGGCAGTAAACCTTCGCCAGATCAGATCATATAATTTAAACTGATCGCTGGTCAGAGAATCACGAATGTCATCCGGACGCAGGAAAGGATCCGTCGGACGGATCGCTTCATGCGCATCCTGTACTCCGGCATTCCGGTTGACATATTCATTACTTCCCAGATAATCACTGCCATAATCGTCCACAATCAATTTTTTTACTGCCTCGTCCGCTTCCTTAGAAACCCGAATACTGTCAGTTCTCATGTAGGTGATGAGACCTGTTGTTCCTTTCCCTTTAATGTCAACGCCCTCATACAATTGTTGAGCGATCTGCATTGTCTTCCTTGCAGTAAAATTCAGTTTTCCAGCAGCAGTCTGCTGTAATGTACTGGTTCTAAAGGGATCGGACGGACGTGTCTTTTTTTCTTTCTTTTCTATATGGCTGACCACATAGTTTCCCTGATTGATTGCTTCGAGGATACGGTCTGCATCTTTTTCTTCTTTCAGAGATATTTTTTCCTGCTGATACCGAATGAGATCTCCAGTAAACTTTGATGAGTTCTTCCGAAATTCTGCCTGGATCGTCCAGTATTCTTCAGGAATAAAACTAATTATTTCTTTTTCTCTGTCAACGATAATCTTAAGTGCTGCAGACTGTACACGACCAGCGCTCAGTCCTCTGCGGATCTTTCGCCACAGGAGAGGGCTGATCTGATATCCTACCAGCCTGTCGAGAATCCTTCTCGCCTGCTGCGCGTCGACAAGCATAAGATTTAGCCTTCGTGGATTCTTAATTGCTGTTTTTACTGCGTTTTTCGTAATTTCATGGAATTCCACACGGCAGGGTTCATCTGGTTTGATTCCGAGAAGATACGCTATATGCCACGAAATAGCTTCTCCTTCACGGTCAGGGTCTGTTGCCAGAAAGACTTTCGAAGCGTTTTTCGCTTCCTTTTTCAACATTTTAATAATGTCGCCCTTTCCGCGAATATTTATATAATAAGGCTCGAAACAGTTTTCGATATCAATTCCCAGCCTGCTTTTGGGCAGATCCCTGACATGTCCGACAGAAGCGACAACTTTGTAACGGCTGCCGAGCATCCTGCCAATCGTCTTTGCTTTTGACGGCGACTCGACGATCACCAGTGTTTTTTGTTTGCTACTCATTTTCTGCCTTTCAATAAAAAAGCGGGCATGTGCCCACATGATACTCTAATACTGATCTTCGTCTGAAAAACTGCTGACGAAGATGCGCTGCGCGATCTCCATTCTGTGTGTGTCCTCGAAAACCGCACCGAATACAGTCACATACATTCTCCTTACATGTTTCGTACATGTCTGAAAGTACACACTGAAAAGCTGACTTTCAGAAAAGAACGGAATAACGTGTTAAGCGCCGCAGATGCTTTGTTACGAACTCAGCGTCCGGTCAGCACAATTCAAAAATGCTCTGAAGATGAATGAATGCAGGATTCATTCAGGCTGAACACTGAGAATTAACGGTTTTTGTCTTCTTACAAAAAAGCTCCTGCTGAACTTCTACGCAAAGCTCCACATTTGTATTATTATATGGATGTTTCCTTCACTTTGCAATATATACTTTCCCCATGCTGCTTACGACAAATCCTTTAATTTCCAGTTGCGCTGTAACCGCATTGACTTCTTCTATGCTCATTCCGGATTCTCTTGAGATACTATTTATACTGACTTCACTGAATCTCCGGATAATCCGGAACAGTTTCCTTTCCTGCTCATTTAATCCGGTCAGTTTTGTTTCATCCTCCGGATTAATGTGAATTCCAAGTTCTTCAAGGACATCTCCAAAACCGGTGATAATGCCTGCGCCATCCTGAATCAGTTTATTACATCCCAGGCTGCTGATACAGTTCATGTTGCCCGGAACCGCCATAACCGTTCTTCCCTGTTCCGCAGCAAAATCAGCGGTAATCAGCGATCCGCTCGAGAGACCTGCTTCCGTGACCGTCACCAGGTGGCTCAGGCCGCTGATAATCCGGTTTCTCTCGGCGAAATAAGCCGGAAGCGGATGTGTTTCAGGCGGATGCTCTGAAATAATCAACCCATCATTTTCGATAATGGAATTATATAATAACCGATTTCTCTTCGGATAGCAAACACGCACACCGGATCCTAAAACAGCAATCGTTGCTCCCTGGACACTCAAGGCTCCTTTATGCGCTTCCGCATCGCAACCATACGCCATGCCACTAACTACCACAATGCCGTACTCCCCCAGCTTTTTGCCAATATTGAAAGCTGCCCATTTCCCATAGGGTGTAGCTTTTCGCGCGCCGACAACAGCAGCCGCCTTTCTGTTCAACAGGGACAAATTGCCGAGACAATACAGTTTCGGGGGAGCACCCTTTCCGATCATATCCAGCATGACCGGATATCGCTGGTCTCCCTGTTCAACAATCTGTACTTCTGTGATGGTTTCTTTTTCGATCATAACTCCTACCTGAACATCTCACTGCCGCACTTATACTGTACTGCTTCTGCTGCATCAGTCAAAGAGATCATTTTTCTTCCTTTCAGATCCGCTATTGTTCGTGCCACTTTCAAAATCCGGTCATAGGAACGCACTGACAGATTCATTGTCTGAAACGCGCCCCGGAGCAGATCTTCTGTTTCTTTATCAATCTGGCAGTACTTTCTGATATGCTCCGGCCGCATCTGAGAATTAAACCGGATTGGATCCTTTTGATACCGTCTTTCCTGAATCTTTCTCGCCCGTATCACTGGTATTGACAATTCCTTTGTCGATATCCCTTTCCGGTGAGTATGAATTTCTTCATATCCCGGCGTGTTGACAGTAACACACAGATCGATGCGATCCAGGAAAGGTCCGGACAATCTTCCGAGATATCTCCTGATCTGGCCTTCAGAACAGGTACATACACGCTGCGGATCCCCGAAATATCCGCACGGACAGGGATTCATCGCCACTACAGCAAGAAAACAGGACGGCAGTGTTACACTTCCGCTTAATCTTGAGATTGTGACTTTTTCGTCTTCCATGGGTTTTCGCAGGGACTCAATTGCATTCCTCGTGAACTCCGGCAATTCGTCAAGGAACAATACGCCATTATGAGCAAGTGATACTTCTCCCGCCTTTACGCGATGCCCCCCGCCAATCAGCGCGGGAGGAGAAATGGTATGATCCGGAGCCCGGAACGGTCTTTTGCTGATCAACGGCTGATCTTCATCCAGCAATCCGCTGATACTGTAAATCTTCGTAACTTCCATCGCTTCTTCATAAGAAAGAGGTGGCATGATTCCCGGCAACCTTGCAGCGAGCATCGTTTTTCCACTTCCCGGAGATCCGGTCAACATAAGATTATGCATCCCCGCAGCTGCGATCTGAAGGGCTCTTTTGGCCTGTTCCTGTCCGGAAACATCTTCAAAATCCGGTATATTCTCATTTATTTCGATTATCTTTCCGGAGTATTCTGCCTTCTTCAAAGGACTTCCGTCACGAAGATATTTTACCGCATCATCCAGGCTTTCCGCGCAATAAACATCCACTCCTGCAGCCAGTTCACCTTCATGGCGGTTTTCTTCCGGAATAATAAAAGTACGGACTCCTTTCGCCTGGAGCCCGGTTATCATCGGCAATAATCCTCTGACCCGTTTAATACTACCATTCAGTGTCAATTCTCCGATAAACGCGCATTGCATTCTATCCTGCCATACATTCATCCCTGAAGAGATCAGAATGCAAAGAGCAATCGGCAAATCAAAATGGGTTCCTTCTTTCCTGACTCCTGCAGGAGCCAGATTTACCGTCACTCTCCCATCAGGAAACCGGTATCCTGAATTGACGAGAGCGGCCCGAACCCGTTCTTTGGATTCCCTTATCGCCGTATCCGGAAGACCGACGATAGAAAAAGAAGGAAATCCTTTGGAAAGATCTGTTTCTACGAAAATCTCTTCCGCATCAATACCGTTTAACGCTGCGCTTTTGACTCTCGAATACATCTTGTCTCCTCCTTCTTTATTTCTATCCTCTCAGCTATTTTCCTGTTTTGAATTTCTCATCATCCGTTTCTTCCATTTCGGATCCTTCTGATATAGTATTTATGATTCCGAAACAAAACCTCAATAATATCTATTCTGATATCATAATTCTGCAGATGATGCATTCTGATATACACATACGCACATCGTTTGATATGCTGTTCCTTTCTCCAATTCACAGATTCACAAGGCAAACCGTAATCCATTCCGCTTCTCGTTTTCACTTCGATGAAGCATAATGTGCCATGATCCAAAGCGATAATATCGATTTCTCCATAACGGCATCTGAAATTACGTTCCAGGATCACGCATCCCTTTTTCCTCAGATACTCTGCCGCCCGGTTTTCTCCTTCACGCCCCAGGGTTCTTTTATCCATTTGGTACCTCCTGTTTTAAAGATACCATTCGTTATATTTATTGTCAATATTTATCTAAATTGTTTATTTCATACTACCTTTATTATTAATTCCATTTTTTTAAATCCACCAGTATTTTTCACTTCTGAATCCATTCTTCTTTCAATGATATGGGGATTGTCGATGCCATCTTTCAGACAGGATTACGTGCAGTTTTCAAAGATTCGCGCGGAAGTTTTTTCTTCAGCATTTCCTTCCAATCATCAAACGCGAATAACGAAAAAAGACCCATGGAATATTCCATGAGTCCTCTCTATTCATCACTATCTGTTTTCCATCATTGCCTGTTCTGGAACAACCGGATCAATCTGTCCAGGATCAGGTCAGCGACCTCACTTTTTTTCATTGTATCGAAGCGTTCAATTCCACCGTCCGGCGTAATGAATTCCACAATATTGGTATCCTGATCAAATCCTGCTCCAGGCAGAGCCACATTGTTTGCTACAATCATATCGAGATTCTTCCGGCGAATTTTATCTCTGGCGTATTCTTCCAGATTCCGGGTCTCTGCCGCAAATCCTATCAGGATCCGGTCTCCTTTCTTTTTCCCCAGTGTCGCAAGAATATCCGGGTTTTCTTCAAGCCGGATGCTGATTCCGCCTTTTCCGTCTTTTTTAATCTTATGCTCCGACTCATTCACGACATAGTAATCAGAAGGGGCTGCCGCTTTAATAACCGCATCGGTACGGTCAAACACGCTTTCACAAGCCTGCAGCATCTCTTTTGTGCTGTTCACCCGGATCAGTTCGATCCCTTCCGGCGCCGGGAGATTGACCGGGCCGGACACCAGAACTACTTCTGCGCCCCTGAGACGGGCTCTTTCCGCTATCGCATAACCCATTTTTCCGGAAGAACGATTGCTGATATATCGAACCGGATCGATTTTTTCTACAGTAGGTCCGGCAGTTACCAGGAGCCTGCGACCTTCCAGATCACGGGTCAACACTCCGACAGGTTTATTCTCGTCTCCGGATTCCATTCTGTTTAATAATTCCATCACATATGACGTGATTTCTTCGGGTTCCGCCATCCGGCCTCTGCCGGTGTCACCACATGCCAACAATCCTTCTCCTGGTTCTATAAACAGATAACCCCGTTTTTTTAGTTTTTCGATATTCTCCTGGACGATCGGATTTTCATACATATGGACATTCATGGACGGGGCCAGAACCACCGGAGCAGTCACAGCCATAACCGTGGTGGAAAGCATATCATCCGCAATACCGGAAGCAATCTTACCGATGATATCGGCAGTAGCCGGGGCGATCAGCATGAGATCCGCCTTCTCCGCCAGCGCGATATGCTCGACTTCCCAGTATTTTACAGATTCAAATGTATCCACGGTCACCGGGTTTTTTGAGAGTGTTTGAAATGTCATCGGACCGACAAATTCTGTGGCGTTTCTGGTCATAATCACATCCACATTGATGCCTTCCTTGCAGAGGGCGCTGACTACCGAGGCCGATTTGTAGCAGGCAATCCCTCCTGTAACACCAAGCACTACGTTATAGTTTCCATTTTTTTTCATGATTGGTATTCTCACCTGTCAGTTTTGAAAATCCTCTTCCGCCGGTTCGTCGTTCCCTTCTGCTTCACTCTCAGGAGCTTCAGAAGAATCTTCATTTGAATCCTGCCCGGCTATTTCCACAGCAGACTCATCATCGTCTTTTCCTTCAGAATCATTATCATTGAACATCGTAATCTCTGATTCCTCTTCCTGTGATTTTTGCTCATCTTCCAGCCGTATTTTCCGTGAGTAAGAAATCATGTCTTCCGCGATTTCTTCTGTCGCAATCGAAACCGGCTTTTCATTTCCAATTTCAACCAAAGCCGGATAACCGTCGATTAAATCACGGGCACGTTTTGAAGCGACCATCACCAGAGTATACCGGCTGTCTGCTCTCTTTTTTAATTCATCGATGGAAGGATAAAGCATTTGTAAAACTCCTCTCTTTATTAAAACCGGATTTTCCGCATTTCCCTATAATTCATTGCTCAGGCGCATCATTTCCTGAACAGTCTCATCTCCAACACGGCAATGCTCCGCCTGAATGATGGAAAGAACTTTATCTACAGCGTCCTGAAGATCGTCATTAACTACTGCATAGTCGTACCTGTCCAGGTAACCCATCTCAGCAAGTGCTTTGGACATACGAAGTTCCAGATCCTGTTCCGATTCTGTTCCGCGTTGTGTCAGGCGATTTCTCAGTTCTTCGACAGATGGCGGCAATATAAAGATATATACACCATCCTGAAAATTCTTTTTTACCTGCATCGCACCCTGAACATCGATCTCCAGTATCACGTCACAACCTTCTCTAAGAGCCGTTTCCACTGGCGGTTTTGGTGTTCCGTAATATTTTTCATGGACGTAGGCATATTCCAGAAACTCATTCTTTCCGACTCTGTTGAGAAATTCTTCTTCAGAAAGAAAATGATAATGAACGCCATCATTTTCGCCTTCACGCGGTTTTCTTGTTGTTGCGGATATGGATAGTCTGACAGTCCCGCCTAAACGCTCGGTAATTTTAGAAACGATGGTTCCTTTTCCCACACCCGACGGGCCTGATATGACCAGAAGTTTTCCTTTTCTATCCATTTCCTGTACCTCCTGAATCCTTCATTAAGAAACGCGGATCAAATTGACTGCCGGCTACGCTTTAGGGATCCTTTTCATTTACATCCGGCATGATCTGCGCGGCGTTTCTCTTTCAGCAGTGTTCTCTCGGAATCATTCAATATTCTGAACCTGTTCCCGGATTTTCTCAACTTCACTCTTAATATTTAACGCATTTCGGGTAATCTCAATATGATTAGCCTTTGATCCGATCGTATTGGCTTCACGGTTCATCTCCTGTACCAAAAAGTCCAGTTTTTTCCCTACCGGTTCATTGCTGTTTATTAAAAACTGTTCCATCTGACGGATATGGCTTTTCAGACGGACCGTTTCTTCCGTTACATTGATTTTATCGGCAAAAAACGCTGCTTCCTGCAGCAGACGTTCTTCATTGACTGACACATCCTGCAGCAATTCTTTCATCTGATCCCGGATTCTGGCATAATATTCTTTTACTACTTCCGGAGAATGCTTCTCTACAGCATCTACATATTCGTTAATCAATCGACCTCTCATCAGCAGATCTTCAGACAGATGACGCCCTTCAGCCAGTCTCATTTCATCGTGAGCTTCGCACGCCCCGCTGACAGCACTGACAAATGTACGGGTGATTTCCTCTTCATCTTCCACTGCCGGCACCAGCTTCATAACATCAGGAAGTGAAGCAAGGTATTCCAGACTGATGCCTCTGTCAATTCCGCAATGCTCTGCCAGTTCGACCAGTTTTCCCCTATACAGGTCGGCCACCGCAACATTCAGCTGAACTTCAATATCCGCTCCTTCCAGAGCTTCTATAGACAGGTTGACATCCACTTTTCCTCTTTTTACAGTTTGCTTTACTGCCTTTTTTATGGCGTCCTCCGCAAAAGAATATTTTCTCGGCATATGAACATTAATATCACAGTATCGGTTATTAACAGAGCGGATCTCCACTGTTACTTTCCGTTTACTGTCTGAAATTTCGCACCTTCCATAGCCGGTCATACTTCTGATCATACAGATCCTTCCTGTTTAAAACTCCGGGGCGCTTCCTACAAAAGACAGAACCGCTCTCCCCTCCATCCAGACATCTTCTTCTTTGAAGGTCACCAATACATCTCCGCCAGGCATGGATACTTTTACATGATCTCCAAGGCCATGGAACCTGCGGGCTACTGCCGCGCTGGAGCATGCTCCCGTTCCGCAAGCCAGGGTTTTCCCGGCACCGCGCTCCCATGTACTGCACAGAATGTGGGACTTGTTTACAATACTGATGAAATTGACATTTGTCCCGTCCAGGGCAAAAGCCGGCGCATGCTCAATAGAGTCTCCGTATGCCAGCGCCAGATCATCCAGTCCTTTCATGCCATTTCCGAAGGCTGTATGAAAAATCACCGCGTGTGGCACACCAAAATGGGTAAACACCAGGTCAAATTGCTGCTGATCCGCCAGCTCTGCTTCGGAAAAGCCGCTCTTTTTTTTGGCCTGACACTTTAACTCTTTCATTTCTCCCAGTTTTCCCATGCTGACTCGTACATTGGTAGCGCGAAGAGTACTGTCCAGGATTTCGATCTCCTTGACTCCGTCACCGGTTTCGACAGTGAACTGATCCTGATCGATCAGCTTTCTGTCTTTCACAAACTTCGCGAAACAACGGATTCCATTGCCGCACATCCCCGCTTCGGAACCGTTCGCATTATAAAACGCCATTTTGATATCGGCAATATCAGATGGTTCCGCAGCAATGAAACCATCCGCCCCGACTCCATAATGTCTGTCACAAATATGTGCTGCCATTAAGGCTCTGTTTTTTATAAACAGGTTATAATTATCGACTATGACAAAGTCGTTTCCTGCTCCCTGATATTTGAAAAAATCCAATTTTATTTTCTCCTCAAATATGTTATGATTTTCAAATGCCTTTCCGGGCTTCCGCCGTTTTGGCATTGCACTATATTGTAACACAAAGGCCGCGGATATGAACGTGGAAATCACAGTTTCCGCTCCTTAATAATTTCCGCACATTTCTTAAGAAACATACTTCAGGAGGAACCATCATGGCATTTGACGGAATTGTCACAACAGCAGTTGTCCATGACCTGCAAAACCAGATCGTCGGCGGCAGAATAGAGCGCATTTATCAGCCATCCATTGATGAAATCATCCTGCAGATCCGCAATGGAAAAGACAAACATCGATTGTTTATTTCCTCCAATCCCAGTCATGCCGGTCTGTACCTCCTGGAAGAAAAAGATACCAATCCTCCGAATCCTCCTGCATTCTGCATGTTGCTCAGAAAACATATGCAAAGTGCCCGTATCAGAGCAGTCCGGCAGGTCGACTCTGAACGGATCGTCGAGATCGATACAGACGCTGTTAATGAACTGGGTTTCGCGGTGAATCATCGTCTGACAGTGGAAATCATGGGAAAACACAGCAACATCATTCTGATCGATCTTGCTTCCGGAAAAATCATTGACGCCATCAAACGTCTGTCCATTGACGTTAATCGCTACAGACAGACACTTCCGGGCTCTTCTTATCTCCGACCGCCGGCACACGGAAAAATTCCTTATTTTGATCTTTCCAGGGAACAATTTCGAAAAGCCATGGAATCCCAAAACAGCGCATCGCTTGAGAAAGCGCTGGTTTCCGCAATTCAGGGAATCAGTCCTGTATTTGCTTCTGAGCTGCTCTATCGGTCAGATATCTACGGATCGGATCCGGATGATCGTCAGATCGACCGTCTCTACGATGAACTTACCGCAGCCGTACGTTCCGCGGCAGACGGATCCGGCACGGCATACGTCTACTTGGATCCTGCAAGCGGCGCGCCTTACGAATTCCACGCATTAAAGATGACGATTCTTGAAGACCGTTTTCTCTGCAAAGAAACCGGCAGCATAAGCTCCGCCTGCAGTCTTTACTTTGAAGGGCGTACTTCCTCCAATCGGATGAGACAGAAATCTTCCGACATACGGCAGGTCATCAGCCGTTCTCTGGATAAACTGCTCCTGAAAAAACAACGGCTCAATGAAGATCTCCTGAAGGCAGAAGACTCCGAAAAATACCGTCTCTATGGAGAATTGCTTACTGCCGCGCTGCACAATGTTATTGAAGGAAGGCAATATGCAGAGGTAGAGAATTATTACGACGGGACAATACTGAAAATACCTCTTGATCCTCGTTACAGTGCCGCGAAAAATGCCCAGCGTTACTTTAAAAAATACAGTAAATCAAAAACCGCTGTCATAGAAAAGCATAAACAGTTGGAAGAAACCGCGCGGGAAATCGATTATCTGGAATCCGTATTGATATTTGTCGGAGAAGCTTCCACCAGTGAAGACCTGGACGATATCCGGACCGAACTGGCAGAAAACGGCTATATGAAAAAGCGCCATCTCAATGGCCGTCCGAAAAAGCAGAAACTTCATCCGTTCCGCTACACACTGTCTACCGGTCTGACTGTGATGGCCGGTCGCAATAACATTGAAAACGATCAGCTGACATTTAAAAGCGCCTCTGCAGGTGATATCTGGATGCATACCAAAGATATCCCCGGCTCTCATGTCATTGTCTTCACAGAAGGTCGAACTCTGACCGCAGAGGAAATATACGAAGCAGCATCCATCGCCGCTTTCCACAGCACGGCCAAACAGTCAGAAAACGTTCCCGTCGACTACGTGAACGCCCGTTATGTTAAAAAGCCGAACGGATCCAGACCCGGCTACGTGATCTTCACCCACAACCGTACTGTCTACGTCAACCCGAAACTACCGGAAAGCACTTCAATGCAATAGAATTCAGAAAACGCCAAGGATTTCTTTTTCCTTTAACGTTTGGGGGGCGCCTCTTCGCGAAAACTGACGAAAAACCGGATCCTTTTATAAGGATCCGGTTTTGTTTGTATTTTTATTGATGTTGTCAGAGCCGATTCTAAAAACAAAAGAGACTACTGCTGAAGCGCTGTCATCGCAACTGCCGTGATAAAGAAGATTACGGCGCATACCGTAGTAATCTTTGAAAGAATTCCTTCATAACCGCTGCTCTTCTTTTTGCCGAAAAGCTGTTCCGCGCCGCCTCCGATCGATCCGGAAAGACCGGCACTGTTGCCTGACTGAAATAAAATACTTGCTGTAAGTACGATCGAAACAATGATCATTACCACCATAAGAACTGTTTTGAGCATTACAGATATCCTCCCTGCAAAATAGTTAAAACCGCCGCCTGGTTTCCGCGGCAGCATTGTAAACACGAAAAGAAACAGGCCTATTCCACTGCCTGATCTTAATAGATAATATACTGTTCACAGCTTCTTGAAGCACTAATGACTGTATCGCCGGCGCTTCTATACTCATAATCTATTGATCCATAAAGCCATGAATAGCTATAAGATAACACAGCGGGGATGATTTTTCAATCGTCATTTCTTGATATTGTAAAAACTCTCGGTTCCTTTGTACTGAGAAGTGTCTCCCAGCAGTTCTTCTATACGGAGAAGCTGATTATACTTCGCTGTCCGGTCTGTCCTGGAAGGCGCTCCGGTTTTGATCTGACCGGCGTTCAGCGCAACAACAAGATCTGCGATAGTGACGTCTTCGGATTCACCGGAACGATGGGAAATAACGGCTGTATAACCGGCTTCCTTTGCCATTTCAACCGCGTCCAAAGTTTCCGTCAGAGTTCCGATCTGATTAAGCTTGATGAGGATGGAATTGGCAACACCCATCTGAATACCTTTGGAAAGCCTTTCTGTATTGGTTACAAAAAGATCATCTCCTACAAGCTGTACACGATTTCCTAACCGTTCAGTCAGTTTTTTCCAGCCTTCCCAGTCTTCTTCAGCCAGTCCGTCTTCAATAGAAATGATCGGATATTGATCGCACAATTCTTCGTAATAATCAATCATTTCTTCCGAAGTCTTTTTCACGCCTTCGCCCTTCAGATCATAAATACCAGTCTCTTCATCGTAAATTTCTGACGAAGCAACATCGATAGCGATCCGCACATCTTCACCAGGTTTATAACCTGCCTTCTCAACAGCCTCAACAATATTGGCAAGCGCATCCGCATTGGAAGAAAGATTCGGTGCAAAACCGCCTTCATCTCCTACTGCAGTATTTAACCCTTTATTCTTAAGAACGCTCTTGAGATTATGGAAGATTTCGGCGCACATGCGTAAAGCTTCTCTGAAACTGGCCGCGCCTACAGGCATAACCATAAACTCCTGAATATCTACGTTGTTGTCCGCATGCTTGCCGCCATTAAGGATATTCATCATCGGTACCGGAAGAACTTTTCCGTTTAC
>JAEIGA010008595.1_pt1 | contig 15482 bp, 29 predicted proteins | sample 9270691 | NCBI WGS metagenome assembly JAEIGA01 (sample SAMN17057246, study PRJNA624740) | gut metagenome | biome: biome; isolation source: fecal sample | host: Bos grunniens | place: China: Xizang | collected 2019
GTAGTTTTAAATCCAAATCTCTTTTCTGTTTTACCTGTATATGTATCTACTGCTTCTCTTACATATTGGTTTTCATATCCTAGTCTTGTTAGTTCCATAATAGGAAAACTATCAAAGTTAGCTTCTATACCTATTAAGGCATCACTATAATACTTTCCTAAGCAATACATTTGTTTTGTATATTCATCAGGATCAAATTGTTGTTTTAATGTTGCTACTTGTTCACCTGTTCTTGCATCTAGTACATGAGCAGTAAAGAAGTCGCTTCCTTCTCCTGCTGTATCTCCACCTATGCAATACTTAGTCATCTTTGGTACGTTAGGTACTTGATATAGCTTTATATAACCGTTTCTATCGTTTACCCATCGTATATTAGTTACTTGTAATCCATCGTAATCATACACAAAATAACCTACCTTTATCGTTTTAGGTAGGTTGCTTAATCTATTTTGTATTGCTCTTGCATCAAATACAGTTTTACCTAAGATACCCCATTCACCTAAACAATATACTCTATATGTGTATTCATCGGTATATTGCAAGTCCTCTAAGGCTTTTCTATCATCATCTGTTAAAAATTTATTGTCTTTATAAGTACTAAAGCATACTGTAGCTAATTTACTATCTATAAAATGCTTTTTAATCCAATGTTGTATGTTAATAGGGTTAAATGTAAGCACCATTTGTTTCTTACTCTTACCACCACGTAAACGTACTTTTAATTGGTTTATACTAGCTTCTTGACATTCTGTAGCTTCTTCTACCCATATATGAGTTAATTCGCCACTTTCAAACGTAATAGATTTAATCTTTTCTACATCATCTAGTCCAGCGAATGCTACTTCATTTCCTGTTAGTAGGCATTTAATACGCATATCAGACTCGTTTATTTTGAAATACTTAGATAAGTTCCAATTACTTATTACTTGCTTTAATAACGGAAATGTAGACTTTCTATTGGTATCACCTGTTTGTCTTACTACAAGTAGATTACATTTCTTTTTAGGATTAATTAGTTTATAAATCCATCTTTCACCTACAAAATATGATTTTCCACTAGATCCTCCACCATAGAATATTAAATATCTGTCTTCGTTATCTAGGTATGGTAGGTATACATCATTAAATACCTTTTTGCTAATTCTAATATTTACATTCATTCTTCATCAGTCAATTCAATATTAATAGTTACATCGCTATTTACTTCTGCTTCGACTTTATCTGTAGGCTTTTCACCTATTGTATCTCTTAAAAATGTAATTGCTTGTACATTACCTTTTTGAGCTTGTTCAATCATTGAATCAATCATACTATCTAGGCTTTGTCCTAGTTTCTTTTCTATAGCTTCTTTGAATAGTTTCTTTTCTCGTCTTGCTTTGCCTGATGCTATACCACCTTGTCTTGCTATTTCTCGTTGTTCTTCCTCTGTTCGTTCTTTAAATGAAATTAGGTTTTCTTCATTCATAGGTTACTCACCTCCTATTTTAATGAGTTTGCTTCTCATACTTTAGTAGTTTTTTTTTACTATTATTTTCAAAGTTAATATATTTAATGTTTTGTAATCCTTTTTCTTTATCCCATACAAATACTTGATACTTTTGTGTAGATCCTATAAATCTTTCTTCATAGTGCCATTGGTCTGTTCCTGTTGGACTTCCTACCCTTCTTGTTATCATTCCACTTTCATCATCTACTACTACTTCTTTATGTAAATGTCCTAAATGTAATTCTCTAAAGATTGATTTACCCCATTCTTGATAAAATTCACATGGTATAGATTTAATTAATCTTTTTAGGTTTGTATCTCCATGAGAAAAGAATATTGCACATTTGCCCCATTCAAAGCATTGTACATTTCTATAATTATTAACAAAGTTTATTTTGCTATCATTCCTGTAATAACAACTTAATGCTATGTATAAATAGAAACTTGACATAGTATCATGATTTCCACTTTGTAGCCTTATTTCTATTTTATTAAATAATGGTTTTAATGTTTCTATTGCTCTTACATACATCTCTAAGCCTAAGTTAAACATCTTCTTCCATCTTAAATCGTTTGTTTGTGGTGTTCCTTTTGTAGTGGTAGCATTTACTGTATCACTATTAAAAAAGTCATTCCCTATACATAACAAACAAGTATCACATTGTTCTGTTTGTTGTTCATTTACTACTTCTTCAAGTATTGTATAAAATCTTTCTTGAGCTATATTCTTATCGTAGTCTTGTCCTGTATCACCATTCCAAGCCATTTTACCCAAGTGTAATTCTATACCTGTTAATTCTAATAATTTATTTTCATCTAATCCTTTTAGTGGTTTATATTCTCCAACTTTTAAAGGTTTTATATTTTCACTAAATACTTCTTCAGCTATTTTTAAGTATTCTTCAATAGGCAAATCTTTTTTTACTCTAGGTTTTATCTTTGCTCTTATTGTAGTACACACTCTGTTTTGTTTTTCATCTTTAATAGCTACTTCCCATTTTCCAAAAGTCCAGCTTATTACTTCCCATTCGTTTACGTCATATCCGAATTTCTTTAATATTGTTTCTGGTGTTTTGCTTTCGTTCGCATCAAACCACATTTCTTTGCAAACATCTATTGTTCCATCTTCATTGTGAGTTTCATATTCAGTATTTTGTTTTACTTCTCTATTGTTACTTCCATCGTAAGGATCATTTAGGTTTCTATATCTGCTTCTAAATGCTTCTGCTGTTTGTGATATATTTGTTACTCTAGTAAATTCTTCAGCACCTTGTTGCCAAGTTATTAAACCATCTTTTACTTTTCTTCCTATTTCTCTTACAATTTCTTTATTATCCATAATTCACCCACTTTTTACCTAAACACTTCGCCCAACCCTCCAACAAGCCTATACAAGTGTTTCCTTGTTCCCTTATACTTCCCAAAATAAAAAGAGCCATCTAAAAGATAGCTCTTGCCCCTAAATCAATATTAACTTATTGAATAGGCATTGCTAGCATCATTAATTGATACTGTACTAAATAATAGACTCACATAGTATGGCATATTATAGTTTCCAAAGTTGTGTCTATAATACTGTCGACTTGCTCATTTCTGTCTGTTGTGTATTATTCAGTACACTACCAACTAGTGATAGTGTTGGAATATGTAGTTTTAATACTACTAGCATCAAAATTAATTGATACTGCTACTAATACCAAGTCGAAGTACTAGAGTGCGAATATTACTCTGTAAGTACCCAATAAACATTCGCTTGTTTTATGGCTTGATTACTAGTAGCACTACCAACTAAATGTTGATAGCTGTAACCTATGGTTACGGTTTAAAGAATAAAAAGGGTTTTACATTAATACTCCTCTAAAGGAGAAAATATTGTTGTGAGGTGTCAACAATTGACTATCTCACTAATACTATTCTATACCCTAAAGTGTCTTATTTTGTCGCAACTTTAATTTTTTTGTTAATTTTATCCAAATAACGATATACTGTACTTCTATCGCATGGGATAATATATGATATTTGTGTTGGTGTTTTGTTTTCTATATAGTATAATCTAAATATTCTTTCTGTTAGCCCAGAAATGTTTTTAAGGATATTTTCCATTTGGGAAAGTCCTTCTTTTAATATTCTTATTTCCTCTTTTACTCTTTCTATATCTTTGTTAATTTCTTCACATTTAATAATATAGTTATCCATTTTACCGTTTGAAAAACTGCCGAAGGAAACAACGTCTTTTAGTGTACTAGTTGTTTTCATTACATTTGCTTCTAGCAACATTTTTCTTTCCTCTAGCGTTTCTAATCTAGTTTCAGCTATTCTTAATTCGGATAACTGTTGATAATAGTTCTTTATAGCAATCCCCTCCAAACGTGCATGTTTGTTATTTTTCCTTCGCTTCTTTTTCTTGTTCTTCTATTAAATATTTTTGAAGTTTTAATAAATCTAATATATCTACTTTGTTATCGTTATTTACATCATAGTTGTTTCTTTCTATTTTATCTTTATTTACTAAATAACACGTTCCATAGCCAAATGTTATAGATAACAATATTATTAATGTCATTGTATATATTTTTTTAAAATTAGTTTTCATTTTCAATCCCTTCTTTTTTTAATTCCTTCTTCAATATCTTTAATGTTTCTTTATCTCCTTTAACTTCTTTTTTATCTCTTATATTTATTAATGTTTGGAGATATACTTTATATGTTAGTAACAAGTCTTTCATTATTACTTCCTATTCTTCTGGCATTTGATAAAACATCATATCTTTATTTGCAAAACATCCTTTGCAATTATACTCACCATTTTCATCAAAACTTTCTTTTGCAGGAAGCATTAAATCGACTATTTCATCTAATACTTCTAATGCTCTTTCTTTTGTTTTATATTTACCTAATAAAGTTCTATCTCCCCAAACTTCGCAACATATAAATTTATCAATTACATCAACATCTTCCCAAGTTTCATAATGATTTCCTGCATTATCAGTTCTCATAAACCTTTGTTTTTCTGTTTTGTAACTAATATTATCGTGTAAATATATATCAGTCGTTTTAAGTAAATTTTCTTTATCTTGGCTTCTTATCCATAAATCCATATTCTATTCACCTACTTTATACTCCATTTGTGAAAATTGTTCTTTTGTTACTATTGATTTAATATCTTCATTTATTAATTCTAAAATCGAACCATAAAAGTTTAAAATTCTTTCACCATCTTCATCAAAACAAATTCGTGATACTTGCATGCCATTAACATAATCACCAACTTCTATTAGGTCTATTATGTTGTAACTTGCTTTTTTAATATGACTTTTAATTTTTTCTAATTCTTCATCAGATGGATAGCAAGGTGGAATAGAATAACTTATACTTTCAATAAATTCACATTGTTTACCATCTAATAATAAATAATTCTCAACTACTTCTTTTGTGCTATAACTATCTACTAATCTTTTTCCTTTTGTATAATGCTTTTTAAGTTCTTTAATTTTTGAAATGTAACCTTTATCAGTTCTTACATACATTCCTTCTTTTAATTTCATCTATTCACCTAACTAACTTCTTTCCAATAATCTTCTACACTTCCACTTAAATCATTAAATATAACCATTATCTTTGTTTCCCATTTAGAATTGCTAGGAATAAAATTATTTGCTAATATACTTGCTAATTCATCCCAACTCATATATTGTAATTCAGGTGCTTTATATAAATTGCTATTCTTAACTTTTTCTATTCGTTCTATAATACTTACTATTCTTTCTTCATTAAATGTACATTCTTCATCTATAACTTTTATAATTTCATCTGCTACTTTTTGAAAATTTCTCATCTATTCACCTCTAAATATCTTTCTATCTCTTTCATAATAATATTTAATTATTTTCTTTATTAGTTTTATCATTTGGATCACCTTTTAAATAATCAATTAACATTGTTTGTTGTTCTATTTGTTTTTCTAAATAAATACATTTTTCTTGTATTCTTTGGTATTCTACAAACGATATAATTCCTAAAATTCCAATAAATATTGCAAACATTAAACTACCAAATACTACTGATATTTTTATTGTTTCATTCATTCTTTATCACCTTTCACTAACTTAGTCAATTCACTTAAATCAACTGGTTCATTTTTAAACATTTGCTCTATCATTTGCAATTTGTTTTCTCTTTTTCTTAAAAAGTCGTTTTCTTGTTGTAAACTGCCTATTAACAAATCTTGATTATGTATTTTTTCTTCTAGTTTATGTATTCTATACATTCTTCTTTGATTTCTAGTGTGTTCTTGTTTCATTTACTCACCTACCCTTTTATTTTTAATTTATTGTAATATTCAGTTATTTCATTTACTTGGTTTTCTAATTCTTTATTTCCATTTATATAACCTATAAGTATGATTATATCTCTTCCTAATTCTTCTACTTTATCTGCTAATTTAATGTTAGCTTCTATTAATTTATTTTTTTCTATTGTGTCATGACTGTTATTTCTACTCATTTTTTCACCCTTTCTCTATTTCTTTTAATAACTTAATCAAATCTCTATATACTTGTGTTTTCTTTACATAAGTTGTTTTACCTTTTTTCTTATCTTCTATATCTTGTTGAATGAGCAGCGAGGTTAGTTTTTCTATTGCATAATCTATCATTGTTACTTCCCTTAAAACTAATTTGCTATAAAATCATATATATTCATTTGATTTTCAATTTCACATTGTTCATTGTTGAGCAATAGATTGGTTAATATTGCTTCTAATACATTTACTACTATGCTGTTGCCAGCTTGTTTATATAATTGTGTATTTGAGTTTACTTTGCTTGCTTTTTCATAATCATTATCATCAAATCCCATCAATCTCCAACATTCTTTAGGTGTTAATTTTCTTATTCTTAATTCATTCATTTACTACCACCCCCATATTGTCGCTAGTTGTAAGGGTTTGGCTTACTTGTTCTCCTACTCTACCCCTTCTTGTTTTACTTTCGGGATAAGCAAGATTTACACTATCTCCTTCATGTGCTTCGATATAACCTTTTTTAGTCGCATTTTTAACTCTTACAAAAGGTTGTCTATTTCCACCTTGCATTGTATCTAATGTCGGACAAATACCAGTATCAGTTTGTTTTAATTTATTACTTACTTTTGACGATTGATATTTACCATTTTCTAAATAATTAATCATACTATCTGTTAAATAATATTTTTCATCAACTTCATCTTCTAACATATCTTTAAGTTTTAATTTAAGTTCTTGCTTTGGTGGAAATTCAAAATCTGTAATAGGTTTTATAAAATCACCATCTAAATCTATATATTCTTCATTTAAAATGCTGATAGTAAATATTCTTTCTCTATTTTGTGGTATGCCATAATCTTTAGCATTAAGTACTTGGTAATAATTTGTATATCCTAATTGTTCCATTGTATCTAAATAAGCATCAAAGTTATGTCTATGTTTTTTACTTAATAAGTTTTTTACATTTTCCCATATAACATATTTAGGTTTTAACTTCCCTACTATTCTAATTGTTTCATACATTAAACTACTTCTTGTTCCACTTCCTTCATCTCCTCCTGCTTGTTTACCTGCTAATGAAAAATCTTGGCAAGGTGATCCATGCATTATTAAATCAACTTCTATATCTTTATTCCATGTGCATATATCTTGTGGCTCAAAATTTGTATTGTGCATTGCATTATAACTTGCTACTGCATACTTATCTATTTCTACATAATCTGCTATTTCATAATCTATACCTAATCTTTCTAATGCTTTACTACAAGCACCTATTCCTCCGAATAATTCTAAAATTCTAATCATATAATCACCTCACACAATATACAGATACCGTTTTACCTGTAAATCTACATCTTTTCTTGCCTACAACATCAAGTGTTCCGTTTTTTAATAATTCAGTAATTCTTGGACTTGAAAAATTACGTTCACTTGTTGGTGTGTAACCTCTTTTAAACATCTCTACACTTATTTCTTTAGCTGTCATAGGTTCTTTATTATCTGTCATTATTTCAAGTATTTGTTTATACCTTTTTGTTTTATCTACTGATTCATAGCTTTCTGATCGTGTTTCCAATGATGGGTTAGTTCCATATCTTCTTAACTCAATCATTTTTATACCTCCTTTATTACTCTTATCGTTCTGCTTGCATTTGGAATATAAGTTATATAGCCTTTATCAACTAAATTCTTTAAATGAACATGTATTGTTGCAGTACTAGATAACTCACATAATTTACATAATTCTCTTACTGTTGGGCTATATCCATGTTTCTTTATAAAGTAATTTATACATTCTAATAGTTGTGCTTGTTTTTTAGTTAAATTATTCATTTACAACCTCTCTTAAACTATCTAAATATGTAATACCTACTGCATAAGCACTCCATATATCAGCTTTAAAACCATAAAACCAACCTTGATTTTTCTTTGTTCCTACTGTTCCAAATCTATCTATTAAAGCTTGTCTTATATTGCTGTCTTTAGCTCTCATTGAATTACATAAATTCATCTTTACATCTTTTCTATACACGTAACTAATATCGCCTACAAAGAACATTGACCTTTCATAGTATCTTCCTATCCATACACAAGTATCAAACACTTCTTTTCCTACCGGCATTCCATAACTTGCAATCATTTCTATCGCTAATGCGAATACACCGTATTTTTTAATAAGTGATTGTATATTTCTTATTAAATCTTCATTATTTATTTTTCCAAATTCAATTGGTTTATAAGTTACTTCTTCTATAATGCAATATGCACTTTGTTTATCGCCTGGATCTATTGCTAATATCATTTACTCACCTTCTATATATTCAAGTCTTGCTATTTCATCTGATGTTAATGTTTCTATTCCCATTTCTTTAGCTTCACTTACTATTCCATCTATTAAGATACTCATTTCTTTACTATCCATTTCACTACTACCTTTAAATACTAGATAGCTTTTAAACCTTCTACCGTTATGTATAAACGTGTTTTTTTCTTCCCAATACCTTACGTATCCTGATATGTTTACTTCTTCTAAAACGCTTATGTATTCGCTTTGAGAGTATCGTTTAATCATTCTCTCATGTACTTCTTCTTTGCTTGTGTGTAGTTTATTAGCTATTTTATTTACTAATTGCCAATAATAATTATTAGCGTTTAAAGAACGTTTTTCTTTGTACTCTTTAATAGCAAATTGTTTATCTTTATCTTGTTCATATAACCATTGAATAATTTGTAATGGCGTTCCCTGCATACTATCACCTAATCATCTAAAAACGAGTCATCATCAATATTTATTTGTTCACCAAAATCAGCAAACGGATCATTATTGACAGGAATACTGATATTTTCTTCTTTTTCAGTATGTTTGTCATTCTTACTTGATAAGAACTCAACATTATTTACTAATACATAAGTTTTGTATCTGTTGTTATTATCTTTGTCTTTATAAGCATCTACTCTTAAATTTCCTACAATCCCTACTAAACTACCTTTACCTTGATATTTTGTTAGGTTTTCTGCTTGTGTACCCCACACTTGGCAGTTAATAAAGTCTGCTTGTTCTTGACCCACTCTATTTACTGCTATTGAAAACTCACACACTGCTTTATCATTACTTGTTTTTTTTAATTCTAAATCTCTTGTTATTCTCCCTGTTAAATTTACTGTATTCATTATTTTTCCTCCTATATCTCTACCATTTCGGCATCTTCCATACATTGTTCGCAACAATAACCACAACCACCGTTTACATATTCGGTTGTATCTGTTAATTGCTCACTTCTAAACCATTCTTCGCATATTTCGCATTGTTCTAGTTCTTCTATATCTTCATCTTCACAATTAGGACATACAAACATATCTGTATAATTCCTGCTAACAAATAAAGTACCTACTCCATAATGTTCTTCAAAACATATATTCTTTCTATTAGCTTCTTCAAAACTAGAATTACAATTATTACATTTGTACATATCTATTCACCTACTTTTTTCTTTAATTTATCTATTGCATCTTCTAATTGGCTTAAAGTCATTTCACCATTTGTTGTTACTTTATAATGTTTATAAAGTTTTTCTCTATCTGTATTTGTTCGAGTTAATAAATTATTTAATTCTACTGTTAAAGTTAATATTTTTTCTTGTTCTTCTTCTGGTGCTAATGTAAATCTGTTATTTCCTTTGTGATCCGCAATAACTAATTTATTTATTTTGTTTTCACTGTCATATCCAATTTCAACAACTTTAAATACTGTTTTTGTTGTATATACTCCGTTCCCATAATTATCTTTTTTGTATGGATAAAACTCGTTAGCTTCTTTCCCATCTACATCTTTAGTATTGTATGGTTTCATATCTGCTTTAGGTTGTATCCAAATGAATGGACTTGTATAAAGTTCTCTACCTATCCCTACATTAAATCCAGCTCTTTTAAAGCTATCTGAAGCTTCGCCTTTTTCTTTTTCTGTATAACTTTCAGTTCCTACATCTTGTTTTTTAACCCATTGATTAATTCTGTCATTCCAAATTTCAATGGTACAAAATAAGTTCCCGTTAATTACTTCATGAGTTCTTTGCCAATTACCCACACCATAAGTTTCATCTAGTATTTTCATATCTACCCTAGCATCTTTGTATAGTAATAAACTGCAACCTTTACCGTTAATAGTACCTACTCTGCATTCAATTTCTTCTGCTTTTAACAATCTTGGTTTTTGGTCTATTTCATATATTCTTTCTTCTTTCATAAATCCTCCTATATTGCTACTTGACAATGTTCTTTACTATTCCCTGCATTAACGCATTTATCTAAACTTTCACTATTCATATAGCCTAATAACATAACTGTCATTACTACTATTACTATTCCTATAAAGAACGCTAACACTGTTTCCTTTTGTTGTTGTTTTCTTTCTCTTTCGTACATTTCTCTCATTCTTTCTTGGTTTGATTTAAAATCAATACCTTTCATTATATTTACTTCTTCTAATCTATTTTTTTTCATTTCTTTCACCTTTTAATTCTTCTTTTAACCTTTCTATTTCGTAATCCTTAAATTGCAGATCGTTTTCTAGTTTAAGGATATGATTATTTAATATTTCTAATACTTTTACAATTTCCAATTTTGACAACTCCTAGATGTTTTGATATAATTTAAGTTGTAATATTTTTACATAACCACTTTGCCGAGTGGGTTATTTGATGATCCTATTTTTAGGATCGTTTTTTATTTGTTCAAATTCTTTTTTTGTATAAAACCAATCCGACACATCTTCACCTTTCGCTTCGTGTTGTCTTGCTATTTTATTAATCACATCGTATATATTTTTTAATTTTTGTTTGTCCATAGAACCCTCCCTCGTTTTAAATTCATTTGCTTTGTCCTATTCTAAAAAGGTATTTCACTTTTTCTTTGTTGTCTGTAAGACCTACCTTCTATCTTCATGATTACCGTTGACATTTCTAATATCCTATCTACTGTCTTATCCATTAATCCTCTATCTTGTATCAGTTCTCTTAATGAATAGTTGCTTGTAAAGATTGTTGGTTTCTTATTGTTATATCGTTTATTCAATACTTCAAATATCTTTTCTTGTAACCAATTATCCTCACCATTCTTTTTTACTAATTCCGTTCCTAAATCATCTATGAATAGAAAGTCTATATTTGTTATTCTTTCTATCATGTCTAATTCGGTATCTTGAAAACTATTGAATGTGCTTCTTATTGCTTTTGATATTTCAAAGAAGTTTGTAAATAGTACTTGTTTTCGCTGACTTACTAACTCATTACACATACAAGCCGTTAATCTTGTTTTCCCTGCTCCTTTATCACCATATAGATATATGCCATATCCATTTTCTAAAGCCTTGCTCGATATTTCACAGAAGTTTCTACACCTAATCAATGCTTTATCAAATGTTTCATTTATTCCTGTTTCAGTATTTGAAAAGGTTGCATCTTTATACCTATCTCCTAATAATGAACTTCTTTTTAATTTATCAATCTCTTTTTGTTTTTCTTGCCGTCTTAACATTTCTTCTTCTTTTTTCAACTTTTCAACTACACATTCACAAATGCAATTAACTTTTCTTTCTTCTTTTGTAAATGGATTATTGATTATTGTTTCTAAAGGTTCATTACATACCTTGCAATGTTTTAAACCATCTTTCATATATGTATTATCTTCATCAACTAAATTCTTCATATTCTGATCCATCTCGTTTATTAGATTGTTTAGTACTGTTTGCATTCCTTATCTCCTTGTTTCTCCTCTCCCAAGTTCTAATAGTTGCTTTCCAATCTTTCATAGGATTTTTTCCAACTTTCCAACCATTAGCATCATAGTAATCAATAAATTGTTCTGCATTTATATTGTTATTTCTTTCAGTACAATATTGTGTTACTTCTTCAAGAGTAGGTTTTTTAAATCTATTATTATATGTATTATTATTTGTATTATTAATAGATGTATTATTATCTTTTAACTTTTCTTTAATAGGGGTATTTAACTTTTCTTTAATAGGGTCATTAACTATACTTAAATACCTATTTAATATTTCTTTAGTACCCTCTCTATAAATGATTTGAGAATTGACATATCCACTTTCAATTAGATTTTTTATCAATAAGGATATTGTCGTTTTACTAACACCATACAAATTCGCAAAATATTCGTTACTTGCCCAACAATAACCCTTTTCGTTTGTTAATGCTGTTATTTCTCCATAAAGCAATTTCGCCTTATCTTTTAAATTTGGATCATATCTAACATTGGCTGGGATAATTGCATAGTATGATTTTATTTGTTCTTCGCTCATTCCATTCTTTAACCTCCTTTTCATTGTTAGCTTTTCCTAACTTTTATTTCAAAAAAATTCAGTTAGCTTTTCCTAACTTTTTGTTTTAAAAAAAACATACTACACCACACCTTATTCACCAAAGAAAATTAAATTAAATGTATTAATATCAAGTTCTAAATAATCCTTGATTAATTTAACTTCATTGATTTTAAATAAGACTTTACCATTAAATCTAAAATACAGTGATTGTTTACTAATACCTAGTTTTTTTGCTAGATCATCAATAGTAATATTTTTTCTATCCAATGCATCTTTCAATAAGTTGACTCTAATCATTTACTTACTCCCTTCTATCTTGTTAGGTTTTCCTAACTATATTCATTATACTAGTATAATTTTGAAAAATCAATACTTTTTTTAAAAAAAGTTTAAAAAATCTAACTTTAATTTAACAAAACCTAACTTTTGTGTTATAATATAAGAGAAACCAAGTGTTTCCAATCCCAATAAAAAGGTGTGGTGTAGTATGTTGTATGATATAGGAAAATTATTAAAACAAAAACGTAAAGAAAAAGGTCTCACTTTAGAACAAGCTGGAAAATTGATTGGTGTTTCAAAAGTTACTTATAGAGATTATGAACTTAATAATATTAAATCTGCTCGTATGGATAAAATGAAAGCAATAGCAGACTTTTTAGAACTATCTCCAGAAGATCTGTTTAATGATGAAAAACTTGAACAAGTTAGCAAACAAGACTTTGCTAAAGAAGTTGTTACTTTATTAAATAAAACAGATGGTATGAGCGACCAAGAAAAAGCATTATTAATACAAACCTTAAATCTTATATGTTCTGAAAAAGAATAGAACACTTGTTTTCTTTGTTATGAATATATAAGGAATGTGTGTTATAGATGTGAAATATTATTTATAAATATATGAAAGGTGGTGATTTATGAAAAATAAAGATAAAGATTACTTAATCTCGGCTGGAATTTTACTTTTTGTAGGCTGGTTTTTAGCAGGATTTATTTGTTATGGTTTTGCTTGGTATTTATGCGATAAAGTTGAGGAAAAATCTACAGTTCGCACTATTTTAAAAGTATTATCTATAGTTGGGCTTGTATTGATGGCAGGAAATTTATTTGCAAATTAAAAAACAAAGGAATGATGGATATGATGTACAACACGAATGATTATCATATAGAACTAAATAAATTAGGTAAGGTTATTATTTATTTGCGCAAATCTCGTGAGGATATGATCGATGGTAGATACGCTAGTGATGAAGAAACTTTATCAAGGCATTTGGGGCAATTACAAGAATGGGCAAAAAGAAGTTTAGGTTATGAAATACCAGAGGAAAACATCTTTAAGGAAGTTGTATCAGGTGAAAAAATAAGTGCAAGACCTGTATTCCAACAAGTATTAAGTATGGTGGAAAAAGACGAAAGCATCGATGCTATTTTATGTATTAACTGCTCTCGTCTTTCTCGTGGTGATTTAATAGATTGTGGTAATTTGATTAACATTTTAGAAATTACAAATACTTTAGTATTAACTCCACAAAAGAATTATAATCTTAAAAACAAGTATGATAAAAGGTTTTTTAAAGATGAATTGTTAAGAGGAAACGATTACTTAGAGACAGTTAAGGAGCTTTTGTCAAACGGAAGGCATTGGTCTGTATCTCAAGGAAAGTTTATTTCTTCTACTGCTCCATTTGGCTATGATAAAGTGGCTTGCAAAGAAATGAAGATTGCAGACGAAAAAGGATACACTCTAAGAGCTAATAAAGATGCTGAATATGTAAAAATGATGTTCGAATGGTATTTAGACGGTATAGGCACATTTACTATTGCTTCTCGTTTAATAGAAATGAATGCGCCTAAAATAAACGAAAAAGAATGGGATCATTGCAAGGTTAGAAAGATTTTAACTAACACTACTTATTATGGATATTTAACTTATGGTAAAAGAGCAGTAAAAGAAAAAATCATTGACGGACAAGTAGTGCAATATAGACCGCTTAATAATGATTGCCCTATTTATAAAGGATTGCATACTCCTATTATTAGCGAAGAAGATTTTATGGCAGTACAAGAAAAATTAAAAACAAGTGATAAAATACCTTTAAGAAATAATCTAGTACAAAAAAGTTCATTATCAGGAATAGTTAAATGTGCTGTATGTGGTAAAGCTTTAGTAAGAATGCCCCACTATAGTCATGTTACAAGAAAAAGAAGAAAAGAATTAGATAAAGCAGAATTACAAGCATATATGAATGAATACAGGACCAAAGCTAAACTCACACCAGCCGACCTTACAAGAAAACTAGAAATTCCTAGACATCAAGCTTATGCGTGGTTTGGTAACGATCCTAATAGGTTCTATCCATCAGAATATTTTATTAGTAGATGGGAAGATATAAAAAAAGCATTAGACATAAAAGATAATAAATATGATGATATAGTTACAGAATTTGAAGATGTTGTTAAGAAGGAATCCATCAATTGTTCTGGGCATAAATGTAGCAATGTTTCTACTACTTTTGAAATTCTCGAAAATATGATACTAGATAAAGTTAAGCAAAGATATGAAGATTTTAATTATTACCTTGATAACTATGAAGAAGAATATACAAAGGTTATTAAGGCTAACAAAAAGAACTCTGCTAGTATTGATAAAAAAATAACATTAGTTCAAAAACAATTAAAGAATGCAAAAATAGCTTATGAACAAGAAGTTGATACATTACAAGAATATATTGAAAGAAAAAAAGAGTTAAATGAAGAATTAGAATTATTGATTAAAGAAAAAGATAGCATCGGTAAAGATGATGAAGAAGATAAAATCATCACTATAAAAAAAGCTATACCTATTTTAAAGAATGTTTTTGAAGATTATCATAAATTAACAGTTGAAGAAAAGAACGAATTACTTAAAACAGTTATTGAAAGTGTTATGTATTTAAAAACAGAAAGATATAACAATGATAGTATTAAACTAGATATTTGTTGGATAATCTAGTATATTTATTATAGTTAAGTGTTGGAGGAAACGTTTATATCATCAATAGCCATATTCATAAGGACTATGAAGATATAAATAAATCCTCCAATTAAAAAGGAGGAATATTTAATGAATGGTTGTTTATATTTAAAGAAAAGAGTAAAGA
>JAEIGA010008596.1_pt1 | contig 15481 bp, 18 predicted proteins | sample 9270691 | NCBI WGS metagenome assembly JAEIGA01 (sample SAMN17057246, study PRJNA624740) | gut metagenome | biome: biome; isolation source: fecal sample | host: Bos grunniens | place: China: Xizang | collected 2019
CGGGCATTCTTCATTTTTGATGAGGGTAACATTGTGATGCTGTTCAATGGTTTTCAAAAGAAAACGCAAAAGACACCGAACAATGAGATAGAAAAAGCATTAAAATTAAAAGATGAGTATTATGAAAGCAAACCCTAATGTAAACAGTATGGATGAGGTGCTTGACAGCCTTTATGGTGCTGTGGGTACACCCGAGAGAGAGAGCTTTAGAAAAGAGGCTTATGCGTATTGTGTAGGGCAACTTATTCACGATACGCGCAAACAAGAGAAAATAACCCAAGAGGCTTTGGCAAAGAGAGTGGGAACAGACAAGTCTTACATTTCCAAAGTTGAGAAAGGTGTTATTGAACCGGGAGCAAGTATGTTCTACCGAATTATCGAGGCTTTGGGAATGAGAATAGAAATAGTCAAGCCTATTGCTTAATATCAAGGATGCTGTAACAGGCATCCTTTTTTATTGACGAGAGCGTAGTCCGCAATGGATTGCACTCTTTTTGTTGCGAAAAATAGTGACAAAAGTAGAAACGATAGTGACAATAATCGCTTCAAGCATTATTCGTTTTGTAGCAGATTCTATAGCAACCCATCTTTGCAATGTCAAAAGCGAAAGCAATGTGCCGATGTTGCCGGAGCCAATGACCGGATACCACAACCAAAAACAAAGGATAGTCCTTTTTCGGCAATGGTTTAGGGTGGTATCAAAATTTGAATATGACAGACTTTAATTTATCTGTTTTTGAAAAAGTAAATATTACAATAAGTGGTGCAGAGCTAAAGCAGTTGCTTGGCGAATGGTTTGTGGAGATTATGAAGAACTTTCAAGAGAACCTTGAAAAGAGCAAGCCTATTGAAGAGAAGTACCTAACGGCAGATGAGACAGCCGAAATGTTGGGAGTGGATAAAAGCACTCTTTGGAGGTGGAATAAATGTGGTTACCTTTCTAATGTAAAGATAGGTAGCAAAGTGCGCTACAGGCTAACCGATGTTGAATCTTTGATGAAGAGGAGATGAAGCTATGAAAGAAAAGAGAAAAGGGGGCGCAAATGCAACCCCCACAACAACAGACACAAAGGTAACCTATCAAAAAGATATTGACAAGGTTTTTGAGTTCTTTCGCTATACAACAGGCACAACTCTTGATTGTGCCATTGCTACAGGAGTGTTACGCAATAGCATTACTTATTATGTTGCAGACCTTGAGAAGATGGAGATGCTAAAGCCTGTGCGGAAGTCAGCAGACAGTACCACCGGGAGAATAGCGAAACACTACAGCGCAGACCCGGCAATGTGGGTACAACGAGGAGCGAAGCAATTAGAGTTGTTCGGAAAGGAGGTTGGCTATGAGTTTTGATATTGATGAGACTTTGAGTCTACAGCTACAGGAGGCTGAATCCTTGATGAGCGCAGAGGTTACACAGCGAGGTATCATCACTCTAAAGACTGCCGAGCAATGGAGTGCAGAAGCACAGCAGAGACCAAATCCAAATGTTCTGTGGTTGTCCCTGTGGTATGAGGGAGAAGTCTGTTGTCTGTTTGCTGATTCCAATCTTGGCAAGTCTATCTATGCAGTACAGATTGCCGATGAGATTGCAAAACATCAAAAAGTACTGTATTTTGATTTTGAATTGTCTGACAAACAATTTCAGTTGCGCTACACCGATGAGAACGGCAACCGACACCGATTCCCGGCAAACCTTTACAGAGGAGAGATAGACAGAGAGGCAGTAAGCACCGAGAGTTTTGAAGAGGCTATTATCAACAGCATTGAGGATTTGGCTATCACTACAGGGGCAAAGGTGCTAATTATTGATAACCTAACCTATCTGTGTATTGCAAGCGAAAAAGGAGATTCTGCCGGGTCTCTAATGATAAGGCTGATGGGATTGAAACGGAAGTATGCCCTGTCAATATTGATATTAGCGCATACACCGAAAAGACCTTTACAGAACCCCATCACACAGAATGACCTTGCCGGGAGTAAGAAGCTCTACAATTTCTTTGATAGTGTATTTGCCATCGGCAGAAGCGCAAAGGATAATTCTCTTCGCTACATCAAGCAATTAAAGGTTCGTTATGGCGGTTACACCTATGATAGTGACAATGTTATTGTGTGTGCCATTGAAAAGGAGAATGCTTTTTTGAAGTTCAATACCATTGGCTATGCCCAAGAGAAAGAGCATTTGAAAGAGCAGACCGAAAAGGATATTACTCAAGAGCAAGAGAACGTTTTACTATTACACCATCAAGGAAAGAGTATTAGAGAGATTGCCACAGAATTAGGAATATCCAAATCCAAAGTCGGCAGAATAATCAAGAGTTAAAAGTGTCCCATTGTCCCAAGTGTCCCACACATAAAAAGGTGGGACAGTGGGACAGCGAGGGACAAAAGAGTAAAGAGTATGAAATATCAATTAGAAAAATACAAGGGCAGAGCCTCAAGGCATGAATGTCCACGATGTAGAGACAAGTCCTCTTTCGCTTATTACATTGATGAGTTTGGAAATATTCTTGATAAAGCTGTCGGCAGATGCAACCACGAAAGCGGATGCGGTTACCATTACACACCGAAAGAGTATTTTGCCGACCATCCACAGGAGAAGCAAGAGCCTCATCAAAGAAGTACACCTATTATTATAAAGAGAAAAGAACTTTGCACCATCCCATTTGACGCGGTGGAGAAGAGAGCAAGTTACAGGAGTTCTTTTGTACAGTTCCTCTGTGGAATATTTCCTATTGCCACAATAGAAGAACTTGCATGGATGTATGCTTTGGGTGCAACAAAGGATGAGGCTGTAATCTATTGGCAGATTGATGGCAAGGGCAGAGTAAGAACAGGCAAGGTAATGCACTACAACCCCGACACCGGGCATCGCATCAAAGAAACGAATGTGAATTGGATCCACTCTTTAATGAAGAAAAGCGGAGTGCTTGCCGATGATTGGGAGCTAACGCAATGCTTGTTTGGAGAACACCTTTTGAATATTGAGAGAAACAAAGACAAGGTTGTTGCTATTGTGGAGAGTGAGAAGAGTGCTGTTATTTGTGCCGGATGCAACCCGAACTATGTGTGGTTAGCCACAGGAGGGAAAAGTCAACTGTCTGTTGAGAAGATGAGAGTGCTTGCCGGAAGAACGGTTGTGATGTTCCCCGATGTTGATGGTTATCACGAATGGGTAGAGAGGGCAAAGCAATTCACATTCTGCAAGGTTATTGTTTCCGATGTGCTTGAGAAGAATGCCACTGAAGAGCAAAGGAACGCAAAGATAGATATTGCAGATTTGCTGATTGCCAAGAGAGAGGTTACGCCAACCGTTGAGGCTATGGAGGCGGAGCTGACGGATGCCGACAAGATGAGGCTGATGAGAGAGAAGAATCCTTTATTTGGAATGTTATGTGACCGATTAAACCTTGTGCCTGTATGATTGAGAGAGAAACGATATTAGGGCAAGTGGTGGCAAAGGCAAACAACTACAAGGCTGTTCCCGACAAGTGCGGAGGAAAGCGAATAATAAAGAGTGATGCTGTTCGGAAGTACGAAAGGGAGTTTGCCCGGCAATGTAGAATTTACAGGAACAGACAGATAAACGGAGAATTCAGGTTGCTGATTGCGGTTTATCAAAGTTCTGTTAGGTATGACCTTGACAATTCAATAAAGACTGTGCTTGATTGCTTGCAACAAGTTAGGGCAATAACGAATGACAGTCTTTGTTATTCCATCATTGCCGAGAAGAGAATTGACAGGCGAAACCCAAGAATAGTGTTTGCCATTGAGGAGTTAGAACCAAAATTATTGTAAATAACAGGAGGAATACAGATGGGTAGATTTGTAAAAGGAAAATCGGGAAACCCCCAAGGGAGACCCAAAGGAGCAAAAGACCGGGTAAAGGGAGATATTCTTGCCCAAGTGAAAGAGTTTATTGAAACGAACATGGAGAGCATACAAAAAGATTATGATGCACTTGACCCAAAGGAAAGGATGCAGTTCCTGTTGAAGCTCTTGGAGTTCGCCATACCGAAAGCACAGACAGAGGAGAAACAAGAAACGGCAATTAACCTACTGCAACAAACAGTTAACGGTTGATGAGGCTTGTTTATTACGGAATTTTGACTACCTTTGTATAGTCCTACTTTCATAGGATGATTTATTGCATTGAGAGGTTGTTTGCCAAGCGAGGTAAAACAGCCTCTTTTTTATAGAGGCAGACAAATAGCAGACAAATTTATAAAACAAAAATCGCCAACCACTTAATTATTAAGCAATTAGCAATTTTATAAGTACCTCAGTCGGGAATCGAACCCGAATCTAATCTTTAGGAGAGATTTATTCTATCCATTGAACTACTAAGGCAAACATAATATCAGATGTTTCTGCCGCGAAGATAATCAAATTATTCTCAACCGTCAAATGCTATAATGCCATTTTGACTATAAAAACACAAAAAACTGTTATAGATTTTTAAAGTTTAATGCCACTATATAAAGTGTAATGATAATTACATTATATTCGCAGCACAAACGACAAACGATATTTATGAGAATCACATTAACCATACTGGCTTTCATTTTCATACAGCAATCATACGCACAAGGGTTCGAGTCTCTATGCAACGACGGCCTAAGGAGCCTGAGAAAGAAAGAGTACAAGAATGCAATAAACAACTTCGAAAGAGCTGCTATGATGAGCAACACCGAAGAGGAAAAAATATATGCTCTCGCAAACCTTGCATTCTCGTATCAGGTAACAGGAGACATCAGGAACGCGCTTGAAAACTACAACAAAGCCCTTATGATAAACCGTGAAGAGATTACGCTCATGCAGCAGAGAGCCGGGCTATACATGTATCTCGACAGCATAGACAAGGCTCTTGCCGACTACACATTCATACTGCAGAAGGAACCGGGCAACAGAAGCGCGCTTTTCTACAGAGCACACATATACACTCAAAGCGGAGAATACAGCAAGGCGAGGGCCGACTACCATCTCCTCATGCAGATAGACCCAAACGACAACAACACACGTTTGGGGTATGCAAGGCTCTACCAGAAAGAGAAGCGTTACAACGAATGCCTGATGCTTTTGGGACAACTTATAGAAGACAACCCTTCCAGAGCCGAGTTCTATATATCCAGAAGCGACGTCTCAAGAGAGATGGGGCACACCGAACTTGCATTGTTAGACGTTGACAAGGCTATTGAGCTTGAACCGGAGAATGCCAATTTTCATAATCTCAAAAGCATACTGCTCGACAAACTCGGAAAAAAAGAGGCAGCCAGACGCAGCCAAAGCAAAGCCAACATGCTGAAAAACAAGCAATAGTGCTCAAATATCACAGAACCGGCCTTGAGGTAGAAAAAAAATGTTTTCAAGACTTTCCTATACAAAAACGATAAATATTTGGGCAATTATGAATTTATTTAACAAAATGGTTGTATTTTTGGGAAACATTGAAAACAATTGACCATGACAGAGAAGACATCCAAACCTTACAACATCAAAGAGAAGCAGGAGAAGAATGCCGCTTACCGCTCGTTGATAAGAGCCGAACTGGCCGATGAACTGTATGAAAAGATTCTGAATATAATCGTCATTGAAAAACGATACAGGAACAAGGACTTTTCGGCTAAGGAACTTGCCAAGGAACTTAATACCAACACACGATACATATCAGCTGTAATAAACTCACGTTTCAACACCAACTTCTCCTGTCTCATGAACGAGTACAGAATCAAGGAAGCCCTTCATCGCATGACCGACAAGAGATTTGTTGACATGACGATAGAGGAGATTGGCAATGCTGTAGGATTTGCCAACCGCCAGTCGTTCTACGCCTCGTTCTACCGTATGATGGGAGAAACTCCCAACGGCTACAGGAAAAGACACCTTGTTATAAAGTAATTCCAATGACAGAAAACATTCAAGAGACAATAAGAGAAATCAAGAAGGATTTCAGGCTCTCCATGAATGGTGTTGTATCGACACTGCAGCGCCGTCAAGGACTGCAGTACAAGATTAATTTCGGAATTGAGATTCCGCGCTTGAAGAGCATTGCCGGGAAATACCCTCAAGACAAGATGCTTGCCAAGGCTCTATGGAAAGAGGATATAAGGGAGTGCAAGATACTTGCGACATACCTTCTCCCCGAAGAGGAATATTCTTCTGTTGCCGAAGAGTGGATAGCAGAGACAAGATATACAGAAATTGCCGACAGGCTTGCGATGCAGGTTCTGAGCAAGCTTCCCGATGCATGCGGAAAGGCATTCCGTTGGGCAAGCCAAAATGAAGATATGACAGCCTATTGTGGATTCATGACCCTTTCGCACCTTCTGCGCAATGGCTACTCACTCAACGAGGAGGAGGAACTGCAGCTCTTCGGCATAGTTGCCGGCATTGCAGAAACAGTAAAGGGAGCAATGCTCAAAAGATGCGCGCTGAATGCACTGCTTCACTATATTGAGACAGACACAGATAGGGAAGAGAGGTTAAGGAGAACATTGGTTGAGAACGGAAGTACCGGATTGCTCGGAATGCTATAGCAAACAACCGTTTGAAGTGCCATAAACGACAGCCGGCTACACCTGTGGCCGGTTTTTGTACGTTTAAACATTTATTTGTTCAAATTTAGAAGCCAAACTATATCTTATTATAAAAAAAAAGGTAACTTTGTAGCAATAGAGAAGCAATGGACTACACCAAGATTGCAGAAACGGCAAACCGTATTTTTACAGAGTATCTCAAGGAGAACAAATGCCGCCGTACACCGGAGCGTTTTGCTATCCTAAATGCCATATACTCCATAAACGGTTGCTTCGAAATCGAGGAGCTGCTGAAGCATCTTGAACAAAAGGAGAAGTTCAGGGTAAGCCGTGCTACCGTATATAACACTGTAACCCTGCTGATAAACGCAAACCTTGTAGTACACCATCAGTTCGGTTCAGTATCGAAATACGAGAAGTGCTACGGAAGCGCAAAGACGCATACGATTTGCACCAAATGCGGAAAGGTCAGCGAAGTCGGGAACCTTGACCTGACAGAAGCCATAGCTTCAAACATTAAGAAATTTCATTTAACCCACCATTCGCTCTACCTGTACGGGTTATGCAGCAAGTGTCACCAGACCTTGAAGAGGCGTAAGGCGCGAATGATAAAAAAAGATATAAAATGAGACAGAACATAGACGTACTCTTGGGCCTGCAATGGGGCGACGAGGGAAAAGGAAAGGTTGTTGACGTTTTGACACCCGGATATGATGTTGTAGCACGTTTCCAGGGCGGTCCTAATGCAGGACACACTCTTGAGTTCGACGGCAAGAAATTCGTTCTTCGTTCAATCCCGTCAGGCATATTTCAGGGCGGCAAGACCAATATCATCGGAAACGGTGTGGTCCTCGACCCCGCACTCTTCAAGGGAGAAGCCGAGGACCTCATAAAGGCCGGCTACGACCTCACAAAGAACCTTTTCATTTCAAAGAAGGCACACCTCATACTGCCGACTCACCGCGTGCTTGATGCCGCATACGAAGCAGCCAAAGGCGATGCCAAAGTAGGAACAACAGGCAAAGGCATCGGCCCCACATACACCGACAAGATAAGCCGCAACGGCTTGCGCGTAGGCGACATCCTTGAAAACTTCGAGCAGAAGTACGCACAGGCAAAGGCACGTCATGAGCAGATTCTCAAGAACATGAACTACAGCTATGACATCACTGAAATGGAGAAGGCATGGCTCGAAGGCATAGAGTTCCTGAAGAAGTTCCGTCTCATCGACAGCGAGCAGTTCATCAATGACCTTATGAACGAGGGCAAAACAATACTTTGCGAAGGAGCACAAGGCAGTCTTCTTGACATTGATTTCGGAAGCTACCCGTTCGTCACATCATCCAATACTGTAAGCGCAGGTGCATGTACAGGTCTCGGCGTTGCGCCTAACAGGATAGGCAACGTATATGGTATTACAAAGGCGTATTGTACCAGAGTAGGTTCGGGCCCGTTCCCGACTGAACTGTTCGACAAGGACGGAACAGAAATGCGTGACCGCGGACACGAGTACGGTGCAGTGACTGGCCGTGAGCGCCGTTGCGGATGGATTGACCTTGTAGCACTTAAATACACTATAATGATCAACGGTGTCACACACCTGATTCTCATGAAGAGCGACGTGCTTGACACATTCCCAACTATAAAGGCATGTATCGCATACAAGAAGAACGGCGAGACGCTTTACCACGCTCCATACGACCTCGAAGGAGTAGAGCCTGTATATACAGAGCTCAAGGGTTGGATGACCGACCTCACAAAACTCAAGAGCGAAGAGGAGTTGCCTGAGGCATTCAAGGATTATATCAAGTTCCTTGAGAACGAACTGGGAGTGCCCGTGAAGTATCTCTCGATAGGCCCCGACCGTGACCAGACCATAACACGCAACATCTGATTGCGACAGAATAACCAACTAAAAGAAACTGTATGTTCCTGACAACACAAGTGGGATATGTCGGTTACGACTATACCTATATTATAATATTTGCAGGCATTGCCATTCTGAGCTACATTGTTCAGGCAAGCCTGAAAAGAAAGTTCGAGAAATTTTCAAAGATGCCTGTAGGCATGACCGGACGTGACATTGCAGAGAAAATGCTTCACGACAACGGGATTTATGATGTAAAGGTCATAAGCACACCGGGCATGCTCACCGACCATTATAACCCGGCTAACAAGACCGTGAACCTGAGCGAAGGAGTATATAGCTCTGCATGCATTGCTGCTGCAGCTGTTGCCGCACATGAGTGCGGACACGCAGTACAGCATGCAAGAGCATACGCGCCTCTCAAGATGCGTTCGGCACTTGTGCCCATTGTATCATTCTCGTCAAGCATAATGACATGGGTATTGCTGATTGGCATACTTACAGTCGAAAGTTTCCCGCAGCTGCTGCTTGCAGGAATCATACTCTTTGCAACCACAACTGCATTCAGCTTCATCACCCTGCCGGTAGAGATTGATGCAAGCAAAAGAGCACTCGTATGGCTGGAAAGGGCCGGAGTAACAAATTCAGGCAACCACAAGTATGCGACAAGTGCATTGCGCTCGGCAGCATACACCTATGTTGTGGCAGCATTGTCTTCATTGGCAACACTGCTATACTACGTGATGATATACATGAACAGACGCGACTAACAAAAGACAAATGGCAGCAAAACCATCAATACCAAAGGGCACCAGAGACTTCTCACCTATAGAGATGTCAAAAAGAAACTACATATTCGACACCATACGCGAAGCATTCCACATATTCGGATTCGAGCAGATAGAGACTCCGGCCATGGAAAACCTATCCACGCTCATGGGAAAGTACGGCGAAGAGGGCGACAAGCTTCTCTTCAAGATACAGAACTCAGGCGACTACTTCAGCGGACTTACAGACGAAGAGCTCCTTAGCCGCAATGCAGCCAGGCTTGCATCCAAATTCTGCGAGAAAGGATTGCGATACGACCTAACCGTTCCTTTCGCACGATATGTTGTCATGCACCGTGAAGAACTGACATTCCCGTTCAAGCGTTACCAGATACAGCCGGTATGGCGTGCCGACAGGCCACAGAAAGGACGTTACCGTGAATTCTATCAGTGCGATGCCGACATTATCGGCAACAATTCTCTTATAAACGAGGTTGAGCTGATACAGCTCATCGACCATGTCTTCGGCAAGCTTAACATACGCGTTGCCATAAAGCTCAACAACCGTAAGGTCCTTGCCGGCATAGCCGATGTCATAGGAGAACCGGACAAGATAATTGACATCACCGTTGCCATTGACAAGATTGACAAGATAGGTCTTGACGGAGTCATTGCCGAGCTGAAGAGCAAAGGTATAAGCGACACATCGGTAGAGAAACTGCTCCCGATACTCAAGGCACAGGGCAGCAACAGCGAGAAGCTGGATATAATAGCAGAGACACTCAAAGGCAATGCCATAGGCGAAAAGGGTGTTGAGGAGATACGTTTCATACTCGATGCATTCGACAGCCTCGAACTCAACAGCGCGCTCGACCTTGACCTCACACTTGCACGCGGACTCAACTACTACACAGGAGCAATTCTTGAAGTAAAGGCCCTTGATGTTGCCATAGGCAGCATTACCGGCGGAGGAAGATACGACAACCTCACCGGTGTTTTCGGAATGGAAGGAGTATCGGGGGTAGGAATATCATTCGGAGCCGACAGGATATACGATGTAATGAACCAGCTCGATCTTTACCCGAAAGAATCGATACACACCACACAGGTAATGTTCGTGAATTTCGGTGAGAAAGAGGCCATGCACTCGCTTCGCATTATTGCGGGGCTACGCAAAGCCGGCATTTCGGCAGAACTCTTCCCAAGCAGTGACAAGATGAAGAAACAGATGGGATACGCCAACAGCCATTCGATTCCATACGTGGCCATTATCGGCGAACAGGAGATGAGTGACGGCACTATAGCTCTGAAGAACATGGCAACAGGTGAACAGAAAACTGTTACAGCCGAAGAACTTAAAGCAATTCTTGCATAAGCAATAAATAAACATAAAGAGACCGAATCAAAAACAATTTTTGATTCGGTCTCTTTATGTTCAGTTTACACTATTCCTTTCTCTGGCGGTGAAGCACCGAGAAACGTCCATCGACCTTCCACTCTCCATCCACTTTCACCATAAGTACATTGAAACGCGTATCCTGCGCCAACACAGTCCTACCTAACAGGACTACATATGCCGAATCCCCTTCAATTTCTTCGGACACAACCCTATAGTCGGCCTTATAGCCCTTAGTACGCTCCGCGAAATCCTTGGAGTCTCGCGCCATATCAAGATATGCATAGAATGCACTGCGCTCTACTTTATCGGCAAAATATATATTACTCTTGACCGTTTGCGCCTCACCCGATGTCAGTGCATTGAAGAGCAGGACTGCCACCTCACCCGGAGTAGCCTTCTTCGCGCAAGAGAGCAGAAGGCATAATATGGAAACTGCAAAAAACAACCTTTTCATCTGTTCTACCTTTTATTTACGCCGCGAAAATAGCAATTAATTCAAAAGGGGCAAAACAAAAAGAGAAACAGAGAGTAAAATAAATGGAATTTATTTTGTTCCTCACGCTCTTTGAGCTAATTTTGTATGGCATAAGAAGAGAGACTTCTGCCATTCCTTGCCGGTCTGCAAAACAATAAGGCCGGCACGTTGCCGCACCGGTTGTCGCACGACATCACCCATAAAAACTGCCGCCCGACTCTCCCCTGCATTGTAAAGGCAACACAATGCCTGCGTGATAACGCTCCACAGACAAACAACTGGAATTTACAGTAACAATAAAATATCAGAACAATGGATGTTATTAAGAACCTGATTGCGCGTGCACAACAGAACAAGCAGCGCATAGTACTCCCGGAGGGAACAGAAGAGCGTACACTCAAGGCTGCCGACAAGGCTATTGCCGACGGTATCGCAGAGTTGGTCATTTTAGGCAACAGGGAAGAGATTCTCGCTCTTGCACAGAAAAACGGCCTTGCGAACATTGAGAAAGCTACAATCATCGACCCGTGCAACAACCCGGATGCAGAGAAGTATGCAAACCTTCTCTTCGAGCTCCGCAAGGCTAAGGGCATGACAATGGAAGATGCACAGAAACTTGTATGCAACCCGCTTTACCTCGGTTGCCTTATCATCAAGAACGGCGATGCAGACGGACAGGTTGCCGGTGCACAGAACACAACTGGAAACGTGCTTCGCCCAGCCCTTCAGATTATAAAGACAACTCCCGGCATCACATGCGTAAGCGGTGCCATGATGCTTATCACAAACGCAAAGGAGTATGGCGAAGACGGAGTGCTCTTTGTTGCAGACGTTGCCGTTACACCTCAGCCCGATGCAAACCAGCTTTCACAGATTGCTGTATGCACAGCACAGACAGCAAAGGCTATCGGCGGCTTTGAGGAGCCACGTGTTGCAATGTTGAGCTTCTCTACAAAGGGCTCGGCAAAGCATGAGATGGTTGACAAGGTGACAGAAGCTACAAGACTCGCACATGAGCTTGACCCGGCCCTCTCACTCGACGGTGAACTGCAGGCCGACGCTGCACTCGTTCCTTTTGTAGGACAGAGCAAGGCTCCCGGCTCAACCGTTGCAGGAAAGGCAAACGTACTCGTATTCCCGGACCTCGGTGCCGGAAACATCGGTTACAAACTGGTACAGCGTCTTGGTCATGCCGAGGCTATCGGTCCGGTTCTTCAGGGTATTGCCCGCCCTGTAAACGACCTTTCACGCGGTTGCTCCGTTGAGGACGTTTACATGATGATTGCAATCACTGCGAACCAGGCTATTGCGGCAAAGAAGTAAGGAAGTTTTCTAACAATCAAAATTGACACGATATGAAGATTCTTGTATTGAACTGCGGAAGTTCATCAATAAAGTATCAGTTGTTTGACATTGAGACAAAGACTGTTCTCGCAAAGGGCGGCATTGAGAAGATTGGTCTTGAAGGCTCTTTCCTCAAGTTCAACCTGCCAAACGGCGAGAAAGAGACAATATTCACAGCAATACCTGAGCATACAACAGGTGTACGCCTTATCATAGACATTCTCACAAGCGAAAAGTTCGGCGTTGTGAAGTCTATTGAGGAGATTGATGCAGTAGGCCACCGCATGGTACACGGCGGCGAGAAGTTCAGCCAATCAACACTGCTCACCGACGAGGTACTTGAGGTATTCGAGTCATGCAACGACCTTGCTCCTCTCCATAACCCGGCAAACCTCAAAGGTGTAAACGCCGTTAAGGAAGTAGCTCCTGAGATTCCTCAGGTCGGTGTATTCGACACATCATTCCACCAGACAATGCCCGACTACGCATACATGTATGCCCTTCCGTATGAACTGTATGAGAAGTACGGTGTACGTCGCTACGGTTTCCACGGAACATCTCATCGCTACATTACAAAGCGCGCTCTTGAGATGCTCGGCATGCCTGCAGAAGGAAGCAAGATTATCACATGCCACATCGGTAACGGCGGTTCTATTGCAGCCGTAAAGGATGGCAAGAGCGTTGACACATCAATGGGTATGACTCCATTGGCCGGTCTCATGATGGGTACACGAAGCGGTGATGTTGACCCGGGAGCACTCCCATACATCATGGACAAGACAGGCCTTGACATCCACGGTTTGTCGGACATGCTCAACAAGAAATCGGGTGTTGCCGGCATCACAGGAGTTTCTTCGGACATGCGCGAGGTCAATGCAGCTGCGCAGGAAGGCAACAAGCGTGCGATACTCTCCAACACAATGTATTTCTACCGCATCAAGAAGTATATCGGTGCATACGCGGCGGCAATGGGCGGTGTTGACGTCATTATCTTTGCCGGCGGTGTGGGCGAGAATCAGGCCGACTGCCGTGAGGCTGTCCTTGAAGGACTTGAGTTCATCGGCGTTGAGCTTGACAAGGAGGTAAATGCCAAGATGCGTGGCGAGGAGGCAGTCCTCTCTACTCCAAACTCACGCGTAAAGGTTCTTCTCATACCGACAGACGAAGAGCTCATGATTGCAAGCGATACTTACGAGATTGTAAAAGGAATGAAGTAATCATAACTTTATGATAAAAACAAACGCTCCCAAACGGGAGCGTTTGTTTTTATTATGTCATACGTCACTTTTCAGCAGCCTCCTTTTCACGGGCAGCCTTTGAACGCTCCTGACTTGCCTGCAGGAAGTCCAATGCACGCTTAGCCTCCTCCGACATGCCTTTTGTCTCCTCGATGGCTTTCAGCACCTTGGCAAGTTCAAGAACATGAGAAATAGCCAGTACGTCATCATGACGCAATGTATATTCAGCACTCCCGCTGCCACCATCAAGCTTCACCTTGAAAGGACCTCCCGATGCAGCCACAAAATCCATGATACCGCCATCGGAACCGTACTTGAAGTCAAGACGCTCATTATAAACCCCGCGTTCCTTGTACGAACGGGTAAGAAACGGAGCCGAACAGTTCACGAAACTATCGCTGGAAGAAACTGTAACATTCTTGTGTGCAATACGTTTTCCACGATAGAATGAAGTGATATAAGCATCGCCGTTTTCCTTTACGGTAGCCCGAAGGAAATTGTTGAAAGGATTGAGCGACATCGCCTGCGATGATGCCGAATATACCCCGGCATCCTGATAACGGGAATCCTTGCTGTATGACAACCCTTGTACCAGGGAATCGCGCTGTGCCATAAGCGAAATGAGTGTCTCATCATAGAAAACCACGTCACGCCTCTTCTCTTCGAGCAGAACCTCACGACGCAGGAGTTCAGCATCACGACGTGTCTTATAGGCCTTGGGATGTGTCAACGACAGGGAGTCAATGATGAGCCTTGCCATGTTGTAGTTTCCGGCAGCATACTCCTTTCTTGCCTCTTCGAGCAGTTCCTTAGCCGGTTTCTCGACAGAGTCTTCACAAGAGACAAAAACTGCTGCCAAAAGAAGCAGCAACGGCAATTGAAAGAATATTCTTTTCATGATTATGTGTGTTTATACAACTGTTATACAATGCGGATATCTGTCCTGTTTGCGCAAAATTACAATTATTTATTTGCCACACACTATAACAGCTGTTCTTTTTGCACAACTTGAGGCCTTTGAATAGTTTTTAACAGCCTCAATTTCGCCAATAGGACGAAATTAAGTATCTTTACGGACCGAAAAATGCACAAAAACCATTTATTGCCATGTACACACCGACAAGAGAGGAACTTAGCAAACAGCTCGACACCCCGATATTCCGGAAGATATCGGAGACCGCTGACGAACTCGGCATGGAGTGCTATGTAGTAGGCGGTTATGTACGTGACATATTCCTTGAACGTCCATCGACTGACATAGACGTTGTTGTTGTGGGCAAAGGCATAGAGATGGCACGCGCATTCAGCAAGAAGCTGGGACGCAAGGCACATCTTGCCGTGTATGCCAATTTCGGCACTGCGCAGGTAAAGTACGGCAATCATGAGATTGAGTTCGTCGGGGCCCGGAAGGAGAGCTACAGCCACGACTCGCGCAACCCAATCGTAGAGGACGGCACCCTTGAGGATGACCAGAACCGCAGGGACTTCACTATAAACGCAATGGCTATTTGCCTCAACGCCAACCGTTTTGGAGAGCTTGTTGACCCGTTTGACGGTATGCTGGACTTGGAGGACCGCATTATATGTACCCCTCTTGAACCGGGAATAACATTCAGTGACGACCCTCTGCGCATGATGAGGTGCATACGGTTTGCCACACAGCTCAACTTCTACATAGAAGAAGAGACCTTCGAGGCTCTATGCAAGCACAAGGATAGGATTAGAATAATATCACGAGAGAGAATAAATGACGAACTCAACAAGATAATGCTTTCCCCTACCCCGTCGAAGGGATTCATCGAACTCGACCGTTGCGGCTTGCTGGAGATTATATTCCCGCAGCTTACAGCAATGCAA
>JAEIGA010008597.1_pt1 | contig 15480 bp, 12 predicted proteins | sample 9270691 | NCBI WGS metagenome assembly JAEIGA01 (sample SAMN17057246, study PRJNA624740) | gut metagenome | biome: biome; isolation source: fecal sample | host: Bos grunniens | place: China: Xizang | collected 2019
CAACCGGTGAAGCCTGCAAGTGCCATTTCAGAAATGCACTGCTCAAATGTGTTTTCTGCTCCAAGGTCAGGCATATCGTCATTTGTCCATGCGATAGGAGCAATACCGAGTTTTACTTTGTTTTTATCAAGCATTAGAATTTCCTCGCTTTACTAAGATTTTCTTGTTTATTTTCAAAAGCAGCGTTAACTGACTCTTTTGATGAAGTTGAAGCGATGCCTACGTGCCACCAAGCACCATAACCATCAGTCATTGATTTTGGAAGAACTTTAATATCAATAAGTGTTGAAATATTCTGTTTCTTACTATCGATAAGTGCATCTTCCAATTCTTTTAATGTTGTTGCTGTATATGTCTTAACGCCATAACCTGAAGCGCTTTTTGCAAAGTCGATTGTGAAAATATCACCAAGAAGGTTTCCGTCTTCATCACGTTTGCGGAACTCTGTTGCAAGGTTTCCGATACCGTTGCTCATCTGAAGGTTGTTTATACAACCAAAGCCTGCGTTATCGAAAAGGAGAACGTTAATTTTCTTGTTTTCCTGAATAGATGTAACAAGCTCTGAATGAAGCATAAGGTAGCTACCATCACCGCAGAAAGCGTAAACCTCCTTGTCAGGCTCTGCAAGCTTTGAGCCAAGAGCACCTGCAATTTCATAACCCATACAGGAATAGCCGTATTCCATATTGTAGGAGTAGAGGCTGTCAGTTGTCCACATTCTTTGCATACAACCGGGGAGTGAGCCGGCAGCAGCAACTGCAATTGCATCGTCGTCAATTATTTTTCTGATAAGTGCGAGAGCGGATGTCTGTGTAATTACACCACCGGTTAATTCAACAAACTCAGGTATTGTTTTTTCATATCGTGCTTTTATCAGAGGTTCAAATTCATCATCATATTTATATTCTGAGAGACGAATCATTTCCTCATCCCATGCTTTTTTAGCATCTGCAATTTCAGTTGAGTACGAAGATTTGTAACCCTCAATTGCCTTGCTTAAAGCGTTTACACCAAGCTTTGCATCGCATACAGCCTTGACTGCACCTAACTTGTATGCATCAAATCTATCTGTGTTTATTGTGATTAATTTTGCATCGGCTTTGAAAAGAGATTTTGAAGCTGTTGTAAAGTCAGAGAAACGTGTGCCGATACCGATAATTACATCAGCTTCTTTTGCAATAATGTTTGCAGAAAGGTTACCTGTAACGCCAACACCACCAAGATTGAGTGGGTGAGAGGAAAGTACGGCTGATTTACCATTTTGTGTTTCTGCAAATGGAATATTGTATTTTTCACAGAAAGCCTGAACATCGGCGCCTGCCTCTGAATATCTTACACCGCCACCTGCAATAACAAGAGGTTTTTTAGCGGTTTTAATTATTTCAACTATATCAGCAATTTCATCTTCAGCAGGAGCAATTCTTGTTATTTTATGAACTCTCTTGTTGAAGAATTCTTCAGGATAATCATAGCTTTCACCCTCGACATCCTGAGGGAGACAAACACAAACAGCACCTGCGTTTGCGGTATCTGTAAGAGCGCGCATAGCGTTTATCATTGTTGACATCAACTGCTCTGGTCTTACAACTCTGTCCCAATATCTGCAAACGGGCTTGTATGCATCGTTTGTTGTAACTGAAAGTGAGTATGGTTGCTCAAACTGTTGTAAAACAGGGTCTGGCTGACGGCAGGCAAAAGTATCAGCTGGGAAAAGCAGAAGGGGAACATTGTTTACTGTTGCTGTTGCAGCTGCAGTAATCATGTTTGCTGCGCCAGGACCGATAGATGATGAGCAAGCAATGATTTTTCTTCTGTTGTGTTGTTTTGCAAAGCTTGCGGCTACATGAGCCATACCTTGCTCGTTTTTGCCCTGATAAACCCTGAGAGAGCCCGGGTTTTCATCGAGAGCCTGACCAAGACCACATACAATTCCATGACCAAATATAGTAAATATTCCATCAACGAATTTAGTTTCTTTTCCGTCAAAGGAAACATACTGGTTATCAAGGAATTTAACGAGGGCCTGACCCATTGTCATAATAGGCATTTATATCACTCCTTAAGGATGTTTTTTGTTATTTTGTGAGCCATTGATGCTCTTCTGAAACAAAACGTGTTGTTTTATACCAAGGGTCGTTATCTAAATGGCGAATCATCCAGATGTAGCACATTTCATAACCCGGTGCAACAACCTGCTGATGGTCGTTTCCATCAGTTATATACACTGCACTTCCCTGAACACTTTTGTAAACGTTGTCGCCAACGAAAGCAGCACCAAAGCCTTGTGGTTTATCAAACTGGTAATAGTAAACCTCGGGTTGAGGATGATGATGTGGTGGGTAGCTTGACCAACGACCCGGCTGGTTATAAACCTCGCCGAGAACCATATTTGAGTATGGTGCATTATCGGGATCAAAAACAGTTGATACTATTCTGTAGCCTGTGCCTTCCCACTGGTCTTTTCCGAAATGCTGATAAAGAATCATATCAGGGGTATAGAATACAGGTGAAAACAAAATATCATTATCTGTTTGCTGAATGAGTATTTCAGTTGGTGCATTTGCTTTAATTGTAACCTGAGTTTCTTTTGGCACATGCAAACAATATGAAGCTTTTACGAATGGATTTTCTCTCTGCATATTACGAGTCTCACCATTCCATGAAATATCTACATCTCCGTAAAGAATTAAAAAAGCAGTTTCGTTGTTTTCATCAAATAAAGAGAATGTCTCATCTTTGTTGAAACGTTTTACTTTTATATCCATAAGCATATCTGAATGCTTACCATTCATTTCACAAATGATTTTCTCATTATTTGAGTTGAACTCTAAATTTTCAAACATATTATCACTTATCCTTTTGTTAGTTCTCCGCTTGCACTTATTGGTATTGCCTCTCCAAGGTAAGTTGGTTCAGGCTTTATGATACACCAAACAAAATCTTTGCATCTTGCAAGTGCTTCTCTTGAATTGTTGTAGCTACGCACAAATATATCGTAATTGTATTGACCATCAGCACAAACGCCGTATGCATCAAGACCCAACTTGCGAGCATTATATACAGCTCTGTAAAGGTGATATCTCTGCGTTACAATAACCACCTTTTTTACCTGAAATACATCTCTGGCGCGGTACATGGATTCATATGTAGAAAAACCTGCATGATCCATGAATACATCATTAGAGGTAGCGCCACATTCAACAGCAAAGTTTTTCATAACATTAACTTCGTCATAATCATCTCTACCGTGGTCTCCGCTCATAAGAATTCTGTTTGTACAGCCTGTCTTATAAACTTCAACACCTTTATTGAGTCGTTCCTCAAGCATATGGGATGGAGAATCTCCCCATACACCTGCACCCAAAACAAGAACGCAGTCAAAATTCATTTCTGCTGCTTCATCAACTGTTAGGAAGTACCTGTTTGAATATTCAAACACACACACGTTTATCAGCAAAGGTATTTGTACAAAAACAAAGCATAAAAGAAGTAAAGCGGAAATAAACCTTTTAAACTTCTGTTTCATATAATTAGCCTCTTGCTACCATTTCACCGTATTCTTCTTTTTCTTTTTTGATGAATTCTTTAACTGCATCAACAGTTGGCATATCCTGTGAGCAAGCGTGGCTTGCAACGAGCATGGCAGCGGAAGCAGAGCCTAACTCAAGAGCATCCCACATATCCCATCCTTCAAGAATTCCGTAAAGGAATGCAGAGGCGTATCCGTCTCCACCACCGAAGGATTTAAGCAGTTTAACAGGGAACGGCTTAATTGTGTAACTGTTACTATCATTTGTGTAAGCAGTCGAACCTTCCTTACCATGTTTAATTATAACAATTTTTGCGTTTTTGCTATGCCAGTAATCTGCACTTGCTTTATCAGTTCCATCGAGAGCTATGAATTTTTCTGTAAGGTCAAATTCCTCTCTTGAACCAAGAATAATATCAGCTTTTTCAGCAACTGCAGAATAATAAATCGCAATTTCATCATTACTCTTCCAGTTGTATGCACGGTAGTCAATATCAAAAATAACAGGTATATTATTTTTCTTTGCAATAAGTGTTGCTTTTAAAGCAGCCTCTCTCGAAGGGCTTTCGCAAAGTGATGTACCTGAAATGAGGAGTGCTTTTCCTCGTTTTATGTAATCTTCATCAATATCTGCAACATCAAGTTTTAAATCAGCAGCTTCATTTCTGTACATTGTGATAGAGCTTTCAGTTTCTGATTTAATTTCTGTAAAAGTAAGACCGATTTTTTCACCATTTGTGCAACGGGTGATGTGTGAACAGTCAATACCCTCATTCTTAAAGAAGTTTTCAACAAATGTGCCTAATTCATCATCAGATACTCTTGCGAAGAAGCCGCACTTCTTGCCAAGCCTTGAAAGACCAACCGCGATGTTAGCAGGTGAACCGCCAAGATATCTTTTAAAAGTGGTGCTCTCTGAAAGCGGGCAGTAGTAGTCAACAGGGTTAAGGTCAACTGCAACTCTGCCTAAGAGTATCATATCAAACTCTTTTGAGTTATCAAATTCAATGTATTTCATAATAAGCGCTCCTTATTTTAAATTTTCCATATTGAATATTTTTATGTGTTTCTTAACGTTTTCGTAAACAGCATCTGCCATGTTTTGTGAAAGAGTAAAATAGTTTCCGTTTGACTGAGCAGTTTCATAAGATGCTTTTGCAACTGCATCGAAACTTGCGGTTGCTATATTTACTTTTCTTATGCCTGTTTTAATACATTCCTGAAAAATTTCAGGAGTAATTCCTGTTCCTCCGTGAAGCACAAGGGGAGTTGAACAGGTGCTTTTTATTTCGTTTAAAACATCAAGACGGAGTTCAGGCTGAACCTTATAATGCCCGTGAGCATTACCTATTGCAACTGCAAGAGCGTCTATTCCGGTTTCTTCACAAAATGTTTTTGCATCATCTGGATTTGTGCTTTTAATTGAGTGTGCTTTTCCGTCGCCCTCGTTGCCACCAACAACACCAAGCTCAGCTTCAACAGACGCACCATATTCCTTTGCTTTAGAAACAACTTTTTTTGTTAATTCAATGTTTTCCTCAAAAGGAAGTAATGATCCATCAAGCATTACAGAACTGAAGCCAATTTCAAGGGCGGTTTCAACTGTTTCATAATTTAATCCGTGGTCAAGATGTACACATACATCTACCTTACTGTTTTTTGCTGCGGCAACCATCATAGGTCCGATTATTTTTAATGGTGAGGTTGGTAATCTTACCTCGGCAATCTGAATAATGATTGGAGTGTTAAATTCTTCTGCGGCTCTGATTGCACCTAAAATCATTTCCATATTTCCAACAGAAAAAGCACCAACAGCAATCTTCTTTTCAGAAGCGTTATCAATCAGTTTTTTTAGCGTAACAATAGGCATAAAACCACTCCTGTAGAAAAAAGTATATGTGAACTGTGTATATAGAAATACTACACCAAATTGAGAAGCAAATCAATATATAATATAATTTTTTATTAAGTAACATATATAATTTATCATCAAAAATATGGGCAAAATTAACAAGAAAGAAAATAACGAGAGCCGTCCAAATGTGAACGGCTCTCGTTATTTGCGTAAAGTCATTGGCGTATTAACTTTTACTTAATGTTACCACTCTTTTTTTCTAAAATCAAGTAAAAATTAATCGTGATTATTAACAAACTTTTAATAAAATTTTTATGCAAACATTCTGTGGTTTTTAGTGTAAAAAGTCCAAAAATTGTGGTATTATGTAGTAGTAAAGGAGAAGGATATTTATGACGTATGTTACATTAGCTTTAGGGCTTATTTTATTAGTTGTTTTTGTTTCTAAAAGAACCGCAAAGGTCACACTTCAGGTGGCTTTTTTGAAGGCTGTGGTAAGTGTTTGTTTTATTCTCACAGCACTTTTTGCTATGGTTGAAAATCCTGATTGCCCGAAGCTTGTTGGTGCCCTTGTTGCTGTAGGTGGGGTATGGGGACTTTTAGGTGATATTGCTCTGGATTTAAAATATGTTTTCTCAAAATACGAGAAAGAATATCTGACGGCCGGTTTCACTTCTTTTGGTGTTGGTCATATTTTTTATATCGCGGCTATGTATATTAACTATGGCTTTAATCTCAAGGCTTTTATCGGTTCATTTGTTGCCGGTTTAGTTTGTGTTGCAATTGTATTTATTGCACAGCCTTTAATGAAGCTTGATTATAGAGGGTATAAAAAAACAACAGCAATATATATGTTTGTCCTTGGTTATACTTATGGCATCAGCTCAGGATACGCTATCTTTGATTATTCTTTATCAGCATTGATTTTTACAATCGGTTTTATTTTATTCCTTGCATCAGACATATTCTTGTCCGGTTTGTATTTTGGTCAGACAGAGAAGAAAAGAACAAGCAGACCTGCTATTGTTATAAACCATCTTCTTTATTATTCTGCCCAGTTTATTATTGCAGTAGCATTATTATTCATAAAGTAAGGATTTATAAATATGATTACTGAAAAGTTATTTTATTCAGATGCATACATTTTTTCTTTTGACGCAACCGTTATAAGTTGCGTCAAATCTTCTGATATGTATCAGGTTATTTTAGATAAAACCGCTTTTTTCTTTGAAGGTGGCGGTCAGAAAGCAGATATCGGGTATATCGGTAACGCCAAAATTACCGATGTACAGGAAATAGACGGTGAGATTGTTCATTTTGCTGATATAGCTCTTGAAGAGGGCTCTGTTTATTCTTGTAAAATTGATTGGAATACTCGTTTCAGGCGTATGCAACAGCATGGCGGTGAACATATTGTTTCAGGTATTGTCCATTCTCTCTATGGATACAACAACGTTGGTTTTCACATGGAAGATGATTATGTTACAGTTGATTTCAGTGGTGAACTGACTCGTGAACAGCTTGACGATGTTGAAGATAAAGCCAATGAAGCAGTTTGCAAGAATTATAATATAAAATGTTATTTTCCTGATAAAAATGAGCTTCAGGAGCTTGATTACAGAAGTAAACTTGACCTGTCTGAAGGTGTGCGCCTTGTTGAGATAGAAAACACTGATTTGTGCGCTTGTTGTGCACCACACCTCAATAAAACAGGCGAGATTGGTATTATTAAAATTCTTGATTTTATGCGCCATAGAGGCGGTATACGTCTTGTAATGAAAAGCGGATTAGATGCTGTTGAAGACTATCGAAATAAATATAAGAGTGTCTATGAAATTTCAAATTTACTTTCGGCAAAACAGGGCGAAGTTACAAGCGCTGTTGAACGTTTACAGAAAGATAACGAAGAGCTATACAGGGAGTTTATCAACTTTAAAAAATCCGTTGCGCAAAGCGCGGAAAATAATTTGTGCTTTTCCGGTAATATTGCTTATTATATTACCTCCGGGTTTGATGCTGAAATGATGCGTTCTCTGGTTAATTTCGGTATGCAAAAGGCTGAGCTTTGTCTAATTTTTTCAGGCGATGACGTTAATGGATATTCGTATATTGCAGGTAGCTCAAGCCTTGATATGAAAGAGATTGCAAAGAATATTAACACCTCACTCCAAGGCAGAGGTGGTGGTAGAGACACCATGATTCAGGGGAAGGTTTCTGCTAAGGAAGAGGATATTTTGAATTTTATTAATGGTAAGTGATTATATGGTTTATCAGGAAATTAAAAACAAGCTGATATATTCAGCTAATCTGATTTTTAATACACAGCCTTTAGAGTATTTTTCGGATACTGAATGTTATGTTTTCCTTTATAATGAATGCAACGAGGAAAGTTTTACTTCTTTATGTGGGCAAATCAAAGAAAAGTTTTTATTTGATTTAGTTAATTCGAATGAAATTGAAAACAATTCTTTCAGATTCTTTAAGAAAGGTAATCATCTCGTTTGCGTTGGATATTTCAGGTGCAATAATTCTGTCAGAATAGTTATTGACGGGAATACTGCATTACCTGATTTTAAACCTAAACACATTATCAAAAAAACGCAAACAACTTTGTGGCAGTTTGAGGTCGACCATAGTCTTATTGATTGTGGTATGTGCTATATTATAAGAACATGTACAGGTGCATTTTTTGTTATTGATAGTGCTCATACTTATTCTGTAAATGATTGTGAAAGAATCCATGATTTCCTCAGAGCGCGTACGCCTGAGGGAGAAAAAATACATATTGCAGGTTGGTTTATTACTCATGGTCATGATGACCATGTTGCTCAGTTCACAAACTATCTTGATTTCTATATGAAAGATACCATAATTGATAAGATTTATATGAATCTTATTCCGCTTGAGCATCGTGATAGTGATAGTTGGATGTTTGCAAACAAGATGTATGATGCTAACACGAGACGTGCTATAGCAGAGCATCCTGAAATTGAACTTGTAAGACTTCATACAGGAATGACTTTTTATATAGATAATCTTAAGCTTGATGCACTTTGTTCTCACGAGGATGTTTTTCCTGCAGATAACACAAATTACAACGATTCTTCAGTAGTTTTGATGATTACTGCAGAAGGTTCAAAAGTGCTTATTCCCGGTGATGCAGGGCATGAGGAAAGTTATATTCTTGAGGCTAGATATCCCGGATATCTTAAAGCAGATATTGTTCAACAAGCTCACCATTGTCATTTCGGTACAACTGAAAAGTTTTATGAACTCGTTGGTGCTAAATGTGTTCTTTTCCCTGCAACACAAATTAAATTTGATGAAACCTGGGATGTTCACTCGACCAACAGAAAATCAATAGAAATTGCTGATGGCAATTATTATATTGCCTCTAACGGTACTGTTGAAATCGATTTACCATATGTTAAGGGTAACGAAAAAGTTCATCCTGACGCTACATTTGAAAGTTTTAAAGGCGTGTATGATTTGTGGACATACTCATATACTCCTGAGTATAAGGAGAAGCTTTATAATGAATATCTTTCTCGGGGTGGTAAGCCGATAGATGAATATAAAAATGGTTTTTAAGTATGAAATTTGAATACACTATTATTCGTTCTCAACGAAAAACCCTTTCTCTTCAGGTCGATAAAGATTGTCAGATTACTGTAAGAGCACCTTTTTATACAAGTGAAAGGGAAATTGAATTGTTCCTGCAAGAGAAAAAAACATGGCTTGAAAAAGCTATAATTACTCAAAGAGAAAAAGTTAAAAAACAAAAAACTTATTCGCCCGAAGAAATAGAGATTTTTCGAAAAAAAGCAAAAGAAATTATACCCGATAAAGTGAGATATTTCTCATCAATTATGGGTGTTACGCCAACCTCGGTGAGAATAAACTCTGCAAAAACGAGGTATGGTTCCTGTTCGGGTAAGAACAGTCTCAATTTCTCTTTGTATCTTATGGATAAAAATGAGGAATTTATTGATTATGTTGTAATTCATGAATTGGCTCATATTAAGCACCATAATCATAGCAAGGAGTTCTATTCTTTTATTGAAATGTTTTTACCTGACTATAAAAATATCGTTAAAAGGAATAAATAAAGCTTGTGTACCCATTAAGGATACACAAGCTTTTTGTTATAAGTATTTTCCGTATTCTGCAACAGCTAATTTATCGCAACGTTCATTTTCGGGATGATCATTGTGTCCCTTAACCCATAAAAATTCAACCGAGTGAATTTCAAGTAAAATCAGAAGTTGTTGCCATAAATCAGTGTTAAGGGCAGGTTTTTTATCTTTCTTACGCCAACCATTATCGCGCCATCCATAAACCCATTTTTGATTTATTGCATCACACACATACTTTGAGTCAGTGGTGAGTTTTACTTTGCAAGGGTATTTAAGTGCTTCAAGTGCTTTGATAACAGCGGTTAATTCCATTCTGTTGTTTGTTGTTTCTTTCTCGCCACCGCTTAGTTCTTTTTCTACACCATCACATCTTAAAATTGATGCCCAACCACCTGGACCGGGATTGCCGCTGCAAGCACCGTCTGTGAAGATTTCAACTGTTTTCATAATGTTAAAAACCTACTCATTTCATAATCTTTTTTACATATTATCACATTAATTGAACATTTTAAAGATATAAATGATATTTTTCGGAGGAATTGGATGTTAGCTGTGATAATAAATGAGAAATCAGAGGAAATATATGACTACCTTCTGAAAAAATCATGTAGTGAATTATCACTTATTACTTGTAGTTTAGTTGAAAAACAAACATCAGAGTTGAAGAGTTGTGGTATAAATAGAGTTGTATTTTTGGGGGAAACTTTAATACAAACGGAAATTGATGTGAAGTGCTTTGATAAATGCAATAAATTAGCGGACTACATTGAAGAATCAAAAGAAGATAGCATAGTTATTATTTCGTCAGCAGTGTATTTTGAAATGAAAAATGATGTGATGTTTTCCGATTTTTCGAGCTTTACAAGGTTGAATATTTTAGATAATGATGGAGCGATTGCTTGTTCTGTTTTTAATAGTAAAGATGCTTCTGTTGTTTTAAGTTCTGTTAATTCAATTGATGAGTTGCATGACGTGTTCTTTTCAAGAAAAAATACAAGTGTTAAATGTGCTGATTTTGTTTATAAAATTGAAAATGTTCGCAATTATAAAAAACTTTTAAATATGATTTTGGATGCGAAAACAAATATTAATCTTCCTGAAATTGCTGAAGGAATCTACTCTGAGAGCGATATGCCCAAAGGTGATTATGTAATTGTTCCTCCGGTATATTTTGGTAAAAACGTTCAAGTGGAATCAGGTAGCGTGATTGGACCCAACACGATTATTGAATCGGATTCGTTGATTTCTAAGAATAGTTATATAAAAAAATCTTTTATATCAAATAGTGGCTTTGTTTCAAATGGATGTTTTTTAGACGGTGTTTTTTGCGGTGAAAACGTATCATTAAGGAAAAATTCGGCTGTTTTTGCTGATAGCATTTTAGGGAACAATGTTGTTTTATCTGAAGAAACAATTCTTGAAAATGGTTCATTAATCAGGCCTTTTACTCATGTTTCAAATTTCAAAAATAATATAATTAATTATAAAGAAAATGAATCTATATCAGGTTTTTGCGGGTACACACCGGAAAAAGCAGCACTTTTAGGTGGTGCGATTGGTTCTCACTATAAAAAAGAAAAAATTGTAATAATGTGTAACAGTGAATGTAATTCAGTTATTTTGAAACATGCGCTCATTTCAGGTCTTCTTTCGACGGGTAATCATTGTTTCGATTGTGGATTCGGATTTTTATCGTCAATTATTTTTACATTATTGTATTGTGATATAGAAACAGGGGTTTTCATACAGGGATTTCATGACGGTACTATAATTTCTGTAGTTAAAAAAAATGGTTTTTTTATGACAAAATCAGAATTTTATTGTATTAAAGAAAAAATGCTCAACACAAACATAGAAAGATGCAATCAAAATGAATGTGGTCAGCTTCATATAATACGTAAAATGAAAAATTTATACGTTAATAATCTTGTTAAAAATATTTCTGAATCATTAAACGTTTTTCCGATATTTAACTGTAGCAATAAAATTATAAATGATGTTGTAAAATCAGCTTTTTTAAGACTAAAATGTGAAAATTATAAAGACAAAATTTATTTTACAATAAATGAAACAGGAACACGAGTTGATTGTATTTGCAACATGGTTAAATACACTCATGAAAAGCTTCGGGATTTTGTTGCATTTTATGACGATGTTAACAATTGTTCGAATTGGCGGATTATGCGCAATGATGCGGTTTATCTCTGTTTCAAGGTGCTTGAAGTTATAGCATCAAATCATCTTGATTTTTCAACAGAAATTGAAAATATACCGTCGTTTTTTATTGCTGAAAAAATACTTGAAACTGACAAAAAAATACCATATATTGCATCCAGATTTTCAGGTGAAAATGATATTTCCTTTTCAGATTCTTCTTTGTTTATCAAGGATAAGGCTTTTAAAATCAAAGTTATTGAAAATGATAATATCAAAAAAATGAAAATATTTGCAAAAAGTTATAAGTATGAATTAGCAGAAGAAATTGCACTTGAGGTTGAGCGAATTTTGAAAAAGAATGATATGACAGATATTACTTGACATTATTTTTAGTTAATTGTATTATATATTATTAGATAATTGGGAGAATATGCCGTCAAATGGGACGGCTCTACATATAGATTTATTGAATAATCGAATAATTTACTTAACAGGAGATATTTATGTCAAAAGAAATGAAGAAAAAGAAAACTCCTGCTCAGGAGCAACAAAACATAAAGACAAAATCAAAAAAAGATAGTGCATCTAAAAACAGTGCTAAAAGTCGCAAGGGTAATAAACCAAGCGATAAGAAAACTTCAGTAAATAATAAAACAACGAAAAAAGCTACAGATAAAAAACCTAAATCACAGCAAAAAAATAAATACGCAAAGTATTCGAAGGTGGTTCCTCCTATGAGAAGTGATAAGCCTGTTAAGATTTCATTTTTAGGTGGCATTAACGAAGTAGGTAAAAATATGACCTGCTACGAATATAACAAATCAAAGCTTATTGTAGACTGTGGTCTCGCTTTCCCTGAATCCGAGCAACTTGGTGTTGACTTTGTTATACCTGATTTTACTTTTGTTGAAAAAAATGTTGATTTAATAAAGGGTATACTTATTACTCACGGTCATGAGGACCATATTGGTGCGTTATGTTATCTTTTAAAGAAAATAAATGTACCTGTTTACGCAACGCTTTTAACTGCAGGTCTTATTAAAGGTAAACTTTCCGAACACTCTCTTGATCATGATGTAACAATTAACATTGTTAAAGCCGGGGATGAAATCACTTTAGGCGATTTCCGTGTTGAATTTATAAAGGTCAACCACTCTATACCTGATGCAGTCGCTCTTGCGATTAAAACAGCTTCTGGAACAATTATTCAGACAGGCGACTTTAAAATAGATACATGTCCTATAGATGGCGGAATAATTAATCTTTCAAGATTTGCTGAATTAGGTAATGAAGGCGTTCTTTGTCTTTTGTCTGATTCAACTAACGCAGAGCAACCGGGATATGCCCAGAGCGAAAGCACAGTTGGTGCGACATTCAAAAACTTGTTTAACGATGCGGGTGATAAGCGTATTATTATCGCCACCTTTGCCTCTAATATTCATAGAGTTCAGCAGATTATTGATATTTCTGCTCGAACAGGCAGAAAGGTTGCGCTTTCGGGTAGAAGTCTTGAAAATGTTGTTTCTATAGCTGCAGATCTTGGCTATATGAATATTCCTGATGGTACTTTGATTAGCATTGATGAAATAAAGAATTATTCTGACGACAGGCTTGTTATTGTTACAACAGGTAGTCAGGGTGAACCAATGTCTGCTCTTTCCAGAATGGCGTCAGGCAATCACAGAAAAGTATCTGTTGGATATAACGATTGTGTTATTATATCAGCTAAACCTATTCCGGGTAACGAAAAAACAGTTTTCAAGGTAATAAACGACCTTCTCAAATTAGGTGCTCGTGTTATTTACGAGAAAATGTATGATGTGCATGTTTCAGGTCATGCTTGTCAGGAAGAATTGAAGCTTATGCTTTCTCTTGTTAAGCCTAAGTATTTTATTCCTGTTCATGGTGAGCAGAAGCATCTGCGTTACCATGGCAGACTTGCAGAAAGCATTGGTATTGACCCGCATAACATAATAATTGCCGATAACGGATATGAGGTTTCTGTTTCTGAAAAGAATATTGCTATTTCTGGTACGGTAGCAAGTGGCAAGGTTTATGTTGATGGCTATGGTGTTGGAGATGTTGGCACCCGTGTTATGAAAGAAAGGCTTCATTTGGGTCAGGATGGAATAATAATCATTGCTGCAACCATTGATGGTGCATCCGGTGAGCTGCTTTCGGGTCCTGAAGTTGTTTCAAAGGGCTTTGTTTACGTTAAGGAAGCTGAGCTTTTAATGAACGAGGCAGTTGCCTTGTCCATGAGTGTTATTGATAGCTTCCCGCCATACAGTTTTGATATAAACCAGATGAATACAAAACTCAGGGATTCAATATCCCGACTTATGTATGAAAGAACAAAACGTAGTCCTATGATTTTACCGATTCTTATGGAGGTTTAAAGTGAAGTTAAAGGCTTTGTTTTATCAGAATCCCGCAGGCTTTTTGGCGGCAATTTTAATGCTTGTCGCCATGGTTTGTTGTTGTTTTGTTAATAGAGAATCTTTTGTTATCCTGCTTATTTCTTTCTTGGTTATTCTTGTTGTTGACGTGCTTTATGTGGTTCTTTACCTTAAATCAACCCAAAAGTATGTTAGTGCCGTAAATGATGCCCTTTTAACAGGTAAAGCAAGTACAGTTGATGAATTTCCTTTACCAACTGTTATTTGCGATAAGTATGGCAATTTGGTTTGGTATAACAAACAGTTTTCTGGGGATGTTCTCAAGTCTTGTGAGATCAAAAATCTTTCTATTAACGATATTTTTGATGATTTTTCATATGAGAAATATTCGAACGAAAAAATTGTTAATGGTTCTTTTGCAGATAATCAATACACAGCTTTTATTGTTAACGCTAAAAGTGAAACAAATCCGATGCTTTGTTTTTATTTGTTTGATGATACCGCTTTAAAAGAGATTGCTCTTGAATATACATATTCCCGTCCATTTGTTATGCTCATTACAGTTGATAATATTGAGCAACTTGTCCGACAACTTACTGATAGCAAGTTTGCTCTTGTTCTCAGTGGAATAGAAAGTAAAATTGAAGATTGGCTTAAAGATGAAAATATTGTTTTAAAAAGAATTGGTAATGGCAATTTTGTTGTAATTGGTGAAAAACGTAATCTTGATTCTTTAACTGAAAAGAAATTTTCTGTTTTGAACGAGGTAAGAGGTTACACGTATAAGGATGTTTCTGTTAACGCTACTCTTTCTATAGGTGTTGGTAATGGAGAAAATTTTGCTGAATGCGAATCGCGTGCTAAAAAAGCACTAGATATGGCCCTCGGTAGAGGTGGCGACCAGGCTGCAATATTTTCTGAAAGTGGCTATATTTATTTTGGTGGCGTATCTAACAGACTGAATGATAATAATCGCGTTTCACCAAGACAGACTGCTGCTAATATTTCATCCCTTATAAAAAAACATAATAAAGCAATCATTATGGGTCATAAATATTCTGATTGCGATGCAATAGGTGCCGCTCTTGGTATGTATTTCTTTGCGGAAGCTTGCGGAGTTGAGGCTTATATTGCCATTGATTCGAAAACAACATTAGCTTCACCGCTTATTGAAATGTTTGAAGAAAAAGGTTTCAAGTACTTTTTAAGTACATCAAAGGCTCTTGATATGTGTAAGGACGATACTGTTGTTATTGTAGTTGATACTCAACGCAAAGCTCTCACAGAATGTCCTGATTTGTATGACCTTGCAGGTTCTACTATTGTTATTGACCACCATAGACGTACAGAGGATTATATTTCCGATGCAGATATATCATATAGTGTTCCATCTGCTTCATCTAC